>OAWJ01001321.1_pt1 | contig 14305 bp, 9 predicted proteins | sample 1517021 | NCBI WGS metagenome assembly OAWJ01 (sample SAMEA2580121, study PRJEB22360) | human gut metagenome | biome: human gut; feature: human-associated habitat; material: faeces | place: Denmark | collected 2008/2010
TAAGAATTATATGATTTCAGCAACAAAGAATCGGATATGTTTGTTATTTTAGTTAAGTTTGTGCGACTCTATTAATATGCAATCCGATGAAGATTTATCATAAATTCTTTTTGTACCAGAATAAATTGTTGCAGCCTTACGTACGACTTTTGTTACGATTAATGGCAATTATTACCTATCTGGCTTCCATCATGCTGATAGTCGGAGTGATTTACGAACATGGCTTTACGCTCTCTGCCCATGAAGTTACGAAAATACATCTTCTTTATAAGACGGTTTGGATTATATTCCTGATCGACGTTACGCTGCATATCCTGCTTGAATACAGAGATACGAAAAAGAATTTCCGGAAGTTGGCCTGGATACTGAGCTGGTTACTGTATCTGACTTTGATTCCTGTTATCTTCCATCGGCCCGAGGAGGGAGGGGCTATTCTGCATCTGTGGGAATTCCTGCACGGTTACTTTTACCATATTGTCTTGCTGTTGCTTTTCTCCTTACTGAATTTGTCTAATGGGCTGGTACGATTATTGGGCAGGAGAACCAATCCTTCTTTGATTCTGGCTGTCAGCTTCCTGGTGATTATATTTATCGGATCGGGGCTGTTGATGTTGCCTCGTTGTACTGTGGAGGGGGTTACCTTATCGTGGGTCGACGCGTTGTTTACTTCTACCAGTGCCGTCTGCGTAACCGGGTTGGTTCCCGTTGACGTATCCGCTACTTTTACGCCGGCCGGACTGACAGTTATCATTCTTTTGATTCAGATCGGTGGTCTGGGAGTGATGACACTGACCAGTTTCTTTGCCATGTTCTTCATGGGAAATACTTCTTTGTACAATCAGTTGGTCGTACGTGATATGGTAAGTTCCAATTCATTGGGGTCGTTATTCTCTACTTTATTGTACATATTAGGTTTTACATTGGTCATTGAGGGGATAGGCATGCTCTCTATCTGGTTCAGTATACATGGTACGCTGGGGATGGATGTTCAGGATGAACTGGCTTTTTCTGCCTTTCATTCCATCTCTGCCTTTTGTAATGCCGGATTTTCTACGTTGCCCGGTAATTTAGGCAATCCGATGATTATGACCCAGCATAACTGGCTGTATATAACCGTGTCTTTCCTGATTATTTTTGGTGGAATCGGATTTCCGATTCTGGTTAATTTTAAAGATATTATAGTTTACCATGCCCGTCGTTTCTGGCGTCTGATCCGTACCCGCCAGTGGGACAATCATCAGGTACATCATCTGTTCAATCTCAATACTAAGATTGTATTGATAATGACTGTTCTGCTACTGGTTTTCGGAACGCTTGCCATTGCTTTTTTCGAGTGGGATCATTCGTTTGCAGGCATGTCGGTTGCCGATAAGTGGACACAGGCTTTCTTCAATGCCACTTGCCCCCGAACCGCCGGATTCAGCAGTGTAGACCTGACTTCACTGAGCATACAAACCATCATGCTTTATATAGTCCTGATGTGGATCGGTGGTGCGGCACAGTCCACAGCCGGTGGTGTGAAAGTAAATGCTTTTGCCTCACTCAACCTGATCGCTGTGCTGAGAGGAACCGAAAGAGTGGAGGTATTTGGCCGTGAGTTGTCACATGACTCCATCCGACGTTCCAATGCTGCGGTAGTCGTTTCTTTGGGAATCTTGTTTGTGTTTGTCTTTATTCTGAGCATACTGGAACCCAAGATGTCTATCATGACCCTGACGTTTGAATGTGTGTCGGCTTTAAGTACGGTTGGCTCCAGTCTGAATGCCACTCCTTTGCTGTGTGATGAAAGTAAGTTGCTGGTATCTCTGCTTATGTTTATCGGCCGTGTAGGATTTATCACTCTGGTGCTGGGCATCGTGAAACAGAAAAAGAATACAAAATACCGTTATCCGAGCGATAACATTATCATAAACTAATCAGTTGAATTTATTATGAAATACATTATTATTGGTCTTGGAAACTACGGTCATGTGCTGGCTGAGGAACTTTCCGCCTTAGGGCACGAGGTGATAGGGGCCGATTTGGACGAAGGACGGGTAGATAGCATAAAAGATAAGATTGCCACCGCCTTTGTAATCGATGCGACGGACGAGCAGTCTCTTTCCGTTTTGCCTCTTAACAGTGTTGATATGGTGATTGTTGCCATTGGTGAGAATTTCGGAGCTTCAATCCGTGTGGTGGCTATGTTGAAGCAAAAGCAGGTGCAACATATTTATGCACGTGCCATCGACGGAGTACACAAAGCAGTGCTTGAAGCATTTGGACTGGAGAAGATACTGACTCCGGAAGAAGATGCCGCCCGAAGTTTGGTGCAGTTGCTGGATTTTGGTACAAAGATGGAAACTTTCCGGATAGATTCGGAATACTATGTAGTCAAATTCAATGTTCCCGAGAAATTTGTAGGCTATTTTGTCAATGAGTTAAATCTGGATGAAGAGTTTCATTTAAAGCTGATAGGACTGAAACGCTCCAATACCATCAAGAATTGCTTGGGCATTTCGTTGGTAGAGCACAAGATAGTGAACGAATTGCCCGAGAATGCCAAGATTCGTCCGGATGACGTATTGGTATGCTACGGTAAATATAATGATTTCCAGAAATTGTGGAAGGCATTGTGATAGACAAATAACGGAAGACGACGAATCATTGATATAAAAATGCGCCATAAATGTTATTGTCTAACATTTAAGGCGCATATAAAAAGAGAGAAAATTATTCTTTCAATGCTTCTTCCAGATTGATGCCCAAGGCACCGGCTACTCCTGCACCATAAGCCGGATCAGCTTTGTAGCAGTTGCGCACATGCCGTTGTTTGATAAACAGTTCTGCATCGCCCATAGCACGTGCAGTATTTTCGAACAATAATTGTTGTTCATTCGCAGGCATCAGTCGGAATAAGTCACCCGGTTGGCTATAGTAATCGTCATCGTATTCGCGTTCGTTATAGTTGAATACATCTCCATGAACCTTCAGAGGCGGTTCCTTTTTATCCGGAGAGTCTTGCCATTCACCATAGCTGTTCGGTTCGTAGCCTTTGGCCGAGCCATAATTGCCATCCACCCGCATAGCTCCGTCGCGATGGAATGCGTGGAACGGGCAACGTGGCTTGTTCACCGGAATCTGTTCAGAGTTTACTCCCAGTCGATAGCGTTGTGCATCGCCGTAAGAGAATAGGCGTCCCTGTAACATCTTGTCGGGAGAGAAACCGATACCTTCAACAATGTTCATCGGGTTGAAAGCCGATTGTTCTACTTCTGCGAAATAGTTTTCCGGGTTACGGTTCAGTTCAAGGATACCTACATCCTGTAACGGGAAATCTTTGTGCGACCAAACTTTGGTAAGGTCAAACGGGTTGATGCGATAGTTGTCAGCCTCTTCTTCTGTCATCAGCTGGATCTGGAATTTCCATTTCGGAAAATCACCTCGTTCGATACTTTCGTACAAGTCACGTTGATGTGATTCACGATCTTTGGCTATGATGGCTTCAGCTTCCTGGTCAGTCAGGTTCTTGATGCCCTGTATGGTTCTCAAGTGGAATTTAACCCAGATACGTTTGTTCTCAGCGTTTAGGAAACTATAAGTATGACTGCCGAATCCATGCATGTGGCGATAAGAAGCCGGAATACCGCGCGGACTCATTGTAATGGTTACCTGATGGAGGGCTTCAGGCAATAGGGTCCAGAAATCCCAATTGTTATTGGCACTACGCATGTTGGTGTGCGGGTCACGTTTTACTGCATGGTTCAAATCGGGGAATTTCAGAGGATCGCGCAGAAAGAACACAGGGGTATTGTTACCTACCAGATCCCAGTTTCCTTCTTCTGTATAAAACTTCATGGCAAATCCACGGATATCGCGTTCTGCATCGGCGGCTCCGCGTTCTCCTGCTACAGTTGAAAAACGTACGAAACATTCTGTCTGTTTACCTACCTGGCTGAAGATAGCGGCTCGTGTGTACTTGGTGATATCGTGTGTGACGGTAAATGTGCCGTAAGCTCCGGAGCCTTTAGCGTGCATACGGCGTTCGGGGATCACTTCACGATCGAAATGAGCGAGTTTCTCAATCAACCATGGATCTTGTAGCATGATTGGCCCGCGGGGGCCTGCTGTCTGGCTGTTTTGGTTGTCGGCAATAGGACGACCATTAGCTGCTGTAAGTTTTTTCTTTTCCATATAGTTTTGGTTTTTACCGGAAACAAAGCTTTCAATGATGTGAAGTCTTTTACAGCCCCTCTTCCGTGTTATTACTTGACAAAAGTAGCGCTAAATTGTTTACTCGTCAAATAGATAATTTCAATCCATGGATAGGTGATATCTATTTCTATCAAAGATATCAGTTTTACTTGGATTTGCAATGTTTCGTGGGAAAAAATATAAGATGTAAGTGATTCTATTTTTTCCAGCCGATTGTTTCCAAAAACCATTGGGTATTAGTCTCGTTCAGTTTTTGCTCCTTGAGCATTTCCGGCATTTGACTATAGTTTCTTTTGAATGCTTCTATCAGTTTGTTAAAACGTTCGGGCGAGTAATTCAGTGCAATGCTGGTCGCTTCGGTTGCTCCCATGGCAGGGGTCAATACGATCCCGGCATCCCGGTATTTGAGCGCCGTGACAGCCTTGCTGAATCGTTTGAATTGTGAAACCATTCCGTCATTTAATTCCGGGATAGAAGTCGGATATTGAATTTCTATCGTGTTTCCCTGGCTGCACGATGTTTCCGGTAGAGTGATCAGTAATGCCAATTCATCACCGATGTATTCATATTCTGCTTTGCTTCCATTCACGGTGATTGCTTCCGGAATGGCGGAACCTAATACTTTTATCTTAAACTGACGGTTAAGCGGCATGTTGCGATAGCTGCCTTTCCGAGGAGCAATCGTTACGGTTAAAAGATTATCTTTTCGTTCACAGGCCATCCGGGTACGGGCATATTCGTTGGCATAATATTTATCATTGCCGTTGTCTTCATAGAAACAGAACGAACCGCTTCCTCCGGGGAATACATTTACGATGATCTCTTCGTTATTGCTGTTCAGATTCTTCACCCGGTTGTAAAGAGGGAGTACGGAGCCCGCTTTTACGTATACCGGATATTCGGTCAGTGTAAACGAGCGTTCTACTGTCTGTCCTCCTTTCAACAAGGTTCCGGTTGTCCATTCAAACCAGTCGTTACCTTCCGGCAGCCACACCTTTACTGTGGAAAGTCCGTTTTGCATGGGAGTAGTGATGGGGGCTACCAAAATCTGGTCACCAAACATGTATTCGTTTCTGAAATCGTATGCCTCTTTGGCTTCAGGATAATCGTAATACATCGGGCGGCAGATAGAAATACCATTATCGTAAGTCTCCCGAGCCATCGTATATATATAAGGAGCCAGTTGGTAGCGGAATAGGATCGAGTTACGTAAGGCTTCGAAATAATCCCCTTTGAAATTCCATAATTCTTTATTCAGGACCGCATTCTTTGTAGAGTGAGTTCGCATCACGGGTGTCAGAGCACCGTATTGCATCCAGCGGGTGAAAAGTTCCGGATCGAGTATTTCTTTTTCACCGCCTTTGAACATGTGCCCACCGATGTCATGGCTCCAGTAACCATACAATACATTGGAGGCGCAGTTAGTAAAGTAAGGTTGGAATTCAAGCGATTTCCATGATATGACAGCATCTCCCGAGAAGCCGATCTGGTAACGGTGATTGCCCAGTCCTCCCCAGCGATGATAGAGCATCGGACGCGTATCACGGTTACGCTCCATATCCGAGAAGAAAACATAATTGATCCACCAGGTATTACTGAGGCTGTCCACTTTCTTGTCATACATCCATTGCTGCCAGTCGAGCCACCAGAAGTCTACTCCTTGTTTTTCCATGGGGCGGAGTACCTTGTTCAGCATACCGTTCATAAAATGTTTGTCCGAAACTACCCAGGGGATAGGTTCGTGTTTAGCCGTATCTATTCCCATCCATTGTGCCATCTCCGGATATTTTTCTTCATAAGGGGCCACACCATCGGCAGGATGTAGATTTAGGGTAATCTTTAAGTCATTGTCTTTCAGATAACCGAGGAATTTGGCAGGATCCGGAAAGAGTCGGTGATTCCATGTCCATCCTGTCCATCCGCCGAACCCCGGTTCGGTATAGTGCCAGTCCATGTCTACCACCAATACATCCAAAGGAATGTTATAAGTGTGGAAGTTGTCCACCAATTGCCGCATCTCCTTGTCCGAATAACTCCAATATCTTGACCACCAATAGCCGAATGCGTACCGGGGTGGGAGAGGAACTTTTCCCGCAAAGGCTGTATAATCTTTCAGGGCAGCTTTGTAGTCGTGTCCATAGGCCATGAAGTACCAGTCTTGTCCGTCTTTATTTTCACGTGTCTCTACCCAGGGCCATTCCGAATCATCAAACAGGAAATTCTTTGAATCGTCAATCAGAGTCCATCCGTCTGTTGAGAGAAGACCGTCTTCCAGCTTCATGTCCTGATGGCTGTATATGTTGTGGTTTCCTTCAAAACCATCCAGTGTGCGGTCCGTCCCTTTCAGGGTTCCCTTTTGCGTTGTACCGGGTGTCCACTCGAAGGGCAACATTCCTTTGGCCGATGTAATCGTTAAATTATCTTTCGTAAAAGGACCTTTCCCTTTTTTATATTTCAATTTCATACGGGCGGTACTTATCACTACCACCGCACTTTTATTTTGTACCGTGTACTCCGGAACCGGTAAGTTACGGTGGATTGCTACAAATGATGGGGCGTCGGTAAACGTACCCGAAGGACTCCATTCCATACGGATAACTCCATCTGTGAGAATGCTAAAACGTACGTTCCCATCACAATAGGCTATTGTGTTCTGAGGAGTTGCGGCCGAGAGTGAAAGGCTGAACAGAACTCCTTGCAATGCCAGTAAAAAATAGACTGCTAAATGTTTCATGTTGTATTTATGTTAGTTTTTCACAAAGATAAGAGTAATATTCATATATTTGTAATAATGAATTTTAAATCTTTTTATATCTTTGCAACCTGCGTAATAATTATCGTTCCTTTAGTTACAACAGATGATAGTATGAAAAAAGACGGTTTCTCAGAAATTTATGATGTTTATTTTCCGAAGTTACTGCGTTTTACCCAAACGTATCTGATTTCAGAGGATGAATCGGAGAATATTGTCCAGGAAATCTTTATCTATTTATGGGAACACAGAGATATCATCGAAACACTTCAGAACCTGAATGCCTATCTGTTTACATTGGCAAAAAACCGTTGTATCGACTATTTTCGTAAAGAGATGGTTCGTGATATCCGTAAAGGTTCGCTTTCGGAGATAGAAAACAGGGAACTCCAACTGAAACTATATTCATTGGAAGCATTTGACAACGATCGCCTTTCGGATGCTGACATTGAGGAGATATTGAATAATGCCATCAATCGCTTGCCGGAGCGTTGCCGTGAAATATTTATTATGAGCCGTTTGCAGAATCTCCGCTATAAAGAGATAGCTATACGGCTGAATGTTTCTCCCAATACGGTTGAGAATCAGATTGCCATCGCATTGCGCAAGTTAAAAGAAGAACTGAAAGACTACTTTCCCCTTTTTGTTTTCATTATCTGAAAAAGAATCCCTATTTTTGTCAAGCTATTAGGAATTACTTATTTTATATTCAAAACACAGCAATGAAACACTTAGTTATTTGCATCGTCCTGATGGTGGGCGGTGCTTGCTGCTTTGCACAGCAAAAGAAAGTGGCTGCCCATAAGGCCACGAGTGGTAATCCTGTACTCCAGGGGTGGTATGCCGATCCGGAAGGCATTATTTATGATGATACTTATTGGATCTTTCCAACTTGGAGCGATGTTTACGAAAAACAGACTTTCTTTGATTGTTTCTCTTCCAAAGACCTTGTGAACTGGACCAAACATGCTTCGGTTCTGGATACTACAGCCGTTAAATGGGCTAAGAAAGCGATGTGGGCTCCTTCGGTGATTAGCAAAAATGGAAAATATTATTTCTTTTTTGGAGCGAACGATGTTCACGAAGGAGAGATTGGTGGCATTGGCGTGGCAGTCAGCGATCGTCCGGAAGGACCGTACAAAGATTTGCTGGGCAAGCCGTTGATTAATGAGATAGTGAATGGAGCGCAACCGATCGACCAGTTTGTGTACAATGATGACGGGCGTTATTATATGTATTATGGTGGTTGGGGACATTGCAATGTAGTGCAGTTGAACGATGACTTTACAGGATTGGTACCTTTCGAAGACGGTACTATCTATAAAGAAGTGACTCCGGAAAATTATGTCGAAGGACCGTTTATGTTCAAGAAAGACGGCAAATATTATTTTATGTGGAGTGAAGGAGGTTGGGGAAGCCCTGATTACTCTGTAGCTTATGCTATTTCCGATTCTCCGTTCGGTCCTTTTAAACGTGTAGCCAAAATTCTGGAGCAGGATTCTTCAGTGGCAACCAGTGCCGGACATCACTCGGTGTTGCATGCTCCCGGGTCGGATGATTATTATATTGTTTATCATCGTCGTCCGCTGAATGATAATGCGCGCGATCACCGCGCGACTTGCATTGACAAAATGACTTTTGACAAAGACGGATTTATTAAACCTGTGAAGATGACTTTTGAGGGTGTACCTCCACAGAAGATCAAGAAGAAATAAGGAAATCGTTTGGGAGATGTGCCGGAAACAGAATGGCACATGAACAAAGCTGGTTTTGTAAACGGCCGCAGATGCTGACTTTTTCAAACTGTCGATGACATTTGAAATTGCATCTGAGGCCGTTTTATTGTTTGGGATCAGTAGGGTGTCTTCGGGCAAATGCGGTGATCGTTAAGAGTGAGAAAGTGCATTAAGAAGTCCATTGCTTGATGGGATGTGCTTCTTTATGAAGTGGTGAAGTCATGACTGAAAAATCTTCTGGTCTGCATGTAAAGTTCATCTTAGCCGCTAAGATGGACATCTTGGCTGCCGAGATCTACATCTTGGCTGCTAAGATACACATCTTGAGTGCTGAGATGGACAGTATGATATGGAGAATCCCATTTTCTTTAGTATTCTGACGAACTTTGATCAGGGACTTTTGTGTGTTTGATTTTAATCTTGTGATGGGCTTGTTCAGAAGAGGTTTCCGGAGAGGGAGAGGTATGAACCGATGAAAGGCCGGGACAGGGGATTGTGATGCTTTATTCTGGCTGCACGGGTCTGATTGCAAAGAAAAAAAGTTTTTTGAAAAAAAGTTGTTTTTCTTTTAGTGGATTTTAAAGGCTGTTACGCCTTATTAATAGAAACCCTAAAAAATGAATGAACTAATAGATAAATATTTTGCAGGAGAAATGACTGACCGGGAGAAAAAAGACCTTTTCGACCGGATAGAGACGGATGAAACTCTGAAGAAAGAGTTTCTCCGGATGCAGAATGTAGTAGCGTTGACCGGAATACTTTCCCGGCAGGACGATCCTGAAGTCAGCCGAAAAGGGAAGCAGCATTTCGCGAAACTCCTGTTTCGTAAAAGATTGAAGCGGACAATTACCGTATCTTTGAAATATGCCGCTGTTTTTGCGGTGTTGATTGCAGGTACTTTCTATGTCACAAAGCAATACTTGTCAGAGGAATTCGGTAAAAACTATACTATGATTACAGCTCCCAAGGGACAGCGGGTAAAAGTGGATTTACCGGATGGAACCGTTGCCTGGCTGAGTCCTTGCAGCAGTCTCCGCCTGTCGGCATCTTTTAATGAGTCGGACCGTAAAGTAGAATTGGATGGCGCTACTTATTTTGATGTGGCAAAGAATCTTGAAAAGCCGTTTATCGTTTCGGCCAAGGGCTATCGGGTCAGAGTGCTCGGAACTAAATTCAATATATCGGCCTATAAGAATAGTGCTGAATTTGAGACGGACCTTGTAGAAGGCTGTGTTCATATTTATGATCCGGCAGATATAAGGAATGAAGTATTTCTGCAACCCAAAGAGAAGGCGGTGCTGTGGGGAGACCGTCTGATGAAGCGGGAATCAGACTTTGATAATGAAGAATACCTGAAGAACGGAATAGTGAGCTTCCTGTCGGAACCTTTCGGGAGAGTGCTGAACAGCGTCGCTTTATGGAATGACGTAATTTTCAAGATAGAACGTTCGGTCAATGCAACCCAACGCATTTCCGGTAAATTCCGGCAAAGTGATTCTTTGGAGAGTATCTTAAAAGCTTTGCAAGGTGCCATGCCTTTCAAATACAAGATAGTTAGTGAAGAAGAAATTATTATTTATTGATAAATACGGATGATACTCTAACTAAAAACAGATGCCTATGAAATAGAAAAACAGTATGAAGTGAAAAAAAGGAGGAAATGGTCTGGTACACCTTTCCCTCCCGATAAAGTCAACACATTTGGCTGGTCCTAATAAAAAACAACAAAGTATTAACCTTATTACATTGCAAAAGTATGAAAAAAAACTTATTGCTGTTATCTTATGCAATTAAACAACGTGAAATTATTCAAATCTTGCGAATTATGAAATGCACAGTCTTGCTATTATTTCTGCTTATCCTCCAGGCACATGCTGGTGTAAGCTCGCAAAATGCAAGGGTAAACATGTCTCGAAACCAACTTCCGTTAAAGGAGTTTATGGCGGAAATTGAAAGACAGACAGACTATCTGTTTATCTATAGTGATGCAGAAATCAATGCTTCTCGCCAGGTAAGTGTGAAGAAAGGTACTCATAGGGTGGCCGATTTACTGAGCGAGGTGCTCTCTAAGAATAATATTTCTTATAATTTCGCAGATAATTATATTTCTCTTCATGTACGCAAAGAGGCTGAAGCACAGTCTTTGGCTGCATCTCCCCAACAGAAAAAGAATACAATTCAAGTATCGGGAACCATCGTAGATACCGCAGGTGAGCCTATAATCGGGGCTAACATCAAATTGAAAGGTGCTCAGGGAACCGGAACGATTACGAACGTGGAGGGTAACTTTAAATTGGAAGTGCCTACCAATGGTGTACTGATCGTTTCCTTTATCGGATACCAACAGCAGGAAGTGCCGGTGAACGGAAAAACCATGCTGAGAATTAAAATGGCGGAAGACGCAGAAGTGCTTGATGAAGTGGTGGTAACAGCTTTGGGTATCAAACGCGAAGAAAAGGCATTGGGTTACGCTGTCCAGAAGGTGGGTGGAAGTAAGTTGTCCACTGTGAAACCTGTTAACATCGCTACTTCACTGACCGGTAAGGTTGCCGGTCTGAACGTAACCAACAGTACGGAGTTCAATACGGCTCCGACCCTCAAACTGCGTGGTGAGACTCCGTTATTGGTTGTGGACGGTGTGCCGTATAGCAATATCTCTCTGAATGATATCGCGGCGGATGACATTGAGTCTGTTGACGTATTGAAAGGAGCTACTGCATCGGCTTTGTATGGTGCCCGCGGAGGTTCGGGAGCTATCATGGTGACTACAAAGAAAGGTAGCCAGGAAGGACTGAATATTTCGGTAAACAGTAGTACGATGTTCAATGCCGGCTATCTGGTGTTGCCGGAAGTGCAACACGGATACAGTACCGGTCAGGGAGGTAAATATACCGCTGCCGACTTTGTTTGGGGTGATAAATTGGATATCGGCCGTACAGCCGTACAGTATGACCCGTATACTTATGAGTGGAAAGAGATGCCGTTGGTTTCGAAAGGTAAAGACAACTTTAAGAACTTCCTGGAAACAGGTTTCATCACCAATAACAATATCAGTATCAGCCAGACCGGTAAATACGGTAGTTTCCGCTCTTCTTTGTCGCATGTTTATAACAAGGGACAATATCCGAACCAGAGATTGAATAAGATTACTTATTCGGTAGGTGGAGACATGAAGTTCGGCAAACTGAGTTTCGAAGGAGGCGCGATCTACAACAAGCGTTTCTATCCCAATGGTGAAGGAGCCGGTTATGGCGGCGGCGGTTACATCTACAACCTGTTGGTATGGACAGGTACCGATTATGATGTGCGCGACTATAAAAACTATTGGAGAAAGAAAGACGAAGAACAGAACTGGATGAATGACGTGTGGTATGATAACCCTTATTATCTGGCGCATGAAATGACTTCATCGAATGATTATGATAAAGTAAATACTTACTTGTCGGGTAAATATGACATCATGCCCTGGCTGAACTTCTCAATGAGAGCTGGTGCCGATGCTTATGCCAGCCGTACGGAAAAGAAAAACGCAATGAGTGCCCGCGGCGGATGGGACAAGAACGGATACTTCTATACATCCAAATCTACCGGATTCAGTTTCAATGGTGATGCCTTGTTATCTGCCAACCACAGTTTTGGCGATTTTGCCATCGATGGTTTTGTCGGAGGTACCATCTATTATTACTATGATGATGCCATATCATCGAATACCCGTAACGGATTGAGCATTCCGGGCTATTATTCGCTGAAGGCATCGGTTGACCCGATCGCTTCTTCAAGTTCATACAAGCAAAAACAGGTGAATTCTATTTACGGAAAATTCTCTGCTTCCTGGAAGAGCACCGTGTTTGTGGATGTTACGGCACGTAATGACTGGTCGTCTACTTTGCCCTCGGAAACACGTTCTTATTTCTATCCGGCTGTATCGGGAAGTATCATCATGTCGCAGTTGCTGAAGATGCCCGAATGGCTGAACTTCTGGAAACTGAGAGGTGCCTGGACTGTAACGAAGAGCGACTTGGGCATTTATGATACGAATCAGGCTTACAGTGTAAGCACCAACGTATGGGACGGAATGAATACTGCCGTATATCCGGAAATGATTCGCAGTACAACCCTTGAACCGACTGCTGCGCGTTCTTACGAAATCGGTACTGCTTTCAATGTATGGAACAACCGTTTGCGCTTTGATATTTCTTATTATAACAAGCTGAAATACAACCTGACACGTGAAGCTACAATCAGTGGATCGTCCGGTTTTACCAAAACATTGGTGAACTATGATGAAGAGCAGGTTCGTCGGGGAGTGGAAGTTTCGTTGACAGCGTCTTTGATCCAATCAAAAGACTGGAATTGGGAAGTGAATGCTAACTGGGCCCGTGACCGTTACTTCTATGCTAAGGTTGACCCGGTGTACTCTACACAGAAACCTTGGGTAGCTGCCGGTAAACGTTGGGACTGGTATGGCATCTATGACTGGGAACGTGACCCTCAGGGAAACATCATTCATGAAAACGGTTATCCCGTACAAAGCAAATACCAGTCGGTAATGGGTAATGAATATCCGGACTGGATCTGGGGGCTTAGCACTACCTTGCGCTATAAAGAATGGACTTTGGGAATCTCGCTGGACGGACGTGTAGGCGGTATGGCTTATTCTCGTACGGAGCAGACCATGTGGAACACCGGTGTACACCCCGATAGTGATAACAAATGGCGTTATGATGAAGTGGTGAACGGCAAAAAGAACTATGTGGGCCAGGGTGTGAAAGTGGTATCGGGTAAGGTTGAATACGATACAACCGGAAAGATTATCAGTGATACGCGTGTGTTTGCACCGAACGATACACAGGTTTCGTATGAAAGCTATATCAAGAACTACAATCCGTGGTCGGGTGGCAAGGTTTACCAGAACGTTCACGACTGTACATTCCTGAAATTGCGTGAGCTTTCATTGTTGTACACAATGCCCAAATCAGTATGTGATAAACTGCATATGAAAGGCGTTACACTCGGTTTGATCGGACAGAACTTATTGATCTGGATGAAAGAGTTTAAGTATGCTGACCCGGATGTGGATTCGGACGACCTGAATTCACCTTCTATGAGATATGTCGGATTTAATGTTAAGTTTGATTTGTAAAAATGGAAATTATGAAACTAATAAATAAAACGTTGCTTTTACTTACAGCAAGTGCCGCTATCCTGGCATCTTGTAACAAGTTTGATGATTTGAATACGAACCCGGATGCCGCAACCAAGGTGACAGCCCCCATGTTGGCGACAAAACTTATCCTGAATATCACACAACAGGGTGCTGCAAAGAATTTTGTATACCACAGTATGCTGAGCAAGCAGATCGCATGGTCGGAGAATGCTTCGGATGAACAGTACAATTTGTTTGGCAGAACCGATTTTGACGGTTATACCATTCTCACAAACTGCCAGAAGATGATTGATGCGGCCAATGATGGAGATAAGGACTCGTATGCTGCTTTGGCTAAATTTATGAAGGCCTATAAGCTGTTTTATAAATCATTGGAAGTGGGCGATATCCCTTACAGTGATGCTTTGAAAGGCGAAGAGGGAGTTCAGAAGCCTAAATACGATACACAGAAAGAGG
>OAWJ01001322.1_pt1 | contig 14303 bp, 10 predicted proteins | sample 1517021 | NCBI WGS metagenome assembly OAWJ01 (sample SAMEA2580121, study PRJEB22360) | human gut metagenome | biome: human gut; feature: human-associated habitat; material: faeces | place: Denmark | collected 2008/2010
CGGAGAATCCGAGGCGGCGCGCCCCTCGCCGCCTGCCTCTGCTCTGACTGCCTGCGGCGGTTCTTCCTCTTCCACTGCTTCCTCTGCAGCTGCTTCCACCAGCGCAGCCGCTTCCACCGCTGAGGGCGGCGAGAAGATCGTGAAGGTCGCTCTGACCTGCGACACCGGCACCATCGACGATGAGAGCTTCAACCAGGCCTGCTGGACCGCTGTTTCCGGCTACATGGGCGATGACTGCCAGTACTACATCCCCGAGGCTGACGCTTCCGATGAGGACCGCGAGACCATGATCCGTCAGGCTGTCAACGACGGCGCTGATGTGATCGTCTGCGTCGGCTACCTGTACGGCGCTTCTCTGGCATGGGCTGCTGACCAGTACCCCGATGTCAAGTTCATCGCCATCGACGTCACCCAGGGCGACATCGGCACCGACGCCATCCCCGCAAACTGCTACTGCATCACCTTCAAGGAGGAGCAGGCAGGTTATCTGGCTGGCTACGCTGTCGTTAAGGACGGCAAGACCAAGCTGGGCTTCCTCGGCGGCATGGCTGTCCCCGCTGTCATCCGTTACGGCTACGGCTATGTGCAGGGCGCTGACGCCGCTGCTCAGGAGCTGGGCACCAACATCGACATCAACTACTTCTACGGCGGCCAGTTCTACGGCGACGCAAACATCACCTCCCGTATGGAGGGCTGGTACTCCAACGGCACGCAGGTCGTCTTCGCCTGCGGCGGCGGCATCTACACCTCCGCTGTTGAGGCTGCTCTGAAGAACAACGGCTATGTTGTCGGCGTTGACGTTGACCAGAACTACATCGGTGTCAACGGCGTGGCAGACGGCTCCTTCGCTTACAACCCCTTCATCACCTCTGCTATGAAGGGCCTGACCGAGGCTGTCAACACCGCTCTGTCCGACATCGAGGCAGGCGATTGGAGCAACATCGCTGCTTCCAACGGCAATTTCGGTCTGGAGGACGGCGACTACGTCGGCCTGCCCACCGATGCTGACAGCTGGAACTTCAAGACCTTCACCACCGACGAGTACGAGGCTCTGAAGAACAAGATCAAGAGCGGCGAGATCGTTGTGGACAACAGCTCTGACGACAGCACCAAGCCCACCGTCAGCGAGTTCACCACCGTCAACTACATCCAGTAATCAGAAACTTCCCGGGCGGGGCGCTTTGCAAAGGGCGTCCCGCCTTTTTTTGCGTGCTTTTTCAAGACGATGAAGGAATTCCCGTCAAAATGCACAAAAGTAATACTTATGATATGGCAAAACATTAAATTTTCAAAAAGAAGTGTGCAAAACAGCAAAAATACGGTATAATGGGCACTAGAATAGTATAAGTGTCGTTTGGACACGAAAGGAGAGTGAGCAGATTGGCAGAGGATTTTGTGATCGAGATGCTCCATATCACCAAGGAGTTCCCGGGCATCAAGGCAAACGACGACATTACCCTGCAGCTGCGCAAAGGTGAGGTCCATGCCCTGTTGGGCGAGAACGGCGCAGGCAAAAGCACCCTGATGAGCGTGCTGTTCGGCCTGTATCAGCCGGAGGAGGGTAAGATCCTCAAAAACGGAAAGGAGGTCGCCATCCGCAACCCCAACGATGCAAACGCACTGGGCATCGGCATGGTCCACCAGCACTTCAAGCTGGTGGAGTGCTTCAGCGTGCTGGACAACATCATTCTGGGCGTGGAGCCCAACAAGCTGGGCTTTTTGCAGAAGGCCGAGGCCCGCAAGAAGGTCATGGCCCTGAGCGAGAAGTACGGCCTGCGTGTTGACCCCGATGCGCTCATCAGTGATATTTCGGTCGGTATGCAGCAGCGCGTGGAGATTTTGAAGATGCTCTACCGCGACAATGAGATCCTCATCTTCGACGAGCCCACCGCTGTGCTGACCCCGCAGGAGATCGACGAGCTGATGGAGATCATGCGCGGGTTCAAGAAGGAGGGCAAGTCCATCCTCTTTATTACCCACAAGCTCAACGAGATCATGGCGGTCGCCGACCGCTGCACCGTCCTGCGCAAGGGCAAGTATATGGGTACCGTGGACATCAAGGACACCACCAAGGAAGAGCTTTCCCGCATGATGGTCGGCCGTGACGTCCAGCTTCAGGTCGATAAAAAGCCCGCTCACCCGGGCGATGTGGTGCTGGACGTGGAGGGTGTCACCATCCACAACGACCAGCGCAAGAAGGACTCTGTCAAGGACGTCACCTTCCAGGTCCGCGCAGGCGAGATCGTCTGTCTGGCGGGCATCGAGGGCAACGGCCAGACCGAGTTCATTTACGGACTCACCGGCCTCGAAAAACTGTCGGGCGGCAAGATCACGCTGGACGGCAAGGACATCACCCGTGAGAGCATCCGCCAGCGCTCTAGGGACGGCATGAGCCACATCCCCGAAGACCGCCACAAGCACGGTCTGGTGCTGGATTACAGCCTCGAGAACAACATGGTGCTCCAGCGCTACTGGCAGCCCGAGTTCCAGAAGGGCGGCTTCATCCAGTCCGATAAAGTCCGCGAGTACTCCGATAAGCTCATCGCTCAGTACGACGTCCGCAGCGGTCAGGGCGGCTCCACCATCGTGCGCAGTATGTCCGGCGGCAACCAGCAGAAGGCCATCATCGCCCGCGAGATCGACAAAGACCCCAAGCTGCTGGTGGCTGTTCAGCCCACCCGCGGTCTGGATGTCGGCGCCATCGAATACATCCACAGCCAGATCGTCGCCGAGCGCGACAGGGGCAAAGCTGTCCTGCTGGTCAGCCTCGAGCTGGATGAGGTCATGAACCTGTCCGACCGCATCCTCGTCATGTACGAGGGCGAGATCGTGGGCGAGTTCGACCCCAAGACCACCACTGTGCAGGAGCTGGGCCTCTACATGGCCGGCGCACGCAAGCAGGGAAAGGAGAGCAAATAAATGAACAAGAAAAAACTTTCCCACAGCAACCTCAACAACTCCATCACCAGTGTGCTGGCCGCTCTGCTGTGCATCGTCATCGGCATGGCTGTGGGCTTCCTCGTGCTGCTGGCCATCAACCCGGCCCACGCATGGGGCGACGGCTTTGTCCGCATCCTCAAGGGCGGCTTCCATGACGCTCCTTACGGCGTCGGCAAGGAGCTGGCCAACGCGGCGCCCCTTATCATGACCGGTCTGTCCGTGGCCTTCGCCTTCAAGACCGGCCTGTTCAACATCGGTGCTGCCGGTCAGTACACGCTGGGCGCTTACGGCGCACTCTACTGCGCCATCATGCTCAAGATGCCCTGGTATGTCTGCCTGATCGCCGCCACCATCCTCGGCGGCATCTGGGGCGCTATCCCCGGCTTCTTCAAGGCTTACTTCAACATCAACGAGGTCATCACCTCCATCATGTTCAACTGGATCGGTTTGTATCTGGTCAATGAGCTTATCTACCAGAACGGCACCGGCCCCATGTACGACGTGCGCAACACCCGTACCCTGAACCTCGGAAAGAGCGCCGAACTGTCTAAGGCCCTCATCCCGGACTTTGGCCTGAACAAGATGTTCCAGACCAACAGCACCACCATCGCAATCTTCCTCGCTGCGGCAGTCGCCATTCTGATCTGGGTCATCCTGAACAAGACCACCTTTGGCTATGAGCTGAAGGCCGTCGGCCTGAACAAGAGCGCCGCCCGCTACGCCGGCATCAACGAGAAGAAGAACATCATCCTCTCCATGGCCATTGCAGGCGCTCTGGCAGGCTTCGGCGCCGGCCTCTACTACCTGTCCAATGTCTCTCAGTGGAACCCGCTGAACTCCACCAGCCTGCCGGCCATGGGCTTCAACGGCATCTCTGTGGCCCTGCTGGCAAGCTCCAACCCCATCGGCACCATCTTCTCCGCGATCTTCATCTCCCACATCTCGGTCGGCGGCTCCTTCCTGTCCACCAAGTATTATCCCACCGAGATCTCCGACCTGATCAGCGGTATCATCATCTACCTGTGCGCATTCTCCATGCTGTTCCGTGGCAAGATCCACTCCATGCTGTTCAAGAATGCGGACAAGACCAACGTGAATGCAGAGCCTGCCCCTGCTAAGACCGAAACCAAGAAGGAGGGCAAGTGATATGCTGCTTCTCATCAAGTATACTCTGCTGTATGGCATCGTGCTGATGCTGGTCGCTCTGGGCGGTATGTTCAGTGAGCACTCCGGCATCATCAACATCGCACTGGAAGGCATCATGGTCATCGGCGGTGTGGCGGGTGTCCTCACCCTCACCATGCTGCCCGCGAGCATGCCGGCTTTCGCCACCGTGCTTATCGCTGTGCTGGTGGCGGCTATCGCCGGCATGGTCTACAGCCTGCTGCTGGCCTTCGCGTCCATCAACCTGAAAGCGGACCAGACCATCGGCGGCACGGCCCTGAACCTGCTGGCGACGGCGGTGGCTGTGGTCATCTCCAAGCACTTCAGCGACAGCGGCAGCGCCAAGCTGAACTACTCCAACAAGCCCTTCCTGTTCAGCATCGGCGGTCTGGAGCTGAGCATCTTTGTCCCGCTGGGCATCGCACTGCTCATCATCAGCTACATCGTGCTGTACAAGACCCGCTTCGGCCTGCGTCTGGGCGGCCGCGGCGAGCATCCTCAGGCTGCGGACTCTGTGGGCATCAACGTCTACAAGATGCGCTATGCCGGTGTCGTCATCTCGGGCGCTCTGGGTGCCATCGGCGGTCTGGCCTATATCGTGCCTCCCGTCCAGACCTGGAACTTTGAGGTCGGCGTGGCCGGTGCAGGCTTCCTTGCTCTGGCTGTTATGATCTTTGGTCAGTGGAAGCCCTTCCACATCTGCGGTGCAGCCATGTTCTTTGCCGTGTTCAAGAGTCTGGCCAACATCGCCGACTCCACCTTCCTCGCACAGCTCCACTGGTCCAGCAACATCTACAACATGATGCCCTTCGTGGCATCCATGGTCATTCTGGCCTTCACCTCCAAGAACAGCATGGCCCCCAAGGCCGAGGGCATCCCCTACGACAAGGGTTCCCGCTGATTCGAGCGTACTTTCCGGGCGCAGCTGCTTATCCGGGCGGCTGCGCCCTTTTTGTTTCTTTTTCAACAGATTCCACAAAACAGAGCTTGCTTTTGCGGGAAAATTTGCTATACTTGAATTACAATGTCATACGATTGCCGGAGGCGGGGCAGCGCGGCCCGGGCCGTCGGCGGAGAATATTATTTAGGAGCGTGACCTTATGCGCATTTACGATTTGATCGCCAAGAAACGGGACGGCGGCACCCACAGCCGCGAGGAGCTGGAAGCCATCGTCAACGGCTTCGTCAGCGGCGAGGTGGCCGATTACCAGATGGCGGCCTGGATGATGGCAGTTTATCTGCGCGGCATGACCGACGAGGAGACTGCCGAGCTGACCGATGTGATGGCCCACAGCGGCGTCATGGTAGACCTTTCGCCCATCCCGGGCATCAAGGTGGACAAGCACTCCACCGGCGGCGTGGGCGACAAGACCACGCTGGTCATCGCGCCCATCGTCGCGGCCTGCGGCGTCAAAATCGCCAAGATGAGCGGCCGCGGCCTCGGCCATACCGGCGGCACCATCGACAAGATGGAGAGCGTCCCCGGCACAAAGACTGCCCTCTCGCAGGAGGAGTTCTTTGCACAGGTGAATAAGATCGGCCTGTCGGTCATCGGCCAGAGCGAGGGCATCGCCGTGGCAGATAAGAAGATGTACGCCCTCCGCGACGTCACCGCGACCGTCAGCTGCATCCCCCTCATCGCGTCCAGCATCATGTCCAAAAAGCTGGCCTCCGGCTCGGACGCTATCCTGCTGGACGTCACCACCGGCACCGGTGCGTTCATGAAGACCGTGGACCAGAGCATCGAGCTGGCCAAGCTGATGGTCTCCATCGGCACCCATCATGGCCGCCGCGTCGCTGCGATGATCACCGACATGGACACCCCGCTGGGCCACAACATCGGCAACAGCCTTGAGGTCATGGAGAGCATGGACGTGCTCAAGGGCCGCGGCCCCGCCGACCTGACCGAGGTCTGCCTGCAGCTGGCTGCGAATATGCTGGTGCTGGCCGATAAGGGGTCCCCCGCCGAGTGCCGCGCCATGGCCGAGGCTGTCATCGCGGACGGCTCTGCCTATGCAAAGTGCAAGGAGATGTTCGCGGCTCAGGGCGGCGATACCCGCGTTCTGGACGACTACAGCCTCTTCGAGAAGCCCGCCGCCAGCTATGAGCTTCTGGCCGAGGAAGACGGCTACATCGTCGCCAACGACGCCGAGAAGATCGGCTCTGCCAGCGTTCTGCTGGGCGCAGGCCGTCAGAAGAAGGGCGACCCGCTGGACTTCGCCGCCGGCATCACCCTCCACAAGAAGCGCGGCGACTACGTGCACAAGGGCGAGAGCCTCGCCACCTTCTACGGCGCGGCGGATAAGTTCGACGCTGCCGCCGCCGAGTACCGCAGCGGCCTCGTCTACGGCCCTGAAAAGCCCGAGGAAGCCCCGCTGGTCTACGCTCTCGTCACCAAGGACGGCGTGGAGCGGTACTGAGAAGCCCTGAGATGACGCAGAAAAGCCCCGCAGGATTTTTACGTCCTGCGGGGCTTTTGCTGTCTGTAGGGTCTTAGAAGGTCACTGTGAGGTCTTTTGCGGGGGCTTTGATGTTGGTGGTCTTGTGGATGAGCTGGCCGTTGGCGTCGGTGTAGGCCACCGTCAGCTCATAATTGCCGCGCTTTGCCTTGAGGGCAAAGCTGCCGTTCTCGTCGGCGGTGGTCTGCGCCACGACCTTGCCTTCGCGCAGGAGCGAGATCTTCGCGCCCGGCACGGCGGCCTGGTCGGCCAGCACGACGCGGCCCTTGACGTCAACGGGGGACATCATAATAACGCCTGCCGTGATGGCCGCTGCTGCGCCCACGCCGATGAGAACAGCGGCACCGCCGCCACCACCGCCGCCGCCACCGCCGGAGGAGGAACCGCCGCCGGGGGTGGGGGTAGGTGTGGAGTTGGTGCTGTACTGTGCCGTAATGGAGACTGCTTTGTCGCCCATCGTGAAGGAGGTGGGGGAAGCAGAGCTGTCGTTCAGCGTGACATCACCGCTGTTCACGACCCAGCCGGTGAAGGTCTTTCCCTCGGAAGAGCGGTCATTGGCCACGATGGTGATGACATCGCCGAGAGCGGCGCTGTTGACGGGCTGCTCCGGGTCATCGATGTAAGCGAAGCCGTTCGTGATGGTGATGGCATTTCCGGTGGTGGGAGCGGAGGGCGTGACGATCTCGAGGGAGTCGCCGGAGCTGGATTTTTTGTTGGTGATGGTGACAGTCGTGATGCCGTCTGCGTCCGGCTGGACAGAGATGGTGCCGCTGTCAATATTTTTGGTGTCGGCGTTCTCGGTCGCATATTTTGCGTTGGTGATGCCGTCACCGCTCAGATGCAGGCCGTCGTCGTCGAGGTCGGCGTGGAGAGTGGTGGTGCCGGTGGTGTCCAGCGCCCAGCTGTGCCACGGCCAGCTCTCGTTTACATCGTTCTTGGTCATGAGCAGGTTGACGTCGGTGGGGGCCTCCGCAGTCACATCCACGGTGCGGTCGGCTTCGTTGTAAGTCAACTCGACCGGGCCGCTGGTAGAGATGGAAAGGAGGGTGTCGTTGAGGAGGAGGCTGGCGTTGTTGACTTCATCGGAGGAAAGCTCTACACGGAAATCTTCCGAAGAAGAAGGCTTCGGGAAGACAAGCTCAACGGTGGAAGGAGAAGAACCATCGTCCAAATAACCAGTGGGATACAGGACACGTACGCTTGAGTCTTTTTCAATAAGTTTTCCATTTTCATCGCGGTAAAAATATTGATTACCACGCGCAATATTGTGCTTGCCGTCAGCTGTTAAAGTTATGTGGGCATCATTGTATTCTGTTGAAGTTTCATTATCGATGTTGGTTCTGAAATAATTTCGAATGTCTAAGAAATTAAGGTCACTGGAGAGAATGTAATACTTTATAAAGGAAGTTTTGCCGTGGTACTTGATTTTTAACTGTCCATCGCCATCTTCAGCTATATCGGGTTCTGTATATAGAATTAAAGTCTGTTCGGTCGTGTCATTAGGGTCATAAGCCCCTAATACATAGTAGTCGGAATGAACTTCCTTTATATCAAGTAATAGGATAGAGTGGTCGGGAAGGGCAGCAACTACAGGGACTTTTTTAGAAAGAGATGCGATAATCTCATCCAAAACACTATCACAATCATGAGCAAAATTATAAGCACAAGTGAGCCAAAGCTTATATTCTGTTGGCAGAAACTGTGAAGCCCAGTAATAATTGATAAGGTCTTCAATTTCAGAATTGTCTACAGGATAAGGAAGGTCGTAGTTGGGAGAGTAGTTGCTTAGACTCGTTGAAGAAATCCGGCTGACAGGAAGTCGATTTGGACTCATATAACGAATAGCGGCGACAGTAACCATACCAAAACAGGAACCGCCCCATATTCCGCCAGTATAGACCTTGCTCTTAAAATAATCTGATGCAGATGGTGAAAGATTTTTGGTGAGCTGTTTGAATTTTTCGCTGGAAAGGTGCATGGAGGCATACTGACTAGGATGGGAAATAATATAGTCAACGAAGTTGAAATTCTTGTTATACTTTCGGTTCCAATACTCTAGTTCATCGCCTTGAAAATAGTAATCAGCGGCATTTAAAAAACTTAAATTATCCCGTCCGAAAGTAAACTCCTTCTCATCTTCCGGCCCGGTAGACTGGTAGTGGATAGTGGCGTTTTCAAGAGCAGTGTTCTGATAGTTAGCAACGGAAATATTTTCCCATTGAGATTGTGTGCCAGAAAAATAAACATCTTCAAGAGAATTACACCCATAAAAAGCAGATTCTCCAATCGACACAACGGAAGAAGGAATAGAAATAGATTTGAGGGATGAGCAGTTGTCGAAGGTGCCCTCGTTGATTTGAGGTATACCAGAGGGGATTTCTATATGCTTAAGAGAGGTGCAATTCCAGAAAGCATAACGACCAATATCAACGACATTTTTGGGAATGTTAAAAGAGTCAAGTGAAGTGCATTGATTGAAAGTACCTTCACCAATAGATGTGAGCGTGTCAGGCAGTGAGACACTCTTTAATTTTTTACAATTTGCAAATGTATACTTTTCAATAGAAGTAATACCTATCGGAATTGAAATAGAAGAAAAATTACCGCTAGTTAAGGAATAGCCTCCGAGATATATTAGATTTTCAGGAAGAGTGATTTCGGTTAGACCGGAGCAAGGATCAAATGCACTATATCCGATAGAAGTAAGGCTGTTTGGAAAGGAAATATTTGAAATTTTGTAGCAACCAAGAAATGCATAATCTCCAATACTAGTAACGCCTTCTTTTACAATAAGGGTTGTAATATTGGTGTTATGATACCAGGGAGAAATATTGTAGGGAGGAACGGAATTATAATCAAACATTTTTCCCGTTCCATCAATGGTCAGAACACCGTCGCTGGACAGAGACCACTGAAGATTATCGCCGCATTTGCCGATAATGGTAGCCTCGCCATTTTCCTCCTCGAGGCTCTGTGCAGCGGCAAGCGCGAGCTGCTGCCCGACATCAGACTGTGCAAAAGCGCCGAAGGGCAGCAGTTCGCACAGCATGGTCAGCGTGAGCATCCACGCCAACAAACGCAATCGCTTTTTCATAAAAGACCTCCTGTGTTTTAATAGACCGGCCTTGCGCCGGAGCGGACCAAAGCATTAAAAATTGTTTGAGATGAACTCGTTCAGCTGCTTCACGGTGTTATAGATGGTGATGAAGTTGTTGAGCATCGCGCTGGTGGAGGAAAAGATGCGGGCCATATAGTTGAAGACCTTGCTGACTTTTTCGATGTTGGACAGCACGGTGGTAAAGCTGCCCTCGTCGGTGGCGGTGTCCGCGCCGCCGAGGACGGCGTCTGCCTCAGCGGGGGAGAGCGGGCGGCAGGCGGCGGGCAGGGTGAGCGAGTGGGTCAGAGTCATAGAAAACCATCCTTATCTGGCGTAGAGTGCCACAAGTGTGAAAAACATCGTCCCGGCGACAAGAAATGTCCCGGCGTGTGCTCGAAAGGAGAAGCCTTCGTCCTCCGTCGGCGTGTCCGGCGAGGGCTTGGACGCGGCGGAAGAGCCGCCTTTTGCGATGGGACGCCAGTGGGCGTAGATGGTGCCATCCGAGGTGAACTCGGTGTTGGTCGTGATGCGGTCACCGTCCAGCTCGTCGGTGTACCAGCCCTCGAAGGTGTAGCCGCCCATGACGGGGCTGGGCAGGGAGGTGAGCTTGCCGTCGAGATTGGTGCTGGCGATGATGGGGACGCCTGTGCCGCCGCCCGTCTCAAAATAGATGAGATAGGATTCGCTGCCGCCATCCGCATAGGCAGGCAGTGCCAGCGCGAACAGGAGCAACGGCACCAGCAGCAGACTGATAATTTTTGAAAGCTTCATAAAATCCTCTTTCCAAAGTCTTTTTTTGACAAAATTATAGCCCGTTTACGGGCAATTGTCAATATGCGAGTCCTCCCTTACCATTCAATTACATAATGGAAAGATTGGATGGTATTTCGTATGATTTCGTTTGAGCCGCTTTGGAAGACGATGAAGAAAAAAGGTATCTCGCAGTATAAACTCATCAAAGAATACAAAATCAGCACCGGCCAGTTGGACAGACTGCGCAAAAACGGGAATGTCAGCACTTACACCCTCGACCAGCTCTGCCGCATTCTGGACTGTGGGCTGGAAGATGTGGTTGCCTACCACCCTGACACAGAGGCAAAGCTGTAAAGCACGCATATTTAACAACGAAAAAGCACGTTTCGACGGATAATCCCGGTTTGAGTAGATGTTTTGCCTGAGATGTGATATAATCTACTCAATAGCGCCCAGACGGCGCAGGAGAAGAGAAAGGGTTATTCTATGAAGATCGTTTTGGTGGGCGGCGGCAAGGTCGGCACAGCGCTGGCGCGGCAGCTCAGTGAAGAGGGTCACAACGTGACCGTTATCGATACGAACAAGGCCCGTGTGGAGCATATCGGGGAGTCCTACGATGTGATGAGCATTCTCGGCAACGGTTCGTCCATCACCACCCTGTCCGAGGCTGGCGTGGAGGAAGCGGACGTGTTCATCGCAGTCACCGGTTCGGACGAGCTGAACCTGCTGTGCTGCATGTTCGCCAAAAAGGCGGGCCACTGCCACGCCATCGCCCGCGTGCGCAACCCGTCTTACAGCCATGAGCTGGACTTTATCAAGAAGCAGATCGGCATCTCGGCCATCATCAACCCCGAAATGGCAGCGGCCAAGGAAATCTCTCACCTGCTGCGGTTCCCGGGCGCAAGCAAGATCGATACCTTCGCGGGCGGGCGCGTGCGGCTCATCAAGTTTGCGCTGACCGAGCGGCAGGGGCTGGACGGCGTGGCCATCCACGAGATCCCCACCCGCCTCAAGAGCGACATTCTGGTCTGCGCGGTGGAGCGTGACGGCGGGGTCATCATCCCCAACGGTAACTTTGTGCTGCAGAACGGCGATCAGGTCACCTTCCTCGCCACGCAGGAGAAGGCCCACGAGTTCTTCCAGCGTATCAATATGCCGGTGCGGCCGGTGCGCAACGCCCTCATCGTGGGCGGCGGCGCCATCGCCTATTATCTGAGCCAGGAGCTGCTGGAAAATCACGTCCGCGTCCGCATCGTCGAGCGGGACCCGGCCCGCTGCAATGTTCTGGCCGAGTCCCTGCCTGAGGCACAGATACTGAACGAGGACGGCTCCAACCGCGACTTCCTGCTCTCGGAAGGTCTGGAATCCACCGAAGCCTTCGTGGCTCTGACCAACATCGACGAAGAAAACGTGCTGCTGACCCTGTTTGCGAAAAAGCACTCCAAGGGCAAGCTGGTCACGAAGATCAACCGCCTCGAGTTCGACGATATTCTGGCCGGGCTCGATTTGGGCAGCATCGTCTACCCCAAGTACATGACCTGCGACTACATCGTGCAGTACGTCCGCGCCCTGCAGAACGAGGCCGGCAACAACATCAAGACCCTTTACCGCATCCTTGACGACCGCGTGGAAGCGCTGGAATTCACTGTCCATGAGGAGAGCCGGGCCACCGGCGTGCCGCTGAGCCAGCTGCATCTGAAAAAGAATCTGCTGCTCTGCTGCATCACCCGCGGCGACAACATCCTCATCCCCCGCGGCGGCGACCAGATCCAGGTGGGCGACAACGTCATCGTCGTCACGCTGGAACACGGCCTGCACGACCTGCGGGACATCGTGGAAGAGTAACGGGGGACAGAACGTATGAATTATGCGATCGTCTTTCGTCTGCTGGGCTACATCCTGATGATAGAGGGTACACTGCTGCTGCTCCCGGCGGTGACGAGCCTCATCTACGCCGAGTGGGCCGTCATGGGCGTGTTCCTGCTGACGGCGGCCATCAGTGGGGCGCTGGGCTTTGCCCTGCAGGCCATCAAGCCCCGCAGCAAGGTGTTCTATATGCGGGAGGGCTTTGCGGCCACCGCCCTGAGCTGGATCACCATCAGCATCATGGGTGCAGTGCCGTTTGTCCTTACCGGCTGCATCCCGAATCCCGTGGACGCCATGTTTGAGACCGTTTCGGGCTTCACCACCACCGGTGCCAGCATCCTGCCCGGTGTGGAGGGCCTGCCCAACGGCATCCTGTTCTGGCGCAGCTTCACCCATTGGATCGGCGGCATGGGCGTTCTGGTGTTCCTGCTCTCCCTGCTGCCCCTGACCGGCGGCTCCCACGTCAACCTGATGAAGGCGGAAAGCCCCGGCCCGCAGGTGGACAAGCTGGTGCCGAAGGTGCAGTCTACGGCCAAGATCCTGTACGGCATCTATTTCGCGCTCACGGTGGTGGAGCTCTGCTTCCTGCTGGCGGGCGGAATGAATGTGTTCGACTCTCTGCTCACGGCCTTTGGCACGGCGGGTACTGGCGGCTTCGGCTTCAAGAACGACAGCTTTGCCAGCTTCTCGCCCTACATCCAGTGGGTCGTGACCGTCTTTATGATCCTCTTCGGCGTCAACTTCAACGCGTATTTCCTGCTGCTGCTGCGCCGGTTCCGCCGCGCAGCGTCCAGCGAGGAAGTCCGCGCCTATTTCGCCATCATTCTGGCGGCGGTGGCCGTCATCACGGTGAACATCCGCAGCCTCTACGGCACCTTCGGCGAGGCGCTGCGCCATGCGGCCTTCCAGGTCGGCTCCATCATCACCACCACCGGCTTTTCCAGCTGTGATTTCGACCTCTGGCCCACGCTGGCAAAAGAGGTGCTGGTGCTGCTGATGTTCGTGGGTGCCTGCGCGGGCAGCACCGGCGGCGGCATCAAGGTGAGCCGCTTCCTCCTGCTGGGAAAGACGCTGGGCAAGGAGCTGAAGCAGGCCCTCCACCCGCAGGTGGTGGCCCCCGTCCGGATGGACGGCAAGCTGGTCAATCATGAGACCATCCGCACCACCAACGTCTTTCTGGCGGCCTACATCTTCATCTTTGCGGCGAGTTTCATGCTTGTCAGTCTGGACGGCTTTGACATGGTGACGAACTTCACCTCCGTCGCCGCCACCCTGAACAACATCGGCCCCGGCCTCAATCAGGTGGGTCCCATGATGAACTTCGGGGCCTACTCCAACTTCGCAAAGCTGGTGCTCATCTTCGATATGCTGGCCGGTCGTCTGGAAATTTTCCCGATGCTGGTGCTCTTCCTGCCCGATGCGTGGAGAAGATTCTAAAAGTTTTATAACGCAAAAATCCCCCGGTCCAGCCGGGGGATTTTTGTCTGTATCAGAACGTCAGCTCGACCTTTTCCTGCGCACGGTATTGCAGAGCCTCGAGCAGCGAATCCTCGTCGAGGAGGCGCTTGCCGGAGAGGTCGGCAATGGTGCGGGCCACCCGGAGGATGCGGTCGTGGGCGCGGGCCGAAAGGCCCAGCGTCTCGTAGGAGGCCCGCAAGAGCTGTTCGGCGGCGGGGGTCATCCGGCAGATGCGCCGCACCTGCCCGGCGGTGAGCTGGGCGTTGCAGCGCACATCCTCGTAGCCGGGAGCAGCGTACCGCCGGGCCTGGATGGCCCGGGCGGCAAGGACCTGTTTCCGCAGCTCGGCGCTGCTCTCGGAAGGGGCAGCGCCATGCAGTTCATCGAAGGCCACCGGGTCCATCTCGACGCAGAGGTCGATGCGGTCCAGCAGCGGGCCGGACACCCGGCTGCGGTACTGCCGCACCGCGCTGGGCGAACAGGTGCAGGCCCGGGTAGGGTGGCCGTAGTAGCCGCATTTGCAGGGGTTCATGGCGGCGACGAGCTGGAAGCGGCTGATGCCCGCA
>OAWJ01001323.1_pt1 | contig 14299 bp, 10 predicted proteins | sample 1517021 | NCBI WGS metagenome assembly OAWJ01 (sample SAMEA2580121, study PRJEB22360) | human gut metagenome | biome: human gut; feature: human-associated habitat; material: faeces | place: Denmark | collected 2008/2010
CGCAGTGTTAGGTAATGGGCAGTATCCACCTCTCCCCCTGCCACGCCCTGGGTGATATGCATTAACAGCAATGGCTTTGCCGGCCGTTGACCGCGCTTCACGGCGATATGCGTCACGCTTTGTGCCAGGCTTTCCGTCAAATGCAGAAACACTTCCGCCTGAATAGCGTCGGGTAACCCCTGACGGTCGTCGTTAATGCTCACTTCATATCCGCTGCCTTCAGTTGCATCGCTCAGTGCGGGCACGTAACGTCCATCGACAAACACCAGCCGCACGGCGTCTAATGTTAACGCTAAGGCATCACGCTGCTGTGGGGATATCTCCCCCGCAATGCTGACAAACTGGCTATTGGTCAGCCCGTCCAGCGGCGTATATTTCCAGTTTTCATGTTTACGTGTCGGCAGTCCGGTACGCAGCAATTGTTGTAAATGCTGCTGTGCTTGCGGGGAGCGTTTCGCCCCTTCAGCTTCAAACAAATGATGCCACTGTTGCAGCGCGTTACTGCTGTTCGGTAAGCCAGCCATAACCCTGCTCCTCCAGTTGTTTGACCAACGTGAAATCGCCGGATTTCACAATTCGTCCCTGATACAGCACATGGACGTAATCAGGCTTGATGTAGTCGAGAATGCGTTGGTAGTGCGTAACAATGATGAATGAACGCTTGCCGTCACGCAGCGAGTTCACGCCATCGGCAACCACTTTTAATGCGTCAATATCCAGCCCGGAGTCTGACTCATCAAGAATGCATAACTCCGGTTCCAGCACCGCCATTTGCAAAATATCGTTGCGCTTTTTCTCGCCGCCGGAAAAACCAACGTTTACCGAACGGGTTAATAAATCTTCCGGCATCTTCAGGGGAGCGATTTTCTCTTCCATCAAATCCTGAAAATCAAAGCGGTCGAGCGTTTCCTGCCCACGATAGCTGCGCACCGCATTAAGTGCCGTTTGCAGGAAAAACTGGTTACTGACGCCGGGAATTTCCACCGGATACTGGAAGGCCATAAAGATGCCTTCACCTGCACGATCTTCCGGCGACAGCGCAAGCAAATCTTTGCCTTTAAACTCAACCGTGCCGCTCGTCACTTCATAATCTTCTCGCCCGGCAAGCGTTGCCGATAAGGTACTTTTGCCCGAACCATTGGGCCCCATAATGGCGTGAACTTCGCCGGGACGAACGTCGAGGCTTAATCCACGCAGGATAGCTTTATCTTCCACGCTGACGTGTAAATCTTTAATACTTAACATGTTTATTCCTTATCCGACGCTGTGTTCAAGACTGATGGCGAGGAGTTTTTGTGCTTCAACGGCAAATTCCAGCGGCAGTTCCGAGAACACGTCTTTGCAAAAGCCGTTAACAATCATCGAGATGGCATCTTCTTCGCTGATCCCGCGTTGCAGGCAGTAAAACAGTTGATCTTCACCAATACGTGATGTCGTTGCCTCGTGCTCCAGCTGAGCGCTGTTATTGCGACATTCGACATACGGGAAGGTATGCGCCCCACAATTAGCGCCAATCAGCATTGAGTCGCACTGAGTGAAATTGCGCGCATTGGTTGCCGTCGGCATGATTTTCACTAAGCCGCGATAACTGTTCTGACTATGTCCGGCAGAGATCCCTTTCGATATAATGGTCGATTTGGTGTTTTTACCGATGTGGATCATCTTGGTGCCGGTATCCGCTTGCTGATGACCGCTGGTCAGAGCCACTGAGTAAAACTCACCAATGGAGTTATCGCCGCGCAAAATGCAGCTGGGATATTTCCACGTAATCGCTGAGCCGGTTTCTGATTGCGTCCATGACATTTTGCTGTTTTCGCCTTCGCACAAAGCACGCTTGGTGACGAAGTTGAGAATACCGCCGGTGTTGTTATCGCCAGGGAACCAGTTTTGTACCGTGGAATATTTCACCTCGGCGTTTTTATGGATGATGACTTCCACCACCGCCGCGTGTAACTGATAGCTGTCACGCACCGGAGCGGAACAGCCTTCAATGTAGCTAACGTAGCTGTCTTCGTCGGCCACCAGAATGGTGCGCTCAAACTGCCCGGTTTTTTCCGCGTTAATGCGAAAATAGGTGGAAAGTTCCATCGGGCAACGCACGCCTTTAGGCACATAAATAAACGTACCGTCAGAGGCTACCGCCGCATTAAGTGCGGCAAAGAAGTTGTCATTCCCCGGCACCACGGTGCCGAGATATTTACGCACCAGTTCCGGGTGATCGTGGATCGCCTCGCCAAAGGAACAAAAAATAATTCCCTGCTCCGCCAGTTTTTCGCGATAAGTAGTGGCAACCGAAACAGAGTCGAAAATGGCATCCACTGCCACCTCTTTGCCTTCCCGCACGGGAACGCCCAACTGCTCAAACGCCGCCTCCACCTCTTTACTTAAAAAGGCGTTCGCGCCAGTTTGCTGCACCGCGCCGGGTTCAGACGCGCAGTTGTCGTCACAATTACCGCACGATGGTGCCGAGTAGTAGCTGTAATCCTGATAATTCAGCTTGTCGTAGTGCGCTTTCAACCAGTGCGGTTCTTCCATCTCCAGCCATGCGTGATAGGCGTTGAGACGAAACTCCAGCATCCACTCCGGCTCATTACGCTTCGCCGAAATTGCGCGCACCACCTCTTCGTTTATCCCCTTTGCCAGCTCATCGGTGGCTAACTGGGTGAAGAATCCTTCTTTATAATTCAGCGGGCCGCCGGTCCAGGTTTTGACATCGTCAGTTGCTTCAGTATTACGAGACATAGTACCGCCTATACCCCAAAGCTTTCGCCACAGCCACATTCATTCTGGGCTTTAGGGTTGTGAAATTTGAATATCTGATTAAGTCCTTCGCGAACGAAATCGACTTCCGTGCCATCAATAAAAGGCATCGCTTGCAGCGGGACAAACAGCTTCGCGCCGTCGTGTTCAAACAGCAGATCGTCTTTGTCCGGCTCGCTAACACTGTCGAGCACATAGCCAAAGCCCGCGCAGCCTGTTTGCTTAACGCCTAAGCGCACGCCGATCATACCAGGCTGCTTTGCCACCAGTTCGCGGATGTGTATCGCCGCTGCGGGTGTCAGCGTTAAGCCTTGCCAGGCGAAATCCTGTGGATTAAAGGTTCCTGAATGCATGTCCATCGATTTACCTCACTTCATCGCTTTCAGCGTATAACAGCATGTTAGTGATAATGATTATCAGTTCAACCCAGCAAACGCAGGGGCTTTAGCGTAAAACATGCTTTTTACCTGCTTTTAATAAGCATAGACCCTGATTTGTGGGTTAACAGGCACGCTAAGAATTAGGTATCTCATTGTTAGATAATGATTATTATCTAAGGAGCATTAAGGCTGTGATGAAAAAGAAAAAGTTGCATTGAAAATGACTATTTAAGGGATAGGTAAAAAAGAGCAGCGTTCAGAAATAAGAAAACCCTTAAGTCTGTGCGACACAGGCTTAAGGGTTTCTACCCCATCCGGCGCTTATCTCCGGCACTCACAGTGGCTTAGCTCTTGAAGGGGCGATAAGGATAATCTCATAAAGCTAACCCACTGTTTTAACACAAACTGCGATTTGTATTATTTTTGAACGTTATCAGGCGGGTAGATAGGCTGTATTAAAAAGGCCCTCGAACCTGGACGAAGATTAATCCAGGCCGATTTGGCGAACTCGCGACATTAAATCAGGATCAATGCACGCCCAGACGCCAGGCGAAGTAGATTTCTTCTTTTAATTCAGCAGAAGAGAGAGTAAGCAGGTCAGCAAATTCAAGTTCTAATTGTTTCAGACGCTTGAGATATTGGGCAGGTGAAAGATTGCTTTGGTCACGGCGTAAAAATTCAATGGCCAGTTGGGTGGGATCAAGTTGAGTAGACATAGCATCCTCGCTTTTAGACAAGACCTGCACAGTATACCACCGTTTACTGTGCAGATAATAACCAAAAGCAATATGCGTCACACTTTTCTGGTGACAACGTCACAAAATAGCGGTCGTCAATCGTGACGAACAGCACAAACGCCCTTTCTCATCGAAGATTTCAATCTGCCAGACCTGGTGACGCGAACCGAGATGCAACGGTTTGCATACGCCGCGCACCCGCCCTTCTCGTGCCGAGCGGACGTGGTTAGCATTGATTTCCAGACCAACCACTTTTTGCTCACCTTCGGTACATAAATAACCGGCAACGGAACCGATACTTTCGGCCAGTACCACAGATGCACCTCCATGCAGCAACCCGAAAGGCTGCTTTGTCCGTGAGTCTACTGGCATTGTCGCTTCAAGGGTGTCATCACCAATATGTTCAAAGCGAATATCCAGCAATCCCACCATGTTTCCTTCCCCCATAGCATTCAGTGCTTCCAGGGTGATTTTTCGTTTCCATATCATTTAATAATCTCCAGTAAAGCCTGCACAGGATGGCGTACCCCTGTGCCTTCAACCCGTTTTACCTGACTACGGCAGGAATATCCGGTCGCCAGACAGCGGTTACGCGGCAGTCGCTGCATAGCCTGATGCCAGGATAATTCATAGATCCTGAGTGAATTTTTATGGTTTTTCGCTTCATGTCCGTAAGTCCCTGCCATGCCGCAGCACCCCACGCTGACATTTTCCAGTTTCGCGCCAAAACGGGCAAATATTGCCGCCCATTGTGCTGGCGCGCCTGGCAAGGCGGTAACTTCGGTACAGTGACCAAAGAAATACCATGATTCACCGCTGACTGTAGCCACTGGCTGTGAGTCAAGTGCGCTTGCCAGCCATTCATTTGCCAGTAAGCCGTTAAACTCGCCACGCTCCTCGCCCAGAGCCAGTTTATATTCATCGCGATAACAAAGTACCAGCGCCGGGTCGACGCCTACCATTGGCATACCCAGCTTCGCCATACGGTTGAGGAAATCCGCCGTCTTTTTCGCCGTCTTCGCAAAACGATTAAGAAAACCTTTGATATGCTGGGCTTTTCCATTTGGCGAAAATGGCAGTAACACGGGCTGGAAACCTAATTTTTCGACCAGACGGACAAAATCCGCCACCACTTGAGCATCGTAATAGCTGGTAAAGGGGTCCTGCACCACCAGCACCGTGCGCGCTTTCTGCTCTGCATTGAGAGCTTCAAGCTGTTCCAGCGTCATGTTTGCCGAGCGATGCTCCACCATTTGTTGTTGTAGCGAGGGGACCGACAGCAGCGGCAAATCAACCATGCCGATATGTTTTTCCGAGAGTTTGCGCACCAGCGGCTGGTTAATGAAGAAGTTAAAGGTTTTCGGCGCGCGTGCCATCACCGGTGCGTAACTCTCAACCGTAGCGACGAGGTGGTCGCGCAGCGGGCGTAAATAACGGGTGTGATAGAGTTGCAGGAAACGAGAGCGAAACTCCGGCACATCAATTTTGATGGGGCACTGAGTCGAACAAGCTTTACAGGCCAGACAGCCCGACATCGCCTCTTTGACTTCGTGTGAGAAGTCATATTCGCCTTTATTCGCATGCCAACTATTGCGCGTGCGGGCAATTAACGTCCGCAAACTGACGCCGGATTCAGGCAGTTCTTGTTCCAGTTTGAGTGGGTCAACGCCGCGATCCGCCAACAAACGCAGCCATTCACGTACCAGCGTTGCGCGCCCTTTCGGTGAATGAATCCGGTTCTGGGTGATCTTCATCGACGGGCACATCGGACTACGAGCATCAAAGTTGAAGCATAAACCGTTGCCGTTACACTCCATTGCACCACGCCACTGCTGGCGTACCGCAATGGGGATCTGTCGATCGAATGTACCGCGCTTCACCGCGTCCACTTTCATCATCGGCGCATCGAGACCTTCTGGCGGGCAAATCTTCCCGGGGTTGAGTCGGTTATACGGATCAAACGCCGCTTTCACTTTACGCAGTTCTGCAAAAAGTTCCTCACCAAAAAACGCCGGGCTGTATTCGGCGCGAAAACCTTTGCCGTGTTCGCCCCACAACAAACCACCGTATTTCGCGGTAAGCGCCACTACATCATCAGAGATTTGCTTCATCAAAATCTCCTGTTGCGGATCGCACATATCCAGTGCTGGACGGACGTGCAAGACACCTGCGTCGACGTGACCGAACATACCGTAGCTTAAGCCGTGGCTGTCGAGCAGCGCGCGAAATTCAGCAATATAATCCGCCAGGTGTTCCGGCGGTACACAGGTATCCTCAGCAAACGGAATTGGCTTAGCAGCACCTTTGGCATTGCCAAGCAGACCAACGGCTTTTTTGCGCATCGCATAGATACGTTCAACACCCGCCAGCTCGCGGCACACCTGCCAGCCGATCACTCCTGCCTGTTGGCTGGCAATCAGCTCATCAAGCCGCACACAGAGTGCATTAACTCGCTCGTCAATCAGTGCCTCATCATCACCGGCAAATTCCACAATGTTCAGCCCGAGCATCTCTTTATCAGGCACATCGGTAATCAACTCGCTGACGGAATGCCAGACAATATCTTCCCGCGCAAGGTTGAGCACTTTTGAGTCCACCGTCTCTACCGAAAGCGCCCGCGCCTCAACCATAAACGGCGCGTTACGCAGCGCGGAGTCAAAAGAGTCATATTTGACGTTCACCAGACGGCGTACTTTAGGCAAGCGCGTAATATCCAGTCGCGCTTCGGTAATAAAGGCCAGCGTCCCTTCTGAACCCGTCAGAATGCGCGTCAGGTCGAACTCGGTCATCTCATCGTTAAAGACATGACGCAGATCGTAACCGGTAAGAAAGCGGTTAAGCTTGGGGAAGTTGTCGATGATTAACTGGCGTTGCTGACGGCAACGTTGATAAACCGTGTTATAAATTCGCCCGATTGTGGTATTGGATTTACCCAGCGTTTCCGCCAGTTCGACGGGTAAAGGTTGCGTATCGAGAATATCGCCCCCCAACAACACCGCGCGTACGCCAAGTACGTGATCTGACGTTTTGCCATAGACCAGCGATCCCTGACCGGATGCATCGGTATTGATCATCCCGCCGAGCGTTGCCCGGTTGCTGGTCGAAAGTTCTGGCGCAAAAAAGTAGCCAAAGGGTTTCAGGTACTGATTGAGTTGGTCTTTAATCACCCCGGCCTCAACGCGCACCCAGCCCTCTTCAGGGTTAATTTCGATGATGCGGTTCATATGGCGGGACATATCAACAATAATCCCCTGGTTGAGCGCCTGTCCGTTAGTGCCGGTGCCGCCGCCGCGGGGGGTAAAGATCAACGATGAATAGCGTTCCTGCGCGGCAAGACGGGCGATCAGCGCTACATCTGCGGTTGAACGCGGAAATACCACCGCATCGGGGAGAAGTTGGTAAATACTGTTGTCAGTCGACATTGTCAGACGATCGGCATAACTTGTCGCCGTATCGCCGGTAAAACCCTGTTGCTCCAGCTCTTGCAAAAAATTAAGCACCAGTTGAACGACGCCGGGTGCCTGGGAAATCTGTGGAATCATTATATTGACCCTTTCCTGCGGTCTGTGATGAGAGATTAATCGTTTGCGTGTTGCCTGAGTTGTTGTACCACATTTTTTTCTTACACGCCCATCAGAATTAAGGGCAGAATCGACCTGTTAAAAACCGCTGAAATTGCTCATCATTATGCAGGTGAGTTTCGCGTGTTCACGTCGCGTCGACGATTTGACGCACAAAAAAGGTGAAAAGTAGTTATGGTAAATGTTCGTCAGCCCAGGGATGTCGCACAAATTCTGCTTTCGGTGCTGTTTTTAGCCATCATGATTGTGGCATGTCTGTGGATTGTACAACCCTTTATTCTCGGCTTTGCATGGGCCGGTACAGTGGTTATCGCCACCTGGCCGGTATTGTTACGTTTGCAAAAGATCATGTTTGGTCGCCGCTCTCTCGCCGTTCTGGTGATGACGCTGTTATTAGTGATGGTGTTTATCATCCCTATTGCTTTGCTGGTTAACAGTATCGTCGACGGCAGCGGCCCGCTAATTAAAGCCATTTCCAGTGGTGACATGACGTTACCCGATCTGGCGTGGCTTAATACCATTCCGGTGATTGGCGCGAAGCTATATGCAGGCTGGCACAATTTGCTGGATATGGGGGGGACGGCGATCATGGCGAAAGTCCGTCCTTATATTGGCACCACCACCACCTGGTTCGTTGGGCAGGCGGCGCATATCGGGCGCTTTATGGTGCATTGTGCGCTGATGCTTCTCTTCAGCGCCCTGCTGTACTGGCGCGGTGAACAGGTGGCACAAGGCATTCGCCATTTTGCAACCCGTCTGGCAGGCGTTCGCGGAGATGCCGCCGTGCTGCTGGCGGCACAGGCTATCCGCGCGGTGGCGCTGGGTGTGGTGGTGACGGCGTTAGTACAGGCAGTGCTTGGCGGTATCGGCCTCGCCGTATCCGGCGTACCTTATGCAACGTTGCTAACGGTGTTAATGATCCTCTCCTGCCTTGTCCAGCTTGGACCGTTGCCGGTACTGATTCCGGCGATTATCTGGCTCTACTGGACTGGCGATACCACCTGGGGAACGGTATTGTTAGTTTGGAGCGGTGTGGTTGGCACGCTCGATAACGTCATCCGCCCAATGTTAATTCGCATGGGTGCCGATTTACCGCTGATCCTGATCCTCTCTGGCGTTATTGGTGGTTTGATTGCTTTCGGGATGATCGGTCTGTTTATTGGTCCGGTTCTGTTAGCCGTTTCCTGGCGTCTGTTTGCCGCGTGGGTGGAAGAAGTCCCACCGCCGACGGACCAACCGGAAGAAATTCTCGAAGAACTTGGCGAAATCGAGAAACCGAATAAGTAATTTCTCATCAGGCGGCTCTGCCGCCTGATTGTTAACCCCTGCTAATTGATATTTGCTTGCTCTTCCCCATATTTTCCTGCTTACCGCTATTCAGCTGGTAGTACCTGTCGCAAATTCTTTACAGTTTTTAAACTAATGAGACGAATCTGATCGACGCAAAAAGTCCGTATGCCTACTATTAGCTCACGGTTATAAATCAACATATTGATTTATAAGCATGGAAATCCCCTGAGTGAAACAACGAATTGCTGTGTGTAGTCTTTGCCCATCTCCCACGATGGGCTTTTTTTTAACATTTTTCCGCTTCGCTACCTCGCCCCTCACTCTTTCCAATAATGTTGCACAAGATACTGTGACTCTCTTCAAGCCGTCAGCAGGCTGATAATGTTATTTATATTTTATTGTTTATTTCATGCAGCCATTACACGATGAACGCTTATGAACTCCAGGCACTTCGCCATATTTTTGCCATGACTATTGATGAATGCGCGACCTGGATTGCCCAGACCGGTAACAGTGAAAGCTGGCGTCAGTGGGAAAATGGCAAATGCGCCATTCCTGATTGTGTAGTCGAGCAACTGTTGGCTATGCGTCAGCAACGAAAAAAACATCTTCATGCCATCATAGAGAAAATAAATAACCGCATCGGCAACAACACCATGCGTTTTTTCCCCGACTTAACCGCGTTTCAACAAGTCTACCCTGATGGCAATTTTATTGACTGGAAGATCTATCAATCGGTAGCCGCTGAATTATATGCACACGATCTGGAGCGGCTTTGTTAATTTCTCCACAGAAAGGAATTGTCGTTGTTACAACAATAATGAACGGATACTGACACAACATCGCTACACTTTTTAAAGCACCTTTGCTAAGTAGAACCTATGAAAAATCCCTATTACCCTACCGCACTTGGGTTGTATTTTAATTACCTGGTGCATGGTATGGGCGTCATTTTGATGAGCCTGAATATGGCCTCGCTGGAGACGCTTTGGCAGACTAATGCCGCGGGCGTCTCGATAGTTATCTCATCACTGGGCATTGGTCGATTAAGTGTCTTGCTTTTTGCAGGATTATTATCCGATCGCTTTGGTCGCCGCCCTTTTATCATGCTCGGGATGTGCTGCTATATGGCCTTCTTTTTTGGCATCCTGCACACCAATAACATCATTATCGCTTATGTTTTTGGCTTTCTGGCGGGAATGGCAAACAGTTTTCTCGATGCAGGCACCTATCCCAGTTTGATGGAAGCTTTTCCACGCTCACCGGGTACAGCCAATATTTTAATTAAAGCATTTGTTTCCAGCGGACAATTTTTATTACCGCTAATTATCAGCCTGTTAGTGTGGGCTGAACTGTGGTTCGGTTGGTCCTTTATGATTGCCGCAGGCATTATGTTTATTAACGCTCTGTTTTTATACCGTTGTACGTTCCCACCCCATCCGGGTCGTCACTTACCTGTCATAAAGAAAACCACCAGCTCTACGGAACATCGCTGTTCAATTATCGATTTAGCCAGTTATTCCCTATATGGCTATATCTCAATGGCAACGTTTTATCTGGTTAGCCAGTGGCTGGCACAATACGGACAATTTGTCGCTGGCATGTCATACACCATGTCGATCAAATTACTCAGTATCTACACCGTGGGTTCGCTGCTGTGTGTATTTATTACTGCTCCACTCATTCGTAATACCGTTCGCCCAACAACATTACTGATGCTGTACACCTTTATCTCATTTATCGCCCTGCTCACCGTCTGCCTGCATCCCACATTTTATGTGGTGATAATATTTGCTTTCGTCATCGGTTTTACCTCCGCAGGCGGTGTTGTACAAATTGGCCTGACGTTAATGGCGGAACGTTTTCCCTACGCTAAAGGAAAAGCAACGGGGATCTATTACAGTGCGGGCAGCATTGCAACATTTACCATTCCGTTGATTACGGCTCATCTTTCGCAAAGAAGTATTGCCGATATTATGTGGTTCGATACCGCCATCGCTGCTATCGGCTTTATACTGGCACTGTTTATTGGCTTACGCAGTCGCAAAGAAACGCGGCATCACACGCTAAAGGAAAATATCGCTCCGGGTGGGTAATGCAATATTCTTTTCAGGTTATGCAAGATCTTACGGATAAATAACTCTTTCTGCGCTAACTAAGGAAAATCGCGATCAAAAACAAACTATGACATGCAATATTCCTGGAAACATAAACTTTATGCCATGTACCCAGGGAAAATCATCTTCAGTATAGTAATTATGTAAACCGTCGGAGAACAATACGTACGGTAACGAAATTATCTTTCAGCAAGGAGCTGTGAAAATGTCTCAAAATAAGGCTTTCAGCACGCCATTTATCCTGGCTGTTCTTTGTATTTACTTCAGCTATTTCCTGCACGGCATTAGTGTTATTACGCTTGCCCAAAACATGACATCTTTGGCAGAAAAGTTTTCCACTGACAACGCGGGCATTGCCTATTTAATTTCCGGTATCGGATTGGGGCGATTGATCAGTATTTTATTCTTCGGAGTGATCTCCGATAAGTTTGGTCGTCGGGCGGTGATATTAATGGCAGTAATAATGTATCTGCTATTCTTCTTTGGTATTCCTGCTTGCCCGAATTTAACTCTCGCCTACTGTCTGGCAGTGTGCGTAGGTATCGCTAACTCAGCGCTGGATACGGGTGGCTACCCCGCGCTCATGGAATGCTTTCCGAAAGCCTCTGGTTCGGCGGTCATACTGGTTAAAGCGATGGTGTCATTCGGGCAAATGTTCTACCCAATGCTGGTGAGCTATATGTTGCTCAATAACATCTGGTACGGCTATGGGCTGATTATTCCGGGTATTCTGTTTGTACTGATCACGCTGATGCTGTTGAAAAGCAAATTCCCCAGCCAGTTGGTGGACGCCAGCGTAGCTAATGAATTACCGCAAATGAACAGCAAACCGTTAGTCTGGCTGGAAGGTGTTTCATCAGTACTGTTCGGTGTAGCCGCATTCTCGACCTTTTATGTGATTGTGGTGTGGATGCCCAAATATGCGATGGCTTTTGCTGGTATGTCAGAAGCTGAGGCATTAAAAACCATCTCTTATTACAGTATGGGTTCGCTGGTCTGTGTCTTTATTTTTGCCGCACTGCTGAAAAAAATGGTCCGGCCCATCTGGGCTAATGTATTTAACTCTGCACTGGCAACAATAACAGCTGCCATTATCTACCTGTACCCATCTCCATTGGTGTGTAATGCCGGAGCCTTTGTTATCGGTTTCTCAGCAGCTGGCGGCATTTTACAGCTCGGCGTTTCGGTCATGTCAGAGTTTTTCCCAAAAAGCAAAGCCAAAGTCACCAGTATATATATGATGATGGGTGGACTGGCTAACTTTGTTATTCCGCTGATTACCGGTTATCTGTCGAACATCGGCCTGCAATATATCATTGTTCTCGATTTTACTTTCGCGCTGCTGGCCCTGATTACCGCAATTATTGTTTTTATCCGCTATTACCGCGTTTTCATTATTCCTGAAAATGATGTGCGGTTTGGCGAGCATAAATTTAGCACCCGGTTAAACACAATTAAGCATAGAGGTTAAAGGAGTTAATTATGGATGTTACCGCAAAATACGAATTGATTGGGTTGATGGCCTATCCCATCCGCCACAGTTTATCGCCCGAAATGCAGAATAAAGCCTTAGAAAAAGCGGGATTGCCATTTACCTATATGGCCTTTGAAGTGGATAACGATAGTTTTCCCGCAGCAATTGAAGGATTAAAAGCCCTCAAAATGCGCGGAACTGGTGTATCAATGCCGAACAAACAACTGGCGTGTGAATATGTTGATGAATTAACGCCAGCGGCCAAACTGGTGGGAGCCATCAACACCATCGTTAATGATGATGGCTATCTGCGTGGCTATAACACCGACGGCACGGGTCATATTCGCGCCATTAAAGAGAGCGGTTTTGATATCAAAGGCAAAACGATGGTGCTATTAGGGGCCGGTGGTGCCTCAACGGCAATTGGCGCGCAGGGGGCAATTGAAGGTTTAAAAGAAATTAAACTCTTTAACCGTCGGGATGAGTTCTTCGATAAAGCTCTCGCCTTCGCGCAGCGGGTTAACGAAAACACCGATTGCGTCGTGACAGTCACCGATCTCGCCGATCAGCAAGCCTTTGCAGAAGCCCTGGCTTCCGCCGACATTTTAACCAATGGCACCAAAGTGGGTATGAAACCCCTTGAGAATGAATCATTGGTTAATGATATCAGTCTGTTACATCCGGGACTTCTGGTCACTGAATGCGTGTATAACCCGCATATGACGAAGTTATTGCAGCAGGCGCAACAAGCTGGTTGCAAAACGATTGATGGATACGGCATGTTGTTGTGGCAAGGGGCTGAACAGTTCACGTTATGGACTGGCAAAGATTTCCCTCTGGAATATGTTAAACAGGTCATGGGGTTCGGTGCCTGACAGGCTGACCGCGTGCAGAAAGGGTAAAAAATGAAAACCGTAACTGTAAAAGATCTCGTCATTGGTACGGGCGCACCTAAAATCATCGTCTCGCTGATGGCGAAAGATATCGCCAGCGTGAAATCCGAAGCTCTCGCCTATCGTGAAGCGGACTTTGATATTCTGGAATGGCGTGTGGACCACTATGCCGATCTCTCCAATGTGGAGTCTGTCATAGCGGCAGCCAAAATTCTCCGTGAAACCATGCCAGAAAAACCGCTGCTGTTTACCTTCCGCAGTGCCAAAGAAGGCGGCGAGCAGGCGATTTCCACCGAGGCTTATATTGCACTCAATCGTGCAGCCATCGACAGTGGCCTGGTTGATATGATCGATCTGGAGTTATTTACCGGCGATGATCAGGTTAAAGAAACCGTCGCCTACGCCCACGCGCATGATGTGAAAGTTGTCATGTCCAACCATGACTTCCATAAAACGCCGGAAGCCGAAGAAATCATTGCCCGTCTGCGCAAAATGCAGTCCTTCGACGCCGATATTCCTAAGATTGCGCTGATGCCGCAAAGTACCAGCGATGTGCTGACGTTGCTTGCCGCGACCCTGGAGATGCAGGAGCAGTATGCCGATCGTCCAATCATCACGATGTCGATGGCAAAAACTGGCGTAATTTCTCGTCTGGCTGGTGAAGTATTTGGCTCGGCGGCAACTTTTGGTGCGGTAAAAAAAGCCTCTGCGCCAGGGCAAATCTCGGTAAATGATTTGCGTACGGTATTAACTATTTTACATCAGGCATAAGCAATAATATTTCGGCGGGAATACCCTCCCCCGCCGAACTAAAAAAAGTATTTTTAACCGTATTTAATAAAAATATTTCGTGAGTCTCTGTGCGCTAATTCTCCATCTGGCGTAGGGAAAATCACACCTGAATCAGGAATTAACAATGAAACCTGTAAAACCACCTCGTATTAATGGACGAGTGCCGGTCCTGTCGGCACAGGAAGCGGTGAATTATATTCCCGACGAAGCAACACTTTGTGTGTTAGGCGCTGGCGGCGGGATTTTGGGAGACACCCCGGTAAATGGTGGGCTGC
>OAWJ01001325.1_pt1 | contig 14291 bp, 7 predicted proteins | sample 1517021 | NCBI WGS metagenome assembly OAWJ01 (sample SAMEA2580121, study PRJEB22360) | human gut metagenome | biome: human gut; feature: human-associated habitat; material: faeces | place: Denmark | collected 2008/2010
CAGCACAGCCACAGGCACCAGTAATGAATAACCCATATCAGGCAGCGCCGGTACAGCCACAGGCACCAGCAATGGCAAATCCATATCAGACAGCGCCGGCACAGCCACAGGCACCAGCAATGGCAAATCCATATCAGACAGCGCCGGTACAGCCACAGGCACCAGCAATGGCAAATCCATATCAGGCGGCGCCAGCACAGCCACAGGCACCGGCTATGAACAGTCCATATCAGACAGCACCGGCACAGCCACAGGCACCAGTTATGAACAATCCATATCCGGCACCACAGATGCCAGCGATGGGCGGAATGCAGGATGACTATGATCAGACAACGCTTATAAAAAATACTGGTAATACGGATGATGCTGGAACAACGGTGCTCAATGCAGCAACAAAGGTTGAGAGACATCCATATTTGTATCAGGTCAAGAATGGCCGAAAGATATACTTAGATAAGAAAACAAACAGAATCGGTAAAAATAGAGAGGTTGTAGACATATGCATAGATGGAAATCCGGCGATCAGCAGATGTCATGCAATTTTCTATAGAGTTGATGATGCCTGCTACATAGAGGATCTTAATTCAACAAATGGAACATTTGTTGATGATCAGCAGATAACAAGTAACTGTAAAACAATGGTTCGTGTAGGTTCAAGAGTGAAGCTGGGCGATGAGGAATTTGAACTTAGATACGACTAAATCTGCCGAAATGGAGGAGAGGGTTTATGAGTTGCTTATTAGTTGTACATAGTGATATCGGAATAAAAAAGAGTACGAATCAGGATTCGGTTCTTGCTGTTAAGGCTGATACGGATATGGGGGAAATCTCACTGGTTGCCGTATGCGATGGAATGGGAGGATTTGCCAAAGGAGAACTGGCATCTGCCACGGTCATAAGAGCCTTAAATGATTGGTTTGCCAACAGATTAACTTATTTGGTTGGCAGCGGGTTCAGCGATGACGATGTGCGCAGGGAATGGACTGATCTGTTAAAAAATCAGAATGAAATAATAAAAGCATATGGAGCTGGAAATGGAATAAGTCTGGGTACTACGATAGTGGCCGCATTATTTTATGGTAACCGGTATATCATATGCAACCTGGGGGATTCCAGAGCGTACAGATTGGGCAATGGAATAGAACTTATAACAAAAGACCATTCATATGTTCAGAGAGAGCTAGATGCGGGAAGAATGACGGAGGCGGAAGCTGAGGTCAGTCCTCAGCGAAGTGTGATACTGCAGTGTATAGGTGCTTCGGATGATATATTTCCTGATTTTTTCTCGGGTACAACCAGTCCCGGCGACAGTTTTGTACTCTGTTCTGATGGGTTCAGGCACAAAATAGGGATGAATGAGATATATAAATATCTGAACACAGGAATGACTCCGGATGTGGTCAGAATGAAGAATAATATGGAGTATCTCACCGAGCTGAATAAATACAGGGCGGAGACAGACAACATATCGGTTGCGATGGCGAGAATAGTATCATAGGAGGGGAGCACTATGCTTGAGATAGGTTCTCTTGTAGATGGAAAATATAAGATTCTGAATAAAATCGGGCAGGGTGGTATGAGCGTTGTATACCTTGCCATGAATGAGAAAGCAAATAAGCAGTGGGCGATTAAAGAAGTACGAAAAGATGGCAAGAAAGATTTTGATGTTATAAGACAGGGGCTTGTCGTGGAAACTGACATGCTGAAAAGGCTTAAGCATCCTCATTTGCCAAGTATAGTGGATGTAATCGATGGTGAAGGAACTTTTCTTATTGTTATGGATTACATAGAAGGGAATCCCCTGAATGTTCTGGTCAATGAGCAGGGGGCGCAGTCTCAGGAGGACGTGATCGACTGGGCAAAACAGTTATGCGATGTGCTGGGTTATCTGCATAGCAGGACTCCGGCAATTATTTATCGTGATATGAAGCCTTCCAATGTAATGTTAAAGCCTGACGGCAATGTTATGCTTATTGATTTTGGTACTGCCAGAGAATACAAAAATAAGAACATGGTGGAGGATACAACCTGTCTTGGAACTCAGGGATATGCGGCTCCGGAGCAGTTTGGAGGGCATGGTCAGACTGATGCCAGAACGGATATTTATTGCCTGGGAGCAACTATGTATCATCTGGTTACTGGTCATAATCCGGCTAAACCTCCATATGAGATGTATCCGATAAGACAGTGGAATCCGAAGCTTTCATCAGGACTTGAAGAGATAATTCTAAAATGTACCAGAAAGAACCCTGATGATAGATATCAGTCATGTAGTGAATTGATGTATGCGTTGGAGCATTACAACGAGCTGGACATTACATATAAGAAATCACAGAAAAGAAAAATGTTCGGATTCGCAACGGCGGTTGTGTTGTCGGCGGCGCTCTTTGGTACAGCAGGATATATGAATTACAAAGAGAAATCTTACAAGAGTCAGAACTTTGATACGTATTATACATATGCGGGTACGGCGACATCGGAATCGGAGTTTAAAGACATGGTTAGCAATGCTTTAAGCCTGGATGATACTTCATCTGAGACATATGATCTTATACGTACTAAGTATCTTGAATATTTTGAGAATGGACAGCCTCAGGGTTCTGGGGATAAATCGATAACATTCAATGAGCTCAACAGTATAAAGGAACTGATTGAAAAGGATGGACATCTGGATAATTTCAAAAAAGCAGATCCTCTTGAATATTACAATTTCTGTTACAATCTCGGACTTAATTTGTGGGCATATATGAATAACGGAAGCTCCGACGCAATAGCGTGGTTTAGCAAGGTTGAACCATATTCGGATGGAAATAAAAACAACAATAAGAATGCGTCAAATGCAAAACTTTTCATAAGGCTTGGAGGATATGTGAATTCTTCAGGTGGAAGCGGAGTGGATATATTTGATGAGGATGTAGATTATTCTGCCGAGTGGGATGATCTGGTAAGCGTGTATGACCTTACGATATCACAGGATGACAATTATACTGATGATAAATTCAAAGCGTATACATATCAGCTTATTCTTAACCAGATTGTTGCAAAGGCAAGGGAATATAACGGTTATATAGATGCGTCCCAAATGTATGAAATGATAGACAATATAGAGACACAGGTAAAGGGTGCTTTGGTGGAGGTTGTCGGTAACAGCTATGATGGAGTGTTTGACAGCCTTATAGATACAGCGCGGGGAAAGGTGAACAGTGCAGTCACCGGATCAGGTAAGACTGGGGGTGAGAAGTAATGTCACTTAGTGTAGATGAGATAGAACGTACCATGAATACATATCATACAGCGTGGCTTGTGTGTATGATAGCGGCATGTGTATTTCTTGTTGCAGCGGTTGTATTGTTTATTGTGTTTCGTATTCCAAGGGTGTTCATGAACCTCACAGGTATTGAGAGAAAACGCCAGATCAAGGAGATCACGGAGAATGTCGGAACAGAGGCACAGACTGCACGGCATAAGTCGGTACAGAAAAGAAAAACAGTACAGCCTGAGCTACCTGGTGTTCAGCAGAATAGTGCATACCATATGAATGCCGGACAAATGCAGACGACAATGCTGGCGGGGCAGAATTCGAGTAACATTGATTCAACTGTCAAGTTGGCAAATTCTGAAAACACTGTATTGTTATCAAACAATGGCGGTGGTGCAGGGGTGACTGATGTTCTGGTTGCCAAAGCGAAGCCGGAGAAGTCAACAAGAAGCAGTGTGTTCAATATAACGCAGCAGATAATTCTGGTAAATACAGAAGAAATCATACAATTATAAGAGAGGAGAAAAGAGGCATGAGAAGATCAAGGTTTTTTAAGGCGTTAATGGCATGGGCACTGGTCATAATAATGGTGACTGCGAATGCAGGGGATGTGTTTACGTCAAGGGCTGTAGAAAGTGATCCTCAGGACACTCAGAGTCAGATAAATGAGCCAGTTTCAGATTCTGACTCAAATGAATTTAAAAAGCCGGCAGGAGTCGGTGATATCACATTTATACAGAATGAGATCAAAAGCGGGCTTGGACAGGTTACAACGGGCTTGAGGGTAGCCATAGACAATGGAGAAGAATTCAAGAATAGTGTTGATAAGGTGGAGTTCTGGATAGGGTCTGTATGTGCAAGCTATATTCACACTAAAGATTATGTGGATGAGGAATATTATGATTTTGATTTATCGAATTCCCAGTTGAAAGCAGGAGACGAGCTGAGAGTCAGATTCTGTCCGGTTCAGGGGGACTTTACTGAATGGATCGGCAATGTTGATTCAGATATAAATATAATACATGGAATTGACAGAGCATATGTATCTGAGGATAACGGCAGCTATAAGCTTAATATAAACACAAGCTTTGAGGGCAAAAGAAAATATAGTGTAGATATAATTGGAACAGATGATGGCAAGTCTCTTGCGGGACAGCCATATGAGCTTGTTACATCAGATGGAACAAGTGAAATAGAGCTCAGTTCAATTGTAAAGAATATCTCGGAAAAGAATTTCTATGTGAAAGTATCCGGTATAGATGCTTATGGAAACGCATTGGCAGAGGTAACTACAAAAGTTGTGACGAATTCGACATATCTTACGGTTAAGTATCCTGACAATGTAGAGATTTTAGCTGTCAGCGGACAAAATGACCAAACAGCTATAGATGGCAGATATACTCTTTTAAAAAATCAGAAGATAACATTAAAAATAAAGGCAAATTCACCAAAGCCAATTATAAGCGGTATAACTGACAATGGAAATAATCTGGCATTTACTTCAACGGCTTCTGGCAAATCTGACAGCACGGTGTATTCTCAGACGAGCGTAGATATAGCTTTTGATGGAAGTAATCATGAAGTTCAGATTGAGACTTCCGATGCACAGGGCGAGGGAGTATTGTCCTTTGCGAAGAATATAAAGAGCAACGAGTTCTATCCTACATATAAATACACTGCATTTTTCACAACGAGAAACGTGAAACCGGAGAATGCAATAGATGAGAACAGCGTGAAATTTAGCTCTGACTCTGCTGCAATAGAGTCGATCAATGCAAAAACCGGAGTATTCACAATTGCGGAGGATGCTCAGGAGAATTCTACATTTGAGATTAAGGCAACATACAAAATATGTGATACTGAGAAATCGGTTTCTATCAAGGGAACGGTGAAGTATGGTCAGTTTGACAATTTCAATTATGTATATGTAGATAAAAACAACACCACTTACCCGACAATGGTTGACAACAGCTATGTGTGGATGAATAGGCCGGTATTCCTCCGACTGGGCTTTGATACTGATAAGGTTGTATCCTATAAGGTAAATGATGGCGCATATACATCAATAGGAGACTCATCTCAGAAAGATATATATGCAGACGACAGTAACAGCTATTTTGAAAAGGAAACTAAAGTAAATATTACAACCAAAGCAATAGGTGATAACAAAAATCAGGATTCCTCTACGGATAAGAATAATTTCAAGTATAAGAAGGATGAAGTCCCTGTATATGTTGATCTCAATGCTCCTGAAGCAAAGGTTTCAGACATGAAATTTTATGCAAAGAACTCAACAGAAATTCAGATAGACAATGCATCTGAGAAAATACCTGAGGCATATAAGAAGGTTGTGACACTTAACATATCCGATCCAGAGTCAGGCCTTATTGACAAGGTTGTGTATTCGGATCACGAGCTGACAGATATCGATGTAAATAATACGACTACGGACAGTGTAAATAAGATATTGAGTAAGTACAGTAATCAGACAATATCCGTCAATTCAGGAAGAGCAGAGCTTACAGTTACTGCAGATAAGAATCCAAGCAATGACGCTCGGAATACGTATTATTTCTATACATTTGACAAATCCGGAAACTGTACTATGATCACCTGTGATATTGGTGCACTTCCACAGATAAAGGGTGGCGCAGTCAAGTATAAAAATGAGCTTAAGGATGGTTTTACAAAGGCTGGAAACAGTGTTTATTTCACAGTAACTGGTTCATTTGGAATATATGAAACAGATGTGGATAAGGAGTATGGCTCAGATACAGCTTATATCAAGTTCTATTACGTTAAGGCTGGAAATCAGAACAACAAGATTGCAATAGATAATATAAGTGTATCAGAAAATACAGAGCAGGGAGCATATGACGTAACAGGAACGTTTGATATACCTAAGGGCAGTGATGCTGATGACGTATACGACGTGTATATGGATGTTCAGGATGCTGCAGGAAATAAGCTGGATAATATGCTTCATGCACATTTTACAGTAGATAACACTGCTCCTGTACTGACTGCGAACAAGGAGTTTGGAGACAGCAGCTATACATATCTTAACGCATCAAGTAATAGCGCATGGGGAGTAAAGGCTGTTGAGAACAATCTTAAAAGTATAAGTGTAGAGAGCGTTGATATTGCTAATGTTGGCGACTCATCAAAGAGCGCAGAGGATATCAAGAAGATCGTAACAGATACATTTACATATCCGGGTCAGGCCACACAGTTTGTCAAGAACAATGATGGCACATACAGTACCGGAAGCTGCAAGATTCCTGCTGAGGCAAAGTATACAGTAAATCTTAAGGCTGAAGATGTTGTGGGTAACATATGCAGGCTGTCTATGAGATTTTATTATGACAAGACATCAGCCAATATATCCGGTTTTTCTGTTAAGCCGATGTCTGACGATACAAAATACGAGGATTATAAGTCCTTCTCCAATGGAGCAATCCAGTTATCATTCAGTGCAAATGATGATGTCAGTGGAGTAGGAAAGGTTGTCATTGATTTTGAATCGGCAGATAAAAAGAACAGTGACACAATTGATTCTGAGGTATGGACATGCGGATCAGGAGAGAAGCTAACTAAGGCGTTTACCAAGCTTATAGACAAGAACTTTAAGGGTAAAATAAACATAACTGTATATGATGTTGCAGGCAATAAGGCATATCAGAGCAAAGAGGATGTGACAAAGTATTTTGGTGTAGTCAGAGAGGACAGTAATCTTCATGAGAGAACGTCATCTGTGGATATCACTGAGAACAGTTCAATTGCAACAAAATATGGTAACGTATATTATTATGGCAAGGATGAGAATGTAAGCCTGTCAATAAAGGCAAATGATGATTTCTCGGGAATAAAGAATGTTGTGCTTAAGGACAATGGAAACGTTCAGACTCTATGTGATAATACTGATAAAACATCCATTAAGACAAAGTTCAGTGGATCATACACGATAGGTTCCGCAGAAGAAAACGAGGGAGAGCACCGTGTGATGGCAACGCTCACTGATAATGCGGGAAACGTAATTACATCTGGTGTATATCGCAGATATGTGATTGATACCATAGCTCCAGTTATAAGCTGTACATATGATTCAAATAATGACTCAAACTTCTACAACAGGGCAAGAACGGCACATATCAGAATTGATGAAGTGAACTTTGATCCTGAAAAGGTTACTGTGTCAGTGTCTAAGAATGGTGTTGTGACTAAGCTTAAGAATAACTTCAGTAAGGATGGTAATACATATGTAATGGACTATGTATTCTCAGACGATGCAGATTATATTCTTACAGTTACATGTCGAGATAAGGCTGATAATAAGGCAAATGATTATTCGTCAGGAAAGTTCACAGTGGATGCGACAGCACCTGTATTGGAGGTTTCGTACGATAATAACAGTGCTCAGAATGGCACATATTACAATGTATCCAGAACGGCTACAATAAGAGTTGAGGAGCATAACTTTGATGCTTCACGAGTTAATATAGCTGTAACATCGGAGGATGGAACATCCGCAGCTCCGGGAGCAAGTGGATTTACATCAAATGGTGATACGCACGTTGCGACAGTCAATTTCTCTGCAGATGGAAAGTTCCGTATAAGGGTAAGCGCAACAGACAGTGCGGGAAATACTGCATCAAATACAGTTGATGATTCATTTACCATTGATATGACTGCTCCTGAGATTAGCATATCGCAGGTAGAAAAGGATGGAGTATACACAGATGAGGTATCGCCGGTTATATCTGTAACGGATACAAACTATAACAAGGATGGCATATCAATAAGTGTGACCGGCGCAAGAGGCGAAGCTGGCAGTGATGATGTGGCATACAGCGCCGAGACGGTTTCAAATGGTGAGAAATATTCATATTCTAACTTTAAACAGAGCGAGAATGTTGATGACAATTATACTCTGGTTGTGACTGCTAAGGATATGGCTGGAAATGAAACAAGTCAGGAAATAGGATTTAAGGTAGATAGATTTGGATCTTATTTCGTACTTGGAAAGGCTGCAAAGGCAAGCGTCGACAGATATTATACGAATCTGAGCGATGGTGACATAGTTATAGATGAGTATAATGTTGCCGGTTTTGCGGATTCTGATGTGTACTATACAGTTGGCGACAAGGTAGTAAACCTTGAGAGCAATGAGTATACAGTCAAGGAAGACAAGCCGTCAAATGGATGGAACAAGCGTTCATTTACAATTCCTGCTGATACCTTCAAGGACGAGGGTGTGTACAGTATAGTTATCCATACCAAGGATGCAGCGGGAAAAGAAACAGATAATGAAGTAAAGAATGCTGCGGTCAAGTTCTGTATAGATAGAACAGCACCGGAGTATCATGTAGCTGGTGTTGAAAATGGTGCTGTGTATGAGAATACGGATTCTGTAAGTGCATCGGTTTCATTCCATGATAATCTTGCGCTGGGATATGCGGACATCACGGTTGACGGAGTCAAGACGAGATATGAAGCTAAGGACATTGAAAAGCTCGGCGGAGAGGTTAAGCTTGACGATATAAAGGCATCTGCAAAGAAGCACACAATAGTTGTGGAATGTTTTGATGCAGCAGGTAATGGCGCATCGGATAATGGTTCAGAAATAACATTTACTGTATCGAGTAATGCTATTCAGACGGCTATGGCTGAGGCTGGCAGCATCTCATGGATCATTATACTGATCATAGTTATTGTGGTATTGATTATTGCGGGAATAGTTATATTCCTTGTAAGAAAGAAAAAGAAGGATAATAACTAAGTTATTGGTATGGGCAAAGGGGATAGTCACATCTCCTTTGCCCATTATATATAAAAAAACTCATTAAGCATCATTTCCCCAAAAAATATGTTGACTAATAACTCTCAATGCTATAGAGTAATGATTGCATTTATAGATATTAGAAAAACGCTCTTATTCAGAATGGTGGAGTCAGAAGGGACGAAGAAGCCATGGCAACCCCGATGTCAGATTCGGAAGGTGCCGACCTGAGCGACGCAGATATGTAGGTGATACAAGATCTGTGCTCGAACAATGAGAGGCTTGACAGACACGATCAAACCGCTCATACGAAGCGGTTTTTCTTATGTACAAAAAGGAAAGGAAGTAGTATGGAAAGAAGATTATTTACATCGGAATCAGTAACAGAAGGACATCCTGACAAAATCTGTGACCAGATATCAGATGCAGTGCTTGACGCGCTGATGGAGCAGGATCCAATGAGCCGTGTGGCATGTGAGACATCCATCACGACAGGTCTTGTGCTTGTCATGGGAGAGATCACAACCAACGCTTATGTGGATATTCAGAAGATCGTTCGTGAGACGATCAGAGAGATCGGATACGACAGAGCAAAGTACGGATTTGACTGCGATACATGCGGCGTTATCACAGCCATAGACGAGCAGTCATCAGATATTGCCATGGGAGTTGACAAGGCACTCGAGGCAAAGGAGCATCTCATGAGCGAGGATGATATCGAGGCGATCGGTGCCGGAGATCAGGGTATGATGTTCGGATTTGCAACAAATGAGACACCTGAGTACATGCCATATCCAATAGCACTTGCCCACAAGCTTGCAAGAAAGCTCACAGAGGTAAGAAAGAACGGAACACTCCCATACTTAAGACCGGACGGTAAGACACAGGTAACAGTTGAGTACGATGAGAATGACAAGCCTATAAGACTTGATGCAGTCGTTCTCTCAACACAGCACGGAGAGGAAGTCAGCCAGGAGCAGATCCACGCTGACGTTAAGAAGTATATATTCGACGAGGTTCTTCCACAGGAGCTCATCGATGAGAAGACCAAGTTCTTCATCAATCCAACAGGAAGATTCGTAATAGGTGGACCAAATGGTGACAGTGGTCTCACAGGACGTAAGATCATCGTTGACACATACGGCGGATATGCCCGTCACGGCGGCGGAGCCTTCTCAGGCAAGGATTGTACCAAGGTAGACCGTTCAGCGGCTTATGCGGCCCGCTACGTGGCTAAAAACATAGTTGCAGCAGGTCTGGCTGACAAGTGTGAGATACAGCTCTCATACGCTATCGGTGTTGCAAGACCTACATCCATCATGGTAGACACATTTGGCACAGGAAAGCTTTCAGATGATAAGCTTGTCGAGATCATTAGAGATCACTTTGACTTAAGACCAGCAGGTATCATCAAGATGCTTGACCTCAGAAGACCTATCTACAAGCAGACAGCAGCTTACGGACACTTCGGAAGAACAGATCTTGATCTCCCATGGGAGAAGCTGGACAAGGTGGATGTGCTGAAAGCATACTTATAAGCAGATTAAAAAAATTCAGACAAATATAAAAGCACATGTATCAGATTGAAACTGATACATGTGCTTTTTGTATATCACGTTATTCCGTGAGTATTAATCTTTGTATTTCTTTGCGGATTCAAGTGCCGCATCTATCTCGTCGAGGGATGCCTGGATCTTGCTCTCCGTACTCTCCGTATCCTCTTTGACGTCAAATGCTGAATCTATAGGCTCGCTGTCATCGGCGACATCCTCAAATGCAGTGTCGTCATAGTCGTCAGTGTGGATGACATCGTCCTCATCAGGAGATACCTGATTGTCGTAATCGGAGTCTGCGTAACTCTCGTGGATAACCTCGTCGTCCCCAGGGAAGAGCGCCTTGTTGTTGATGGTGGGCACCTCGCTATTGTCGTGGTGAGGCATTCTGACGTGTTCAGCGGCTTTTGCGGAAGGCTCGGCAGCTTCTGATGTTTCATTTGCTGTGCTTTCCTTCTCCTCGTTGTCCTTCTTCAGCTTGTCTATCTGAGCCTCGTAATCAGCGATGAGACCCTTGAGTGAGACAGCAAGGATGATGATGACAACGACCAGTATCACAAGAACTATGATGGCTATGAGCATTATTACGAACTTGTGCTTGTCTATGAAGCTGGACAGCGAATCCGTCTCCTCGATGAGATCCGTTGCGTCAAGGAAAGTTCCTTCATTTGGATTGAAGAAATACCAGCCCTGGTGTCCGTCGTTTGTTGCTGCGTAGAGGAGAACGGTGTTGGAACTGCTTCCCTTCATATAAGCTCTGATGTCCGTGTCGTTCAGGTTGATCTTCACTGGAAGATATCCGGTTGGCACTGAGACTGAATTAGGCTTTGAAATGATGTTATAAGTGTTGTTGTTTGAGTGAACGCTTACAAGGGTATCTGCAGGTGCGGATGCGTTCTGATCTGCCTCTGTGAGTGTTCCTACCTCATCCTCAGTAACAACAGGCTTGGTCTCGCTGTCGATCAATGCAAGAGGTGTTGCAGGCTCGGCTTCTGAACCGGTATCGCTGACAGTAGATGAAGCTGCTTCGGTGGAAGCGGCGGCTGACTTGTCGCTGATGGTTACCGAGTTGTATGACGGTGTCATGTCTATCGACTCTTCTGTGTCGGAGATGACCTCAACTGCTGATGTCTCTATGCTGGCAGTTCCGCTCGCAATGGCGGTAAATGTAAATGTTGCTGTCATTGCATCTCCAGGCTTTACATTTGCCTGGGAGTAGCTTACGGTGCCCTCAGATTCCACGGTGCCGCCGCTCACAGCCTTGAGCAATGTGGAATCATATGTGATATTGTAGCTGTAGCTTGATAAAGCCTGATCGGCTGCGTTTATACTTACCTTGATCTCCACGGTATCGCCAACAACGACCGTGGTGGATGGAACCTCAACACTAAATGCGACTGTAGCGGCATAAGTGGTATGAAGCATGAAAAGCATCATAGTCAACACACATGCAACTTCTGTCATAAACGTTCTAAAGCTAAATCTTGTAGTCCTCATAATATTCATATACGGTTATCCACCGAGTCCTCCTTATCCTCTGTTAATTATTATGGTGTAAGTACGTGTAGCTTTACTCTGGGATTTACATACTATCTTAAATGTATTCTTTCTCGATTTCAGGGTTTTTGTTCCCGTTCCGCTCACTGTGGAGTAGCTGCTTACAGGTGAAGCGTTTATTGTCACACTTGATACAGATGAGCGCACATTTACCGTGTACTGTGTAGTGCTGTTTATTGCAAATGTAGGTGACAGCTTCTTGCCGCTTACAGAGAGTGTTTTCAGGTAGTTGTTCTGGTTGCCCGGATTAGCCGCAGGCATCTTCATTGCTGTGCTTGGCATATTCTTGTAAACAGGTATGGCAAATGTTATGGCCTTGTTGAGTGCTCCTGAAGACTTGTAGGCATCATATACCTTCCATGCCTCTGTTGTAGGGGCCTGTACATTTCCCATGTACTGATGCCAGTACAGGCAGTCTGTGTAGGTTACGTTGAACTTCTGAGTATACAGAGTGTTCTGACCCTTGTTGATGTAGGACTCTCCGATATACATCGCACCGCCGATTATTGATTTGGCAGGTGTTGTCCATGGCCTGTTGTACGATGTGCCCGATGAAGCCCATCTCAGACCGTTTGTTATAGCGTTGCCTGATGCACTCTCAAATGCACCGATATTGTAGAAGTTATATATGCCGGGATATGTGGCATTCTTACCGTTTGTTCCCGAGGTTATCGAGCCTCCGACCTCCTGCTTGATACGTGAAGCAATGTGGTAAGGGCTGACGCCGGATTTCTGTGCTGCGGTGATTATCATGGACGAATATGTGGTGGTCGAACCGGTTGGGTGCGCATTGTGCATAAACGAACCAGATAATATAGCCTCAACTCCTGACTTTGTCTGTGATGAGTCGTATGACAGCTTTTCAAATGCGAACATGGAGCTTGCGGATGACATATATGTTCTCGGATCGAGGTAATACTTTACAAGATCGTCCGAGGCTGCAAACCATGTTGAACCATCATATGATGAGTAGGAGTCTGTCTTGTAGTTGTATCCAACGGTCTGTGATCTCCAGCCGTAGTTAGGACTGTAAGATGTACAGTTTACAAGGTTGTTGACACGTCCCTGTACGTTGACCTCGTTCTTGACCACGTCGTTCCAGTTAAGGTTGGTGTGTACCGCCTTGAATATCCAGTTTGGGTGCTCCGCATGGAGCTTTCTGAGAAGCACCTTGTAGCTCTCAGGGAAGTTCTGGGCGGATAATTGCTTTTCAAATGCTGCATCCGATGTCTGGTTACCGTCAGGTTCCTTGTATGTTCCCATTGTGATGAGCGATGAGGAGATAAATCCTGTATACTTCTTGCTGCTGTATGTGAGGTTGACCTTGTACCATGACTTGTTGGATGTATCAGTCACGGAGAGTGCCTGTCCCTTCATGAGCATGATCGCGCTTCCGTTGTAGGTTATAGGTGTACCCGCTGCCGTCTGGCGGAAGTATACATAGTCTTCATTCACGTAACCGCTCTTGGCTGCCTGAGCCGCTGTGGTAGGCTGCTGTGTAGTAGCCTTGGTCGTGGCCTTTGTTGTGGCTGAAGTGGAGTCGATCACGATGAACTTGGAATATACATAACCGGTGTAGCGCTTCTTCTTATATGTAAGCTTGACTTTGTACCATGTCTTGTTGGAAGTGCTCAGTACGGTCATGCTCTGACCGCCCATGAGCATGATCGGCGATCCGTTATACTTCAGCGGCGTGCCGTTTGGCGTTTTTCGGAAATATACATAGTTTTCATTTTTTCGAAGGTGAGCCTTCTTGGAGGTTGTCCTTGTTACCTTGATAAATGCGGAGTACACATAACCGGTGTAGCTCTTCTTCTTGTATGTAAGCTTGACCTTGTACCATGTCTTGTTGGAAGTGCTCAGTACGGTCATCTTCTGACCCTTCCTTAGGAGTATGGCCGAGCCGTTATATTTTATAGGCGTGCCGTTTGGTAGTCAGACGTGAGAGTTCCCGTGGTCGCGGCTTCTGCGTGATTGTTTCCCACATACAGTCCGGTCACCGCGATGCAGACGACCGCCCAAATAAGCATTACGATAGAAATAGTAGTCCGGGTTCGTTTAGTATTGATATCCATAGTAACCTCCATTTTTCATAAAACAAATCTATATATAAAATAGTATTTATGACAAAATTACATCAGTC
>OAWJ01001331.1_pt1 | contig 14238 bp, 9 predicted proteins | sample 1517021 | NCBI WGS metagenome assembly OAWJ01 (sample SAMEA2580121, study PRJEB22360) | human gut metagenome | biome: human gut; feature: human-associated habitat; material: faeces | place: Denmark | collected 2008/2010
TTGGTTTCTACCGGGGACTTCACGGCGACCAAAGCAAGCGAGCCGAAATCGATGCCCGCGTTGGCGCATAGGTTCTGAGCGGCGGCCAGCGATTCGGCGAAACCGTCCTTCAAAATCACGCGGTCAGATGGAACGCCATACGCGTTCTCGGCGACCCAACGCACGTTCTCCACCAGAGCCATGCCCTTGTGGCTGTGCGGTTCGGCCGGCATGGAACCGTTCGTCACGGCATCGACGAACGCATCGAGCTGCGGGGCGAGCGCGTCGCCACCGTCGCGGTACAGGTTGCCGATGATCGGGTCGCGGAATTCCAATTCCTTGGCGGTGTCCTTGAGCGCCGGAATCTGATCATCCTCGCCATCCCACAGGTTGATAAGCGGGAAGGTAGGAATATCAAGACCTTCGAGGCGCTGGACGTGGAACGGGTAGCGCCATGCCAGATCCGGATCGTCACGCCACGTGGAAGCGCGGGTCACGACGATGGCTGCGGACGGCCACTGTGCGCCATACTCGCGGCAAGCAATGTCAAGCCACTTCTGAGCGCCCGCATCAGTACCATAACCAGCCTCAACAATCACCACGTCGTGCAGAGCGCACGCCATTTCCACGGAGACCAGCGTCGGAATGCCGATGGACACGTTGGCGAACGGGCCGCCGTGCACGTACACCGGAGAGCCGTTCACGGTCTCTGTCTTGGCTGGCTTCACGGCGTCGCCGAGGATGCCGGTGATACGCCACAGATCAACGAATTCACCGAAGGTCACGGCCTTTCCATCCTTCGTGCCGGCGACCATCTTGGCAACGCGCTCGGAAATCTCATCCATGGAACGCGACAGCACAACGATCTGCATAAGCTCGCAGGTCGGAGTGAGCACCACGCGCTCAGCCACGTCGCCCTTGCCACGGTCCACTGCGATCTGGCGCAGGGAACGGGACGGCACTTCGGAGACGCGCGGCACGAGAATGGTGTCCAGCTTGCCGTCGTCAACAGCCTTCTCCGCAAAGGAGACCAACAGGTTCTGAGCCGCTTCGATAGCACCCATTTCGCCGCACAGACCCCAGTCGATCAGCTCAGGGTGAGTCAGGGAAGCCTTGCCGCCACCCGAAGCACCACCCTTGGAACCGGCAGCGGTAATGCCCATGCTCGGCTGACGCAGCACAGCGGCCGCATCGATGCCACGCTCACGCAGCGCATCGATCAACGCGATCGTAGTGGTGGTCTTGCCCTCGCCGCGAGACGCCTTCAGCGGGGTATCGGCGGTGACGAGCACGACCTTGCCATGCTTGCGTGGAGCATCCGGATCATTCTTCAAATAATCGAGATAGCCAAACGCATCAATCTTCTGCACCAAGCCGTACTGGCTGGTGAAATCCTCAATGCTGGTCACTGGGGTTTTCCTTTCTTCGATTTGGAATGACGTCATTTTAGCGACGTTGTATTGCGGGGAAAAATCGGCTCCCGCAACGTGGTCACAGGAGCCGAATAGTGAGATATTAGAAGTCCGACATGTGGAAGCCGTTCTTCATGTTCATGCTGGCGGTGTACAGCACGGAATCAAGAAGCTTGTCGGTTTCCTCCTTGAGTTGCGCGGCCATGTTTTCGTTGGCTGCGGCAAGGATTTCGCGGGCGTCGTCGTTGCGCACGGCTTCGATGATTTCATCCGGTTCCATCGGCTGCACATCGCCGATTTCGTCTTCCGCATCGAATTCGTCGGTAACGTCACCCACCAAGCGTTCAATCTGCTCGTCGGTAGTGGCAACCATGCGGTGGCCCATCGCGCCGGTCTTCTCCTGATAGCGTTCCACAGCGTTGGCGGTGTCGGCGAAGCTGGAATCGCACAGGGCCGCGATAATGCGGTTCTCCCAATAGAAGTTTTCGGATGTGACGCGCGTGGTGGTGTCTTCCAAATACTTCGGCGTGGAGTTGACGTTCGGGAAGAACGGCACGAGTGTGTTGAACGGGTTGGAACCGTAGGCGATCCACTGGATCGCGCGGCCCGCCCGCGGGCGGTACGGGCGGATCTGCATTACCGCAAGCTGGCTCTGACGGTTGATGCCGATCGGGCGGAACATATGGCGGGTGCGCTGGTCGCCAAGCTTTCCATACGGATCGTACGGGGTGCCCTGATAGTGGGAGCTCAGCACATACTTCACATCTTCGATGGTGATTTTGCGTTCTGGTTGGCGAGCCCACGGAATATCGTCGGAAACCGGCTTGTGGTCGGCATCCTGACCATCCCACTGCTCGTCGTACGGGTTGAGGAAACGCTGCATGTACCAAGCACGAGGAGTGTTGTACACGTGATCGGAATCGGAGTGAGAGCCAAACGCGTCACGCGGGTTGAACGGCGTAGTGCTCTCCACCGACAGGTCAAGATGGTTGCGTTCGATGAACTCGGCCAGATCGGCGGAACACATGTGGTCCTCCTGCTCGCCAAACGCATCTTCAAGATCAAATTCGTCAATGCCCAGCTGGTTCGGCATGGTCACATACGCTTCGTCCGGCACACGCTTGGCGATCCAATGATGGCCGCCAACGGTTTCCAGCCACCAAATCTCGTCAACGTCGGAGAAGGCAACGCCGTTCATCTCATAGGTGCCAAATTCCTCAAGCAGCGCACCCAAGCGTTCCACACCCTCGCGGGCGGTGGTGACGTACGGAAGCACGAGTGTGAGGAAATCCTCTTCGCCAATACCACCGGCGACTTCCGGCTCAAAGCCTTCTTCGCCTTCCTTGCCCTTGGCAGGCTTGAGTTCCACGAACGGATCGGCGCCAAGCACACGCTCGTTGGTGGTGAGCGTTTCGGTGGCACTCATGGCAACGTTCGCCTCATTCACACCAGCTTCGCCCCAAATGCCTTCTTTCAGATCGGCATTCGGCACAGCCGTATACTGCAGCGGATTGTCAGGAAGGTCGATTTCAACATGCGAAAGCACGCTCTTGTACTTGCGCGGCTGATCTTCAGGCTTGACTACGATGAAGCGTTTCGGGCAAAATTCACCATTTGCACTATCTTCATTACGGGCGATGATGGTCGATCCGTCATAACTTGCGTCTTTGCCAACCAAAATCGTGGTACACGCCATAATTATTCAGCAATCCTTTCGATTATTGTTAATACGTTTTCGTCGAATATATTTCTGATTTCCGCATCTTTATATCGTTATCTTGCTGCGAAAATCAGTTTTCTGGTCTTACTTTAGATGCTCTTTCAAAAATCAGGCTTTTCCAGTGAGGAAAATAGCGCCCTGATCAACGATTGTACCGGAAGTACGCAGCGCACGTTCCATTTCATTGAGCCAGAATCCCTGATTGAGGCCGGCGAGCGGAGCCGTGGTGCCCCACACATGCAGGTAGTAGTCGTGATCCTGATCCGGCGGATATGGGCCGTTGTAACGCATCGTCACTGCGGGATCGTTGCTGCGGCCCTGCAGCAACGGCGAAGCGGCGGACGTGCGTCCCTGAATCGTTTCAGGAATCATCGCGGAAACCGTGCGCGAGAAATCAGCCGGAATCGCGAGCGCGTGAGAATCGTTGAAATCGTACATCAGTGCGTCCACGGGCAGGTTCGCGAGGGACCAATGATTCCACTGGAAACCGCATACCGGAATCGAATCCGGATCAACGAATTCCCAATGCAGGAACTGCACTGCGGGATCAAGCGCATCAATGTAGAAGGGGAAGGAAACAATCGGCGTACCGTCGATGCAGTTCTCAGGCGGCGCCGCCTTGGCAAACGCGTCGGGAATGACGGTAAAATCTGCGGAAATCTTCATGCACCCAGTATCCCTCAAGCGTCTGACTCATACAAGGTTTCAATTGACGGCATAACGAAACGACCCCCGCGGGCGAGCCTATGCGGGTGCGCGGGCAGGGGGGCGTTCCGGGAAACAGGGCCTATCAGACCTCACATCACTTGAAAAACAGGACGTTACAGGCGATAGGCACAGCTAGTACGGCTCAGTTGGCCGGGTGGTAGAAGTCGCCGTTAAGGGCGGCTTCGGCACGGGCCTGAGCCTCTTCGAAGGTGACTTCTGCGAGGGAGGCACGCACGTCGTCGAGCGCCACCGGAGTCATGGACAGAGAGTTCACGCCAAGACCGGCCAGCACTACGGCCAAGTCCGGATCAGCAGCGGCCTCGCCGCACACGCCCACCGGCATGCCCTTGGCGTTGCCCGCGTCGCAGATCATCTTGATGGCACGCAGCACCGCCGGGTGCCAGGCGGTCTGATAGTTGGCAACGGAACCGAGCGTACGGTCGGCGGCCAGAGTGTACTGGGTCAGATCGTTGGTGCCGATCGACACGAAATCAGCCACGTCGGCCACCTTGTCAGCCATAAGCGCAATCGACGGCACTTCGGCCATCGCACCCACGAACTTCAGACCGAAGCTCTTGCCAAGCTTCACGAAATAGTCAGCCTCATGCTGGTCGGCAACCATCGGAGCCATAACCCACAGGTTCGCATCGGTGGCGGCATCGGCTGCGGCGAGCGCCTTGAGCTGGCCTTCGAGCACGTCCATGTGGGCGCGCAGGGTGCGCAGGCCGCGCAGGCCGAGGGCCGGATTCGGCTCGTCTTCCGGAGTGAGGAACGGCAGCGGCTTGTCAGCGCCGGCGTCGAGCATACGGATCACGACCTTCTTGCCTGGGAACTGGCTCAGCAGCTCGGTGTAAGCGCGGGTCTGCTCTTCGACGGTCGGCGGCTCGGAGTTGCCGATGAACAGGAATTCGGTACGGAACAGGCCAACGCCTTCAGCGCCATATTCCAGCGCCTTGGCTGCATCGGCCGGCTTGCCCACGTTGGCGAGCAGCGGAATCAGATGACCATCCTTGGTGGAGCCCGGATTGCCGCGCAGTTCCTTGGCTGCGGCCGCGCGGGACTTGGCGGCTTCGGCAACGGCGATCTCCTCTTCGGTCGGGTCAACGACAAGTTCGCCCTTGGCCGCGTTCACGACCACGGTAGTGCCGTCGGTCAGGTTTTCGGCTTCGGCTGCGGAAACAACCGCCACAATGCCACGAGCGCGCGCCAGAATAGCGGTGTGCGAGGTCGGGCCGCCTTGCGAGGTGACGATGGCGAGAGTCTTGCTCATGTCGAGCGCCGCGGTATCAGCGGGGGAAAGATCTTCGGCGACGAGCACGAACGGGGTTTCGCTCTGCGGCAAGCCCGGAGCGGGAGCGCCCATAAGGTCGGCGATCACGCGCTGTCCGACATCGTGCAGATCGGCGGCACGCTCAGCCTGATAGCCACCGATGGCACGGAACATGTCTTCCACTGCGGCGAAGCCTTCGAGCACCGCACGTTCGGCGGTCTTACCCTGCTGAATCAGACCCTTGATGGATTCAGCCAGCGACGGATCGGAAGCGAACATGGCGACGGCCTGCAGAATCGGAGCAGCCTGCTTGGCACCTTCGTCACCATTGGCGGCCTCTTCAGCACGACGGTTCAGGTCGGCGTTCACCAGTGCGAGGGACTTTTCAACGCGGGCGATTTCGCTTTCGGCAGCAATGCCTTCCGCACGCGGAGCGTCCGACGGTTCTGGCAGTGGTTGCGCCATACGGATGACCGGGCCGACTGCAACACCGCGACCAATGCCAACACCTTTGATAATCATGTGAACTCCTTTGACCTGTTTCCTTGTTTTGTTGTTTGCCCGCGAAGGGAACGCGAACCGAACGTTTGTTGTTGTGATTTCCGCGCTTGCTTTGCGCGTCGAGTTACTGCATGATTCCCACCGTCTTTGCCGGTAAATCATTTTCAGCCTGCGCACAGTATACACACTTTAAGCCGCAAAACACAACCGGTAAACGTTTTCTGCGTTTCGTGAAAAAGGTGCTATAGTAATTATTAGCGGCGCACCGAGGCATTTCGCTCGGCAAGCAGCACGACTTTCAAATAACACAACCAAAAATCAATCAACACACGACTCAAAGGAGTGTCCATCATGGCAACCCGCACCACCGTCATCAACGATCCCGTCGGCATCCACGCCCGTCCGGCCGCACAGTTCACCCAGGCCGTCACCGCCTCCGGCTGCACCGTCACCATCGCCAAAGAAGGCGGCAACCCGGTTCCGGCTAACTCCATCCTGTCCGTCATGGGCCTAGGCATCAAGCAGGGCGATTCCGTGGTCATCGACGTGCAGGGCGCCGATGACGAAACCGTGGCAGACAACCTGCTGAACATCCTCGTCAACGCCGAGTGATCTTCCTTTTGCTGAAGATTTCAGAATTTCGCAAGATATTCAACAATCTTCAGTTGTTGCATCGCAATTATGAAATCGCAATGCAACATGCATGATTGCGATACTTGCTTCCAGCCACCTGCCGCTTTCGACGGGTGGCTGTTTTATTCTTGAATACGCGATTGAGATACGGCAGTAATTCGAATAATCCGAGTTTTTTCGAGCATTTCGAATATTTGTGGTGAGGAGAGCATGGCACGTACAACCGACAACGCTTCGGCTTCGGCAACTTCGGCGAACAGTTCGATCACGAACGTCGCAGCGCTGGCCAACGTCTCCATCGCCACCGTCTCCCGCGTTCTTTCCGGCAAACGCACCAAAGACGACGACATCGCACGCCGCGTGCGAGCGGCCGCGGCACACCTCAACTATTCGGTCAATTATGCGGCGAGCGCGTTGCGCAGCACCGTCACCAACACCATCGGCCTGGTGATTCCGACCGCCAACGACCCGTTCTGCGCGCAGCTGCTTGACGAAATCGAACCCGTCATCGACGTGGATTCGCAGCAACTGCTGCTGGGCATCGGCGGCGATCAGGCCACGCAGATTCAACGCATCGAGTCGTTGGTAGACCGCCATGTTGACGGTCTGATCGTGCTGCCCGCCTGGGAGGCCTACCTTTCCGCAGAGCTTGAACATTACGCCTCCACACTGCCGATCGTGCAGGTAGGCGGCCGCCAATGCTCGTTCCGCACATCCATGGTGAGCGTCGACGAAAACGCAGCCATGGAAATCGTGATCGGGCATTTGGCTGAACGTGGCATCGCATCTGTGGCATACATGGCCGGCAAGGAAATCTCCTTCGAATCGGCGGAACTATTCACCATGTTCCATACTCAGATGCGAGCGCACCATCTTGCCACCGAAACCGAATGGAACAAGTTCGGAGACCGTAGCGTGCAGCGCGGATTCGACTGCGCCATGCGACTGTTTTCCGAGCCGCTCGTGCAACCGGAGGCCGTGGTGTGTGCCGACGATGCGATCGCGTTCGGCGTGATGGTGGCGTTGCATTCGCTTGGGCTTCGCGTGCCTGAAGATGTGCTGGTGGTTGGTTACAACGATTCGCCAATCGCACGCACCACCATGCCGCCACTGACCAGTGTGCGCCCGCCGTTCAAACAAATCGTCTCCGAAGCGCTACGCCTACTCAACGACGGCCCCGACAGCCCCGCACATATCTCACTTGCACCGCAACTGATCGTGCGCGAATCCACCAACTACCAGCGCTAAATCGTATTTTTGCAATTTTGCTGGCAGTTATCGCACAATAGCAAGCCAGAATCATACCCAAACAACCATTTTTCCGCTCACTAGAGAAATCTGCCCGCCGAAAAACAGTATGTGCCAACACCGCTAGACCTAACTGGCGATGAGAGAGCAGAAGAGGGCTTCGAAGACCAGTACGGGATTGCCATTGCCGGCCAGGCGGCGACGCGCAACGGCAATATCCTCCAGCCGCCGCACCGCTCCCCCACGCGTAAGCCGCACCGACAGTTCGGTGATCGATGAACGATTCTCCAAATTGATCAGTCCCACCGAATCCTCGGCATTGTTCTGCAGCACAGCCACATCACGGTAAATACTGGCAATCGAGTTCAACGCACGGTCAAGCACATCACGCGTAAGTCGCGTAGTTTGGCGCTTCAGCTCGTCTTTTTTGGCGATCGCATTGTACGCGCCACGCAGTTTCGGAGGAATACGATCCTTCGCCCCAAGCCCATTGACCCTACGAAAATCAGCTTCCGCCTCTGCCGCCTTGACCTTCACCTCCGCTTCGGCCTGCGCTTTCGCATTGTCGATAAGATTGCCGGCAAGCAGCACCGCATCCGACGCGCGACGCAATCCAAGCACACCCACAATCAGCTCGTCACGGTCAGACATCACCTGCTCATTCTCCGCATACAAGCGCGCAATGCCGATATGCCCTTCCGCAAGACGTGCGGCACGCACCGCGATTTTCGGCTCAAATCCGCCATTTTGTTCCAAAAATGCGGCCACTGCCTGCGTGGAAGGCACGGCAAGATTGACGATGCGAGTGCGCGAGCGAATCGTCGGCAACACATCCTGCGCACTCGGCGCGCACAAGAGCCAAATCGTGTGCTCGCTCGGCTCCTCAATCTCCTTGAGCAGCACGTTGGTGGTGCGTTCCAGCATGCGATCGACATCTTCGATAATGATGATGCGCCACGGCGCAGTGCTCGGCATCTGTTCGGAAGTGGTGATGATGTCTCGCACCTCGTCGATGCCGATGGTCACTTTGTTGGTGGCCAGCACGGTCACGTCGGGATGAGTGCCGGCAAGCACCTGCTGCACGGCTTTGGTCGGCTCGTCGCCAAGACCATGATCGGGGCTCTCCAGCGCCGCCGCAAACGCACGCGCCACATTGGAACGGCCCGATCCTGGAGGACCGCAGATTAGCCAGGATTGCGCAATGGCTTTCGGATCGCCACTTGCGATGGCTTTGAGTTGTTCGACAACCCGCTGCTGGCCGACAATCGAATCCCACACGCTCATTGGGCGGCCTCCGATTGGAAAGTTTTCGTTTGGCTGATTTGTGCAAAATCGTCTTGAATATGCGACCATACTTCATCGATGGATTGGCTGGCATCAATCACGCGGAAACGTTGCGATTCCGCCTTTGCCAAGTCAAGAAACGCCTGTCGTGTACGACGTTGGAAATCGTTTCCCGCAGATTCCATGCGATCTTCATCATGCTGTAGTCGTGCATGCGATTGCACAGGGTCAAGATCCAGTAGATACGTGCGATTCGGCAATAGCTCGCACGTTGCCCACATACTTAAGTCGCGGATTTCACCTGCCGTCAATTCGCGGCCGCCAGCCTGGTATGCAAGAGAAGAATCAAGGTACCGATCGGTAATTACCACGGCACCGCGTTCCAGTGCAGGGCGAATCACCTCGGCAACATGCTGGGCACGGTCGGCGGCGAACAGCAACGCCTCCGCACGCGGAGCAATATCCGCGTCGGAACCTTCCACACCGCCAAGCAGCAGCTTGCGAATCGCCACGCCAAGCACAGTACCGCCCGGCTCGCGCGTGACCACGCATTCGCGCCCCTGCGCCTCAACATACGCACGCAATCGTTCGACCTGCGTGGTTTTGCCGACGCCGTCGATGCCTTCAAAGGAGATGAATATGCCCTGCATATTCATCACCGGGCGGGAACTACGGCGGGACGGGTGTAGCCTTCGTTGGCAGCGAGCCATTCCACATCGGCCTTCACCGTGGTCGGTGTGGAACCGATCTCCTTGGCGATACGGGTGTTGGCCCAACCCTTATCGGCCAACTCGCGCACCTTGGCACGGCGATCGGCACGAACTTGATCAGCAGAAGCCTTAGCACCCTTAACAGCAGTCTTCTTAGCACCACCCTTGCCAGCAGCACCCTTGCGTCCACGCCTCTTCGACGGACCCTGCGCACGCTTCTCCGCCAGCAGACGGAACGCCTCAGCCGGCTCGATCGACTCGGGAGCATACTGCTTCGGCAACGTACGGTTCGTTTCACCATCGGTGATATACGCACCGTAGAAGCCTTCCTTGATGGTCACCTGCTTTTGCGTTTCCGGATCGACGCCCAGTTCACGCAGCGGCGGCTTGGCAGCGCCACGACCGCGCCCACGGCCATACTTCGGCTGGGCGAACAATTCCTTCGCCTTATCCAAATCAACCGTGAAAATCTCATCTTCCGAAGCGAGCGAACGCGTATCCGACTTGCCATCGGCACCAGTCTTCGTCAAATACGGGCCGTAACGACCATTATTGGCTTGCACAACAACCGTCTGCACTTCACCGGTCTGAGCGTTCGCTTCCTCATAAGAGCCAACTTCACGAGGCAAACTCAGCAGACGCAACGCATCATCCAACGTCAACGATTCCGGGCTCATCGTCTTAAACAACGACGCCATCTTCGGGCGATCGGCAGTCTTCTTAGCGCTCTTGACCTTCTTCGGCTTGCCATCACCAGCCACGTCACCGTCAGCACCAGCATCCGCAGAAGGCATCACCAACGCAACATACGGGCCGAAACGGCCATTACGCACTTCAACAGTACCCCCGGAAACCGGATCAACACCAAGTGCGCGCGGACCGCCGGAATGATTCTCGATCAAATCATGACCGACTTCCACCGTCAGCTCATCCGGAGCGAGAGTATCCGGCAGCGACGCACGCTTCGGATTTCCCTCATCATCCAGATGGTTCACATCCTCCAGATACGGGCCATACCTGCCGACGCGCACATGCAAACCGTCGCCGATCTCAATCGTATTGATCTCGCGAGCGTCAATTTCACCCAACTGCGCGACCTGCTGCTGCAAACCGGCATGCGCCTCGTCCGCAGACTGCGCGGCACCCTCACCGGAACCGAAATAGAAGCGGGTCAGCCAATTGCGGCCGGTCTCCTGACCACTCGCGATCTGGTCAAGACCGCTTTCCATATCGGCAGTGAACTCGTAATCCACATACCGCGGGAACTTCGTTTCCAGCAATTTGACCACGGAGAACGCGAGCCACGACGGAATCAACGCACGACCGCGCTCATACACGTACCCGCGATCGATAATCGTGGAAATAATGCTCGCATACGTGGACGGGCGGCCGATTTCCTTCTGTTCCAACGTTTTCACGAGCGACGCTTCGGTGTAACGCGCCGGAGGCTGAGTTTCATGTCCGTCGGCACCAACCGCCACCGCGGCGAGCGCATCGCCCGGATTCATCGGCGGCAGCGACACATTGTCATCCGACTTCTTATCAGCTTTGCTGGATTTGCCGGATTGCGCAGCCTGTTCAACGCTTCCAGCAGCATCACCCTTCTTCGATTCGGCGGACGCGCGGCGACCCTCACCGGTCGCCTTCATAAAGCCGGGGAATTCGATGACAGTGCCGGAAGCCTGGAACATGGCTTCCCCATTCGATTCGGTCGGTGCAGACAGTCGCACGGTCGCCGTGGAACCGGTTGCGTCTGCCATCTGGCAGGCAAGCGTGCGCTGCCAGATCAGCGTGTACAGCTTGAGCTGGTCGGCCGGCACTTTACTTGCGATTTCCGCAGGATCGCGGAATTTCGCACCCGCCGGCCTAATGCATTCGTGGGCTTCCTGCGCGCCCGCGGTTTTTGTGGCATATTGTTTCGGCGCGTCCGACAGATAGTTTTCGCCGAAATGCTTGACGACCGCTTCACGAGCGGCTGCGATCGCTTCCTGCGACAGCGTCACCGAATCGGTACGCATGTAGGTAATATAGCCGTTTTCATACAATCCTTGCGCCGCGCGCATGGTCTGACGCGAGCTCATGCCGAGACGATTGCCGGCGGTCTGCTGCAATGTGGACGTAGTGAACGGTGGAACCGGACGGCGACGGTACGGCTTCGTTTCCATCGACGCGACGGTAAACGTTGCAAATTCCAACGCCTGCGCAATCACGGAAGCCTGCGCCTCATCCAACTGCACGACCCGGTCCTTCGCACCGGCCGCAGTCAGCTTGCCATCGGCGCCGAAATCCTTGGAACCCGCCAAACGACACCCACCAAGCGACACCATACGAGAATCAAACGCAACATTATTGCCATCGGCATCCGGCGCTTCCAACGTTGCGGTGACATCCCAATACGGGGCACGCACGAACGCCATACGCTCACGCTCGCGCTCCACAATCAAACGCGTGGCGACGGACTGCACACGGCCCGCGGAAAGACCCGGTCCAACCTTGCGCCACAGCACCGGAGAAAGCTCATAGCCGTACAGGCGGTCCAGAATACGGCGGGTCTCCTGGGCATCGACCATGTCGTCGTCAACGTCGCGAGTATTGTCAAGCGACGCTTTGATAGCTTCCTTCGTGATTTCGTGGAACACCATGCGTTTGACCGGCACTTTCGGCTTGAGCGTCTGTACCAGATGCCAGGCGATGGCCTCCCCTTCGCGATCCTCATCGGTTGCGAGGTACAGGGTGTCGGCTTTTTTCAACGCGCTTTTCAGTTCGGATACGGTTTTCTTCTTGTTGCCATCGACGATGTAGTACGGCTTGAATCCGTCTTCCACGTCAACGCCGAACTTGCCGAATTTGGTTTTGTCGGCGGCCGGCACCTGGCTTGGCTGCGCAAGATCTCGAATATGGCCGACCGAGGCCATCACCGTATATTCGGAGCCCAAATACCCACCGATTTTCTTGGCCTTGGTGGGAGACTCCACAATCACGAGCTTGCTGCCGGTAGCCATAGCCACTCCTTATTACTAGCGTTTGCAACGCAATAATACTCACTGACCGTATGCAGTTGGCAAACCGCCCGTGTGGCGCGAGCGGCCTTCGCCGTAAACTTTCGGTGCGATCGCAGGTATGGTCGTCAGCGTTTCGGCGGTACCGGAGGAGCCCCCACTAGTCCAAGTTGCGTCAATGGCGAGGCAGTCAGCTGACGCATGGTCAGCACCAGGCCGAACACCAGCGACGCGACGGAAGCAGTCAAAATCACCGTGGAAAGATGCGCGCCGGAATTCGTCCATTCCGCGCTCATCGCGAGTCCCGGTTGGATCTGCCAAATAATGTACGCGCCATACAGGGTGCCAAGCACACCGAACGTCAGCAACACGCTGCCGACGATCTGCACGGAAGGCGACGATGCACGCGATCCGGGCTCATCCATACCGTTCGCAAACGTTGCGGCGAGCACGAGCATAGCCACTCCTCCGACGATCAGCAATGCCATGATCACGTCGGTCGGGCGGTGCCACTGCCCCGCGATCACCGACAATCCGACAAGCACCGCGTACGCCCAACCAATCACCGCGACCAACGCACGACACATGCGAGGCACGGCGCACAACAGGATCACCCCCGCAGTCGCTGCGAGTATGGCATGCCCAGAGGGCGCGGAATTATTGGGATTTGATTCCAGATTAATTAAGTACGGACGTGGCAGCAGCGGCTTCAGCAATTCCGCTGCGGTAAAGCAGATTCCGCCGAATACCGCCAGTTGCGCAATCAACAGCCATCGTTTTCTTACGATGAGTACGGCGAGGGCGATTATCGACATAATCGCGCTTGTTGCGATTACAACGGTGGAAATGGTGAAGACATGCACGATCGGTTCCAGCCATCCCGGCAGAGCCGCGTCGAATTTCGACCAGACCATGTCTTCATAGCTTTGACCTTCCATCGTGCGCACGCCCAACCACCAGACGCCCGCTGCGGCGGCAAGCAGCAGCAGACCGAACACCACGCTGAGTATGATGCTCGACACGCGCGGATGACGGGTCAGCGGATCGGCTTTGGCGAGTCCTGCGTTCACTTCACGCGGGGAAAGCACCTGTTCGATCGGATCGATTTGGGAGGTTTGCGCAATCGGCGAGACCGGCGCGGCGTCGGGAAAGCCCAGTCTTTGCCAGGACTGCGGGGATTGTTGATCCGGCGCGGATTGTGCGGAACTCGGCACGAACTGCGGCGAGGATTGTTGGGAATCCGTCTGCGGCAATGACGGCTGCGGCGCAGGAACGGGCGCGACCGGCTGCTCCAGCATATTCGCGGACTTATGCGGGTCTCGGATGATTGGCTTGAATTCGTCGGTCATAGTCACCGAGAATACGACATTGTCTCTACGGTATACGGGAATGGCAAGAAGATATAAGAAAACCTCCACGCACCCGGAAGAGGCCACTTACCCTTGCTGCATTCCTGCCCTGGGGGAGTTGGGTGACGTACCGCCACGCGGAGGCAAAGACCAGTGTACACCATGCCCGGACCGAACCGCGTCACAGGCCACGTACAAGCCCCATGCAAGCCGTGCCGCAGACAGCGTCACAGACAGTGCCACACGGCAATCAAACATCAAAAATGCCACGTCCCACATTAGAAACCCACGTTAAGGAGGGCGGACGGGTATGCTTGATGAGGAATCGCACACGAGTATTGTGTGTTTGTTTGAGTTCGGAAGGTTGTTCTTATGACTGAAGCGGTGGAGTATCCCGATCTGGTGGTCGTGGGCGCGGGCCTGTT
>OAWJ01001337.1_pt1 | contig 14169 bp, 13 predicted proteins | sample 1517021 | NCBI WGS metagenome assembly OAWJ01 (sample SAMEA2580121, study PRJEB22360) | human gut metagenome | biome: human gut; feature: human-associated habitat; material: faeces | place: Denmark | collected 2008/2010
ATAGATTTTAAAAGACATCCTTCTGAAACAGAATATGTTTTATTCCACTCTTCAGAACTCATATCACGATCCATATCTAACGCAGACAAAATAAATTTATTATATTCAAATTCAGTAGCAGATTCCACATATTCTTTCATTACTTTTCTTTTTGCTTCATATCCACTTGGAGCACTCACCAAAGCTACAAAACATTCATCCACACAATTCACTAAATCTACAATAATGTCTAACATTACTTCTGTCAGATTACCGTTTAAGTTTAATTTGCTATTTTTTAATACTAAATATTGATTTTCATTATTAAATTCACCTATCATTACACATCTCCTCCTACTTAAACAAATCCCAAATCGAAAACGTTGTTTTTCTATAAACCTTGTTATAAGCCGCCTTTTTCGGATCTTTCAGCCAACCCATTCCCTTTTTCCCATACCCAGGAATCAACGCCTTTTTCACAGCCCGCTTCGCCCGCCCCGTTGTCCGGGCACTGATTGACTTCTTAATACTCGGTTTCCGCATTCCAAACTTCATATATATTCCCTCTTTCTTCAATAAACATCTCACTACATCACTTTATTTACACACCTTTATTCTTAAATTGTCTTACCAACATTCCTATCAAATAATTGGAAATTATTACATTGTGAAAATACTAAAAAAGGACACATCATTCTTAATTAAGTTAATTAAATAGGTGTGATTCGTCCTTTTTTTATGGTATTAAGTACGTTCATGGAATTCTGTCTTTGATTTTGGGGAATGTTCTTTTTGTTCTGGGGTATTAGATTTTGATTTCTTTTTCATGGATTTTTCGATTTCATCGATCTCATGCTCGATTTCATCGAACACTTTCATGAGGCTCTTATCGGCGGCTTCTTCTGCAGCTTGTCTTTCTTTGCCCTTTTTCATCTCATCTTTGATGATCTGCTCCTGCAATTTAATTTTATTCTGCTGCAGAGTGGCAAGACGTTTCTGTGCTTCTTCCAGTGCGGCACGCTGCTGATCCGGATGCATCCGGGCGATCTCCTGCAGCTTTTCTGCTTCTGCAATACGGTGGTCCAATGAGTTCATTTCTTCTACGCTTGGTATTTCATTCATGGCATATTCTCCTTTCTCCTGGATTCCCAAGTGATTTTTCTATACAAAAGCGCCCGTAATGGCGTTTTTATATCTGTGAGGGTGCTTTCATCCGGATTGGCTTTCTCAAAACGTCATCAAGAGGCTCTTCTGAATGAAAATAGTATTCTTCATTATTAAGATAAGTATTATGCTGTTTTAAATAAAAATCAGGATTTTCAAGTAAATCATTAATCATTTCTGGGATAGATTTCATCTGATCGAATCTAATACGCAACAACAGTATATTCTTTTTTTCGCAATATGCTGTTTTTATCAAATCACATCTGTGTGTGCTTTGAAACCCTTTCTTCCCATTAAAACGTTCTACTGGTCTAAAATGTTGAATCCCATCAAATTCGATAATTGCATTCATTTCTTTTAAATAAAAATCAAATTTAGGTGCTCCCGTTTTTGCAGTTCTTAAATCTGTAAATATATGCTGTATCTCATAAGATTGATTTATGCTCTCTAAATATCTACGCACAGCTTCTTCTCCTTTTGATTCGTTACATTGAGGGCATCGAGAACCTTTATTAATAAATTGATTTGGAGTTATTTCCCATTTATATCCACATTTATTATGAATCATTGTAATATCTTTATGAGCCGTTTCATATTCACCCAACACGGTATATTCATTGCCCACAAGATCGTATACTTCCTTTTTGAATTGTTCAGTAGTTTTTTGGGGAGTGCCAAAACATATTGGACAACGAGATTTATTATTTGTAAAACGACTTGGCGTTGTTGTCCAAATATGTCCGCATTTCTTATGTTCAATGGTTATATCATCATTTGCTGTTATGTATTCACTTAAAACCTCATATTCATCCCCCACAAGCTCAAAAACCTCTTGTTTAAATGATTCCGTGTCTCTTTTTATACGTTTAGCACATTTCGGACATCGTGTTTTTGAATGAATAAAATTGCTCGGAGTTACATTCCATACATAACCACAACCTAGTTTATTGTGTCTCATAACAACGTAATCGTCAGAATATACAAATTCACTTAAAACCTCATATTCATCCCCCACAAGCTCCATGATCTCTTGCTTGAAAGTTTCTGTTCCTCTTCGTTTTCTTTGGGAAACACATAAACATCTACCATTTCCTCTTAAAAAATTATTTGGTTCTATAAAGTACTTTCTTCCACACGGTCGGTGCATTACTTCTATCTTTGTTTTACTATTTACATATTCACCTAAAACCTCATATTCATCCCCCACAAGCTCCATGATCTCTTGCTTGAAAGTTTCTGTTCCTCTTCGTTTTCTTTGGGAAACACATAAACATCTACCATTTCCTCTTAAAAAATTATTTGGTTCTATAGAGTACTTTCTTCCACACGGTCGGTGCATTACTTCTATCTTTGTTTTATTATTTACATATTCACCTAAAACCTCATATTCATCCCCCACAAGCTCAAAAACCTCTTGTTTAAATGATTTTGTGTCTTTTCTAATATTTTTAGTACAATTAGGACAAAATGATTTTTTACTAAGTAGAGAGTGCGGCGTTGGTTCCCATTCGTGACCACATTCTTTGTGTCTTACTCTAATTCCAGTATCGTAATTAATGTATTCGCCTAAAACCTCATATTCGTCTCCTGAACGGTTGAAAAGTTCTTGTTTAAATTGTTCAGTAGTCTTTTGGTGTTTGCGATAACACTTCGGGCAACGTCTTCCTATAAGAAATTTATTTGGTTTTACTGGATATTCATATCCACAAACATTATGTCGCATCGTTATATTGGTTTTATTATCAATATACTCATCCATGACTTCGTATTCATGGCCAACAAGCTTAAACACTTCCAGTTTGAACTGTTCTGTTGTCTTTTTGCATGTTCCAAAACATTTAGGGCAACGTCTACCTATAATAAATTTACTCGGTCTTACTGGATATTCATGCCCACAAACATTATGTCGCATTGGAATATACGTATGATTGTTTACATACTCACCCAAGACCTCGTAATCGTCCCCTACAAGATCAAAGACTTCTTTTTTAAATTGTTCTGTGGTTTTCTTCTTGCCCATAATTTTTCACCTTACTGTTTTTAAAATCATCTATGTTTTTCTTCTTCTTTTTCTTCTTACGCTTCTGGATTTTCTATGTTCATTTTTTCACAAGATAAGTCATTCAGATCTTTTGAATATTTTCCTTCCTCTGTCCTAAATTCATCCATTAAGTTATCCACCTTCGGAACATATTAACTAAATATAAATATTATAACTCATGCGGTATATAAAAACCATAATCATCCAAAATCAAAATTAATTCATATAACTCTGTTTATAGTTTTTCATATTCTTCCGCATATTTTTTCTCAATAATTTTCTTAAGACGTTCAACCTCGGCTTCTAACTCTTTGATTTTCTTATTTTTTGCAGCAAGTAAAACATCTTTGCTTGCATCACTTGTATTCTGCTTTACTTTCTTAGGAGAAATACCTGATTGTTTTTCTCTTAATGCATTAATACGATCGAAATGATTATCATATAAGTACTTTTTTGACACACCAGCAAGTTGTGCAACGCTGTTGAATGATATACCATATATAGTCAATAGTGTTTGCTTGTGTGTTATGTATAAATATTCCTTAAATGCATTTCTTCGCTGCCCGATATAGCCGCAATCCATTCTGGCGCCCATAACTTTTCAAAAGATCCAAATATAAAATCTTTCCGGTTTCTTTTTTCTTCAAAAACTCCCGAATCGGCTCTTTTTTGACCTCTCCAGCAATCTCAGCCTCGGCCATTAAGCGCCCAATCTTTTCTTCCAACTCGATTTCTTTTTGATGTACCGCGTAAGAAACCTCAATTTTCACAGAATCCAAACGATGACTTACTATACGTCCCCGCTCTGTCTTTCCCTTCTCCGTCAAAATTGCTTTCTCAATGCTGTTTACTAAAATAATCTCCCTCTTATTTTGTGAAATTTTCCCCCAATAATCACGCACCGCCTGAAATCCCTTGTCATTGCTGATAATCGCGAATGGGCCTTCCTCTCCCTGACCAATCAATTCTCCCAACATCGCCCCAATGTAAAAATCCAACGCATTCTTCACCGGAGTTTGCAATTTCGCTATTTTGATTTTGCATCCACTCCCATATAAAGGCTCTGCATATTTATTTCTCATGGTAGAGGCATTATTTCCATTGTAGAACAAGCAAACCATGTCCGTTTCTTCGATGTACTCAATGCCTTCCAACCCCTCACTTTGTATGTTCTCATAATCAACTAAAAAAAACATATGAATCTCCATTACATTTGCTTATTTTTATATCACTATATTTACTTATCCCTCATTATATCTTATTGTAATATAAGCTTCTTCTCCACATCTCGGATCTGACATATAATAGGAATTGATGAAACAAACATCTGATTTATAACCTTGTGAATAATCTGGATATGTTTGCATTGGTCCCAAATTATCTTCTAACCATTGATCATCTAATTTATGATCCTTTTTCCACGAAAATTCTCCTTCATATTCATGATGCGATTCAAGTTTAATAGAATCTAATTTTCCTAAGTAAAAAGAAAGTTTAATTGTAAACATACAATCATAAATAAAAACTTCATCAAAAAGAAAACTTTCTATTTCGCCTGTCGGTATTTTATTATAATGACAATAAGCTCCTTCCAAATTCTTTTTTATATCCTCTGGTGTTGTTTTAGCATTTATCTCATACCCTTGAATCTCAATGACACCATTCTTTAAATCCGTCATATCTCTCGACTCCTCCTTACTTCCAACCCTCTTTTTCCTGATTCCGTCCGCATTTTTCCTGTTTTAATGACCTAATTCCTCCTATTTGTCTCCTGCCCTTACCATGCATTCGGCATGGCAGGGCTAAAATTATTTTTCAACCTTTCGATGCCTTTACCTTAAAACAAAGCTAATACCCTTCTGTCTTCACTATTGCGGGAAGCTTTGCTTCATCGCTCGCTGTGCGAACGTAGTGAGTCACTCGCTGCGCGACCATCGGGAGTCGCTCGCTGGTCAAGCGAATCCATAGAATTCGCTTGTGCCTATTACATACTCACTCTCTCCCCAATCTCCGCCATCTTCGCTGCATTCAACCGGGTATCCCCCTTCACCCTGGAATACGATAAATACCCATTCATCCGGTCAATCTTCGTCAGATTCTTGCTTCCGCATTTCGGACACACTTCCATCTCTAACTCTTCATAACCACAATCATCACAATAAGATAACGCCAGATTCACACCCTCATAGAATCCCTTTTCCATAGCTCGTCTCACCAAAGCCTTAATCGCTTCCCGGTTATACCCAATGTTATATCGCACATACTGAATTTTTCCGCCATTGAATAAATCCCAAAATCGCCCTTCCAGGTCCTGCTTCTCAATCGGACTGATCTGTTCCGTCACATGACAATGAAAACTGTTGCTCACATACTCCCGGTCAGAAACACCTTTCACAACGCCATATTTCTCCCGAAACTGCCGAATCTGAACCCCGCATAAATTCTCTGCCGGTGTCCCGTAAATCGCATACAGATGATGATCCGCTTTCGTGAACTCATTTTTCTTCTTGTTAATGTACTCCATCACTTCCAACGCAAAACCCCCATCTTCCACCAAAGACTTCCCGTTATATAATTGCTGCAGCTCGTTAAGCGCCGTAATCCCAAAAGAAGCCGTTGCAGAATCCAAAATCGGAGCAATCCGCTCATGGTAATCCAAATGACCACCTAAAAATCCACCCTCACAATAAGCCAACGGATTGCAGGAAGCCTTCATCTTCCCTAAATATTCATAGGTCCGACAGTGGATCCTCCGAATCATCTCCAGATAACCATCTAAAACCTCATAAAAATCTCGCTTTTCTTCCCTTGCCTTTGCAAGAATCATAGGAAGATGCAAACTGATCGCACCAATATTAAACCGCCCTTCAAAAATCGGTACATCCTCTTCATCAGCCTTTACCTGCCCTCCCTTTTCCCAATAAGGAGAAAGAAACGCACGGCATCCCATCGGGCTGATCACCTTGCCGTATTTCTGATACATCTCCGCAACATACCCTTTCCCGCTTAAACTCAGCCAGTCCGGATACATGGTCTTTGCAGAACAATCAATGCCTGCCTCAAAAACATCCTCATTCATACACCCAGGGCCATGTAATTTTTCATCATATAAAAAGACTAATTTCGGGAAAAGAACCGCTTTCTTGTGCCCCTTTTTCCCCTGACCTTCTCGATGTACTTTTAAAATTGCTTTCGAAATTTCTTTTCCCCAATAGCTTGTGGAAAGCCCAAATGTAATCGTAATAAACGGATAATCCCCTCTGGAAGAAGCCACCGTATTGAACTTCATTTCCCAGCCTTGATAAGACTGTTCAATATCCCGTAATGTCTCTTCTTTCGCATACTGTACCGGATCAGCCATTCCATATCGAGTCCCCTTTTCCAGATATCGCTGATACGATTTCTCCGCATAATACTCCATAATTTTGTCTACTTCCGGTATCGTAAACCCACCATACTGCTGAGATGCTGCCATTAAAATCACATCCGATGCCACGTCAAAGGCCGTGTCCACCGTTTTCGGCTCCGTGTACCAGATATTGCTCATCTCAAAACCGTCTCGCATCACATCCCCCAAACGGAATAAACAACAATTCATCGTGTCTCTCCTTGCAGACATGTCATGAATGTAAATATATCCTTCATCAATCGCCTGAATCTCATCCGGATTCAACTGAAACTTTTGATACAACTCCTTGTTCAGGACATTCATAATTAAAGTTCTCTTTGTGCTGACCAAAGCAGAATCCGCATTGGAATTCTCTTTATCACCTAAAAACTGAATCCGGTTTGCCTCCGCATTGATCTTGTCCATCATGTCCGCATATTGATTCTTGAAATTCCGAAAATCCCGGTAACTCTTCGCTACAATCGGCGCTACCAGATCCAAGGCATTTTCAACCAACGAATGCATCACAAAAACAGAAATTTCCCGGACGTTCATTGCATCCATTTGCTCTTCCACATAGGTAATCACCCGCTCTTTTTCTGCCGGATGAAATTCATATAATACCCGCGCTGCCGATTTTGAAATCGCAACCAAAATCTTATTCCTATCATACTCCTGCCGGTTCTCGTCCTTTTTAATAATATAAATCATAATATTCTCTCCCTTCTTCCAAAATCATTTATTTTTTTAAAAAGTTGATGAATTCAACTTCACAATTCGCTCATAGAATCTGTTGAATTATCTTTTGTTTCTTCAAAAAACATTGGGGCTATAGAATCTGATACTACCATTCTTTTTACCAATTCATCTGTAAATCCTGGTTCTATTAACTCAGGCACCATTATTTTTTCTACGAATTCATCTGTTTTTCCATTTAGCAGATTTCCTTTTCTTTCTGAACTCCTTAACTTTTTTATAGTATCTACTCTCGCGTCGAGTTTTCTTTCATTGTATTTTTCCGAATAAGATTTTCTAATATCAAAATCTTGTGTATAATCATAGTACAGTCCTGCATTCTTCTTATATTGAGGATGATGTTCCAAACAATATTTTTTATAAATACCTCCTTTATTACCACAAATCACAACACAAAAACCAATTCCCATATTGCGAATATAAGCACCAGTTATTCTTTTACGAGCAAGTCTTTTTGACACATCATTACACGCTTCTATATTAGACGCACCTAGAAAAATATAACTATCACAATTCGTAATAATTCCTTTTGCTGCTTTTTCATATTCTTTTTCTAATTGCGCTTCATCTTGTATAACAATCATGCATGATAAATTTCGACTTCGAATCATTGCCATCTTATAATCAAAATCAGGAATTTTCCCAGTACAAACAAAATCATCAAGAATAAAACGAATATGATTTTTTCGTTGTTCTTTTTCACATAATAAATCAAAAAGTTGACTATAAAACAAACCCGCCAGCCAATTTTTTGAACGATCAGTATCTGATATGATAACAAAAAGTGCAAACTTATCTTTTGTATTTTCAGAAACAACCTCTTCTAAACAAAGAGTATCTATTGAAGTCAGCTTTCTATATTCCTCAAGATTAAAATGTTGCAGATATACTTCTGTTGAAATCAATATGCTCTTCGCTGTTCTCCCTTCACCAGCAGATTTGAAAATAGCATATTGTTTCGTTCCAACATGTCCAGGATATTTTTTCTCCAACTGTTCAAATAAAATATCCAATACAGAAGAATAATCTCCATTTCCTTCACTGGCATCTGTATAACGCAAAAGTTTCATAACATTGGTGAAGTTCTGATCCTCCGGATTACATTCCTCCCTTAAATAGAAAATCACTGCTGACAATAAAGACTTTACAGCGTTATTCCAAAACGGATCTGCATGATGACAATTATCTGAATTAATATTAGCCATCAAAAAATCTACTAATTTAAAAACATCCGATTGACTTTTTAAGTATTGAAAAGGGTTATAGCAATCGGAATGCTGCATATCTACTAGATTCAACATTTTAAGCTTATAGCCATTTTCTAACAACATAATTCCATATTTTTCAATCAAAACACCTTTAGGATCCGAAATAACATAATTAGAATTCATCTGCATAAGATTGGGTTCGATAACATTTCGCGTTTTCCCTCTCCCAGATGCTCCAACAACCATCACATTATTATTCGTATAAGAAGCGTCTAATGGTAAATACATATTTTTTGATAATATAGTGCTGTTTTTGTAGTTTTTCTTAAACATATTCCTCCTTCACAACAAAACACCTAAAGACAAAAAAGCCTTATCCCATTCGGTAAAGACTCTTCTCCTTCCTATTTTTCCTCAATTCCACATCAAATAAAGAAACAGTATCACCTTCGATATAACAAACGCCAGCACAAAATACTTCCATAGATTGCAAAACTGAATCTTTTTCCTCGTATTTTCTGCCTCCAGCACATCATGCTTCTTTGCCTTCCTTAACAAAAAAATCTTATAAAAAAATAAGGTCGCTCCAAAAAACCCTAAAAAATTCGTAATCCATACAACATCTGTAAAACTCATCGAAAACGATTCCCTCCTTTATTCGCCATCTTCTTCATCCGCCTCTTCTTCCTCTCTGCCCTTGTCTCGAATCTCACTTGCTAAAGAAATCTGTTTGTCCAAAGCCAGCTTTACATGGAAAAAATCAAAAAATGCACCCGCATTCTCTAACATTCCATTCAAAATCACTTCTGAACGATCTTGAAAATAATAAATCTTATGCGGAAAATCCATAGCTTCTTTTGTAAAAAACATGCCTCGGGTATTTCTTGAAAAAGTTTCCGAAATCGCCTTGTAACCACCCCGGCGATCCTTTTCAATATAATAAACAAAAATACCCTCCGGAAGGCCGTCCACATCCACCGTTTCTTCCAAATAAAGCCCTTCTTTATCTAATACTTTTCCATAAACATAATTCAACGTTTCCTTGAAATTAATGCTTTTCTGGCGATTTCTTCTCCTAACCATCGTCTACCCTGCCTATTTCTCTTTCTTGCAAATTTTATATACGAAACACAGCCAAATTCCTAATGACTGATACGGCCATAATATTAACCTTTGGCAATCTTCATGCTCCCGGTCAACCAACAACCTGCCGGTGTCCATATTCTTTATTGAAAACATCCCAAAATTTCCGGGAATCCAACACTCATCAATCAGAATCTTCCTTATGTCTCCGCCCCAAAGGGGCTAAAACTTCCACCCAGTTAGCCTCCCGCAGCCATCATACTACCGCTTTAGCCAATACGTTCCACCTGAGATTCCATTCTTCATTCTTTACTCTTTATTCTTTATTGCTTTTCCCATTCTTTATTTATCGCACGCAAGAGAAAAGAAAGCGCCCATATGGCATTTTCTTTTCTCGGTGCGATATCGACAGAATTAGTGAGTAGCGCATTGCGCTACGGCAGATGTGCAAGCATCTGATTTCTGAAGAGCTTTATTTTTTTATTGCCTTTACAAATAACTCATTTCCCCATCAGTCTCATCCGGTATGTTAAACTCTCCCGGAACCTGCGTTTCCTCTTCCGGTACATGTCCATCTTCAACCGTAATTCGTTCTACCATGCCTTCCATAACATCCTGTGGCAGATCCTCAAGAGACATGTCTTTCATATCCACAGCTCCAGCACGATTGGCAACCTCTTTCTGTTTTTCCTGTAAACGTCTCTCTATTTCTGCCTTTTCTCTGCGCTTCGCTTCCTCATTTTCCTTCATCGTATCCCTTTCTGCTACACGCTGCTTTCTTGAACCTTCCTGTAATTTTGCCACTTTTGAATTCGTCCGTGCTGCGTCTCGCTCAAGCTGATTTCGCTTCCTCTGACTCTTCTCCGCTGTAGTTTCCGGAACCGGCTTTGTAGAAAACTCTTTCTTTACATCGTATTTTAAAGACTTATCCGCATCTTCCGTGCGCTTGAAATTTGGATGTCTCTCGTATCGGTATTTCTTCGAGAAGAAAGGTAATTCACCACGTAAAAACACAATACAGTTCAAGTTGTCCATGCGCCCGATTTCATCTGGCTGCATCAACTCACGCCCTGTCGTATTCATGCTGGCACTACTGCTTCCTTGTCGCCCAAAACTTCGACTCGTGTTCTTTGCAAGAATCGTTTCTTTTCCAAGCTTTTTCGAAATGTATTCCAATGTTGTCGCATCAGAACCACCCAGGAATAATAAAGAATCACAGTTACCAATTAATACCTCCCAGTCGTCCTTGTACATAGTTTTTAACTGAGATAATGCCTGAATAACGATGGTACAACTGATCTCGTATTTACGCATTGTTGCTAACTTCTCATTAAATTCTGGAATGGTTCCAATATTCGCAAACTCGTCAAGCATAAAACGGACCGGGACCGGAAGCCTTAACCCCTGATGGTAAATGTCATCACATTCCGTTTCCGCATGATAATAAAGCGTTTCAAATAACTGCGTATATAAGAGCGCAACCAAAAAGTTGTAGGTCATATCACTGACCGGAATAATACAGAACAATGCGGTTGGACGATCCCCTACCGATTTCAGATCAATATTGTCCGTACCAGTCAGCTTGTGGATCTCCTGTAAGTTGAAGACCTGTAAACGAGTTTGACAGGAAATCAAAATACTCTGCGCCGTCTTACCGCCGCCGGCAGACTTGAAAATCTTGTAAGAACGAACCCCAATATGTTCCGGATACTTTTCCTCCAACTGTTCAAATAAAATATCCAATACAGAAGGCTGGTCCTCATTTCCTTCACTGGCATCCGCACAACGTAAAAGCTTCATAACATTGGTGAAGTTCTGATCCTCCGGATTACATTCTTCCATTAAATAAAAACAAATGGCCTGTAATAATGCCTGTTCCGATTTCTCCCAGAATGGATCCCCTTTGGTAGAGCCCTTCGGTGTCGTGTTCTGAATCAAAGCCGTGATCATACTCAAAACACCTTTTTCGTCTCGGATATAATGAAATGGATTATAGGAATTGGAACAAGACATCTGTGTTAAATTAAACACCTTTACCTCATATCCTCGTTCCTTCAAAAACGTTCCCATGGAAGCCAAAAGCTCTCCAGACGGGTCCGTTACCACATAACTGCAGTTTGCCTGTAACATATTCGGCTTGATCATGAAACGGGATTTACCGGTACCGGAACCACCCATGACCATGATGTTGTTGTTACGTCTCGTCTTTCTGGTGTTCATATCCAATACCACATCATCCGTCAAAATCATGTTCCTTGTACCCGAATGCTTTACCGTTTTGGAAACAACCTTCCCATTCTCATCTTTTTTCTCTGTAATTTTCCACGATTTATCCCCACCGGTGTCCTCGTTCAGCTTAATCGTGCAGCTAAAGAGAATATCTTCAATCAACTTGAAAATCTCCCGGATGAATAAAGAAATTGGGTCCTTTCCTTTTGGCTTCGGCAAAGAGAACTTTTTAACATCCGCATACGTTTTATAATATCTTTTTAGACTCTCATTCCACCCTGCGGAACCAGACTCTTCCCCAGGTCTCTGCCGTATAATTCCTAAATAATGTTGATACATCAGAGCAATGACCACTAATGCAAGAAGAATCGCAACACCCAAATGCTGAGAGTTAATCGGCATAATGTCAAAAGGATGTAATAACGCATGCTTCATAACCGCATCAACACTTTCCGTCCCCGGCCACGCTTTGCTTACGTGTAAAGACAGGTAAATAATACCTACCCCTACCCCCAGCGAAGTAAGGAGGGCATTTCTTCCTTGTTTCTTTTTATTTACTGGCGCTTTCATGACTTACAAAACCCTCCTCCTTCTATGAATATTGCTTCTCATATGCTTCTGTTCGGTCCATTTCCTGTGCGCCTCTCTCTTTGTTCTTGAGCTGCGCAGTCACCTTCTGAATCAAATAATCCAGACCGCCCTCTGCTACAATCACTTCTCGTGGATAACGCTGTTCTGCTTGCTTGTACGCTTCTTTCATGCGTTCAAACTCTCTTTCGCGCGCTTCCGCTTCCGTCGCATCCATATCCATGATGCCTTCACGCCCATTGTATTCCGAATAAGAAACGGAAGTATCGTATAAACTCCAATCCCCCTGATTCTCATTATCAATACTCATTTTTCTTGCAACCAAATACATCAACTCATTGTATTTTTGCTGTTCTTCATACACAATGTAGTCTTCCGGGAAAACATCCAGACTCCGTTTGCTGTCCAGAATCTCCTGCCGTTTTCCAATATCCATGGTAAACTCTTCAGGCTGAAAAATAACAGGCTCCGAAACCTTTTCAAACAATCCCCACGCCTTTTCTGCAAAATGTGGATGATCCCGCGAAATCGTTTCATCATCAAGCTTCTTTTCATTTTTATAGTAAGAAATCTCATGTTCCGTCACATGGACATAATTCTTCGGATTTCCTTTGCTTACAATATAAAATTCTTTTTCTCCATCTTCAAAAGAAGCAGCCACATCTGCCCTTCCTCGTAACCGAAAAGCGACCTGCTCCTTAATCTGCTCTCGAAGTGGATCATTCAAATTCCAGTTCGCATGGTGAATCGCTTTCCGGATCTTCTCCAAATCTTCTGGCTTATGTAAAATCGTATACTTTCCTTCCTCCTGACGAACCACGGAAAATAATGCGGGATCCGACTTCATATGATAACGGAATAATTCCGCCGTCGTCTCATCCAACCCGGATACCGTAGCAATGTCCTGCCCGGAATGAGACTCCAAAAATAATTCCGGAGGAACTTCCCCCTGTTCATATTTTAAAACCCTTAATAGCTTCTGGATCTTCTCCATGGTTTCCCGGTCCCTTCCACGGAAAAGAAAAATCTTGTTATCCTCCTCCATGTCATCCATGACCATATAAATCTTCTTCTCTTCCTTTAAAAACCTCTTACAGTCCATCACCATGGAATCTTCTACACGAATAGAAAGTACAGCTTCCCCTCTTCCGAGACATTCCTCAAACTTCTTTAAGGAAAGCTCTCCTCCTTCTGAAATAAGCCTCTTGTTTTCCTTTTTCTTTTTCACCGCAGCAATTGCCAGTTCTACACCGAATTTTCCAACATCGCTAATCACACCAACACCTGTTCCAAATATCGCAAGTAAGAACTGTTCCACATCATCCAAGGTCTTTTCCTGAACACTCGACATTCGCTTTCTCCTTTCTCATCCTTCGCAAAGTATCTTTATTTGTAGGAGAAAATTTTATCTTTTTATAAAGTGAACCTTCAATCAGTGTGGGTTTTGTGTGTATTTTGCACGCTTACAAATAACAGTACCCTTGGGATAGGTTCTGACAGGTGTTGAATTTCCCACAAAAACACCTTGCTTTTGCTTCTTTTTTGAAGCGGGAATCTTAACACTTGTTTAAATGGATAAAGTTTTTCTTCCATCAGGTGGAGTTTTAAATCTCCATCTGATGGTTAGCAAAACCAATCAGGTTGTTACAGGCGCTTTATCTCCCACGTATCTGACTTACTACGTTTCACTTTCTGTCAGCTTGAAGTGGGCGTATTAGCGCCTGTTAAACGTG
>OAWJ01001347.1_pt1 | contig 14064 bp, 20 predicted proteins | sample 1517021 | NCBI WGS metagenome assembly OAWJ01 (sample SAMEA2580121, study PRJEB22360) | human gut metagenome | biome: human gut; feature: human-associated habitat; material: faeces | place: Denmark | collected 2008/2010
TGTGGAGTACAGCATCACTATCGAAGAAGTTGCCATCTTCCCCCAAGGCTACGCCGCCCTTATGACCGAAACCGGGCTGTTGCAGGACGAACCATCCATGCTCCTCATGGATTTGGGCGGCTGGACAGTGGACCTCATGCGCATCGACAACGCCATCCCTGCGGCTGACACTGCCCACAGCTTGGAACTCGGCATGATCCGCTGCGTGGATGACATCCGGGAGCAGGTGCGGCGCGAAACCGGGCTGTCCCTCACGGATGCTCAAATCGAGAACACGCTGGCGGGTCAGCCCTGCACGGTCGGCGATTCCTTACACGGCGCAGATGATCGCCACCATTACCCGCCAGCAGATCGGCACTGTGGAGAGAGCCTTGCAGATCTTTTTGAAGCTGGGTCTTGTGGAGGTGCTGGACAGCGGCACATTCTACATGAGCAACATCGAACTTTTAATCGGCCAGTCCTCTACCGAAGCTGAGAGAAAGCGGGCTGCGAGGCTCCAAAATAAGGCGCTTTCTGCGCTCCGGACAAGTGGCGGACATTTGTCCGACATTCGTCCACCAGAGATAGAGATAGAGTTAGAGAAAGAGATAGAGATAGAGATAAAGAGAGAGATAGAGAAGGGACGCTCCGCCCGCGCCTATGGCCGTTACCAGAATGTTTTCCTGACGGACGAGGAAATGGCAGACTTGCAGGCCAGCTTTCCCACTGTATGGGGCCAGTACATCGAAAAACTGTCCGAGTACATGGCTTCTACCGGCAAGCGTTATCAGAGCCATGCAGCGACCATCCGGCGCTGGGCCGGTGAGGACGCGAAGAAAGCAGCCCCGCCCACCCGCAACCGGGATTACAGCGTAAAGGAAGATGAAACCGTATGATTGAGATTACCGCAGAAATCCGGGCGCTGATCGACAAGGCAGCCGCCGGTGTGGAACTGGCCGGGGACGAGTACATAGACCCGGCAGACGGCCTCATTCACTGTAAGAAGTGCGGCGGCCAGAGGCAGACCGTTGTGCCATGCTTTGGAAAACCAGGCTACTTCATGCCCCGCTGCATCTGCCAGTGCCAGCGGGAGGCCGAGGAACAGCGCAAAGCTGCTGAAGAACGGCAGCGCCGCATGGAGCGGATCAAGCGCCGGAAGGCCCAGGGCCTGCAAGACCGCTATCTGTACGACTACACCTTTGCCAACGACAACGGCCAAAATTCCCTGATGGACAAGGACCGCGCCTATGTGGAGAACTGGAAGGAGGCTTACAAGAACAACACCGGCCTGCTGTTGTTCGGGGATGTGGGAACCGGCAAGTCCTTTTTCGCCGGTTGCATCGCCAACGCCCTGCTTGACCAGGATGTGCCGGTGCTGATGACAAACTTCCCCACCATTCTGAACCGCCTGACCGGGATGTTCTCTGAGGACAGGTCGGAGTTTATTGCAAGCTTTGACGAGTATGACCTGCTTATCATTGACGATCTGGGAGTAGAGCGCAGTACCGAATATGCTATGGAGCAGATGTTTTTCGTCATCGACAGCCGCTACCGCAGCCGCAGGCCCATGATTATCACAACAAACTTGAAACTGTCCGAGCTGAAAAACCCGCCTGATCTGGCCCACGCCCGTATCTATGACCGTATTCTGGAACGGTGTGCGCCGATTCTTTTTGACGGGAAGAATTTCCGGGAAGAAAATGCCGGTGCTACCCGACAGACAGCAAAAGACATTGTAAACAGTAAGCACGATTGATTTTTTACCGGGCGGCACAGACCCGTTCGGAGAAAGGAGCGCCATGAACAAAGAACCCCGTACTATGCAGGTGACAGACGCCGTTACTGCGTCCAGAGCGCCGGAAAACACGCCAGCGATGGTAAAGAAAATCGGCAAGACAACCTACAAGGTTCATGTCCATTTCAGCAATACCAGCACAGAAACCATGAGCGATAAAATCAAGCGTATGCTCAAAAATGAAATTCAGCAGATGTGACAGACTGATAAACGAAGCCGCCTTGTGCTAAACTGATGATGGTACGCACCAAAATTTTTGTCAAGGAGGACACGAAAATGCTTTACACAGAAAAAGAGAAGCATGAAATTGAACGAGTAAAGGAGGTCTTTGCGGAACATCTGCGGCAAAGCCCTGATTTTGAACTGCTCTGGTCGGACAAGGTAGGCTATGTCTGGCTGGCGATTGGCGTCAATCCGCTTTATGTGGATACTGGCATTAGGATAGAATCAGCTGCTGATCTCTGCGGCAGGTGTTTGGATGATGTTGCTACGGATGTTTTATATATGACAGGCAACGATCATGCACTGGAGAAAGCCGATCCGCTGGAATTGGCGGAAATCAAGCGGCGCTGGGAGCCATATATCAACCAGCTGCCAGACTATGCGTATCTCTGCAAAGACCTGCTGAACGGAAAAATGTAATCTATCAAACGAGGTGTCAGGAGCCATACGGTGCTTCTGGCACCTTTTTTGTGGATTTTTTGTGAATTTGATAAAAAAGTCCTTGACAATTTGTCTCTGGCAAAACGGCGAAATCGATTTTGGTAAGTATAGGTGCGCCCCTTGCCGCGTTTAACCTGCCGTCCATCGCCAAGCTGACGATGACGGACGAACTGCATTTGCAGGAATTGGGCGAGCGCAAAATTGCGCTGTTCTGCTGCATACCGGACTCGGATAAGTCGCTCAATTATCTGGTCGGCATGATTTACACACAACTCATCCAAACGCTGTATCGCCAAGCCGACCGCATACACAAAGGTCGTTTGCCTGTGCCGGTGCATTGCCTTATGGACGAGTACGCCAATATTTCCTTGCCAAAAGATACCTTTTTGTCGGCGTTGGCCACTATGCGTTCCCGCGCAATTTTCTGTTCCATCATCGTGCAAAACATGGCGCAGCTGAAAGCCATGTACAAGGACGATTGGGAATCGCTGGTCGGTTTGTGCGACGAGTTCCTCTATCTCGGCGGTACCGAGAAAGGAACCCACAAGTACGTTTCGGAACTGCTGGGCAAGGAGACTATCTCCACCACCAGCTACAATCAGAGCAAAGGCCGCAGCGGCAGTTACAGCATCAATCACCAGCAATCCGGGCGTGACCTTATGACCCCGGACGAGGTGCGGTTACTGGACAACGGCAAGTGCATCCTGTTCATCCGAGGGGAACGCCCTGTGGTGGATTTCAAGTATAATCTGCTCAAACATCCGAACATCCGCTACACCGAGGACGGCGGCGCAGCCCCTTACGACTACACCGCCGCCGACAACGCGCTGGACGATCTGCCCGGCGCACCCGAAAATTATGAACTGCTGGATATGGACGACTTTCTGCCCGCCGAAGCCGCAGAAATGAAGCTAACCATACAAAGAATTAGGAGGCACAAATGAAGCTGAATAACAACAAAAAATCCGTAAAAATTTCTCGCAGCCTGTTCATGCTGTACGCCGTCATGGTGTGCGGCATTGTTTTTGCCCTGCCCGCCTTTGCCGCAGATGACCCGCTGGTCGTGGTCGAAAATCTCTCCACATTCATCTTTTCGCTGATCCGCGCGGTGGGCCTTATCCTGCTGGGGTGGGGCATCGTGCAGGTCGGCCTGTCCTTGCAGAGCCACGACCCCAGCCAGCGCAGCCAAGGTTTTCTAACGCTGGCCGGTGGGCTGGTTATCACGTTCGCCAAAGAAATCCTCGACCTCATTACCGCGTGAGGATTGCTCCAAGAGGGAAGGCGGTGATGCCCTGTGGGTGAGTCATGGATCGTATCGAACCTGAACGCCGCGCTCTCCACATGGAACGACAAGCTGGCAGAGATTTGGTCGCTGCTGACCGAAAGCCCGCAGACATTCAAGGGCGGGCAGGTCTGGGGCGTGATGACCGGCATCCACGGCGCTTTGCAGGCAATCGGCTATGGGCTGCTGGTGCTGTTTTTTGCTGTTGGTGTGATGAAAACCTGCGGCAGCTTTGTGGAAGTCAAAAAGCCGGAACACGCGCTAAAGCTGTTCATCCGCTTTGCGCTGGCAAAGGGCGCGGTAACGTATGGGCTGGAATTGATGCTGGCGGTGTTCTCCATTGTGCAGGGCATGGTATCGACCATCATCACCCAATCGGGCAGCTCCGGCATGAGCAGCGTGACACTGCCGCAGGAGTTGATCGATGCCATCAACAACGTGGGCTTTTGGGATTCAATTCCGCTGTGGGCAGTTACGCTGATCGGCGGGCTGCTCATAACCGTGCTGTCGTTCACGATGATTCTGACGGTCTACGGCAGAATGTTCAGCCTGTGGATGTACGCCGCCATTGCGCCGATACCGCTGTCTACCTTTGCGGGTGAACCTACCAGCAGCGTGGGCAAAAACTTCATCCGCAGCTATGCAGGGGTCTGTTTGCAGGGCGTGGTGATTGCGCTGTCCTGCATTATCTTTTCGGCCATTTCGTCCAGCCCGCCCGCCGTGGATACCGGTGCATCCGGTGTCACCGCTGTTTGGACCTATGTCGGGGAACTGGCATTCAACCTGCTGGTGCTGGTCGGAGCCATTAAGGGCTGTGACCGCATCGTCAAGGAAATTATGGGGTTGTGAGTTGCGGGCGCGGCTTTTTTGTGGTATAATAGAGCCACGAAAGGAGCTGAGACTATGCCTGAAATTATTCCGATTCGTGATTTAAAGAACACCAATGCAATTTCCCAACGCTGTCATGAAACAGCAGAACCTATCTTTGTAACCAAAAACGGTTATGGCGATATGGTTATCATGAGCATGGAAACCTATGAGCACCAACAAATCATGAATGAGGTATATGCAAAGTTGGCAACGGCTGAAGCACAGCACGAAGCTGGAATGGGGCGACCTCTTGCTGATATTCTGAAAGAAACGGGCAAGAAGTATGCGTTATAATGTCGTTTTGTTGCCGGCAGCTGAGGATGATTACCAAGAAATCTTGCGATATTTTGAAAGACAGTTCGACTCTCAGCAGGCAATACGTTCGTTTGTAAAAGATTTTGGTGAAGTGCTGCTTCGTTTGGAAGAGACTCCTACAATTTATGGGTACTCCCGCGACGAGGTGCTTCGGCAGAGAGAATACAGGAAGTTCTTGATTGGAAGATATGTGGCTCTCTTCAAAATTGATGAACCAAGAAATACCGTGGAAATTTACAGAATCTTCCACGGAACACAAAATTATACGAAATATTTATAATGAAGAACGCCGCTGTGCAGATTGCATAGCGGCGCTTTTGTTTACGGGAGGTGGCTTTTATCGAAATCAAAATACCGAAAGAAGTCCGCGACTACCACGAAAATATCTTTTTCGGGCTGAATACGCGGCAGTTTATTTGCTCGGCGCTGGCGGTCGGCGTAGCGGTGGGCATTTACTTCGCCTTACAGCCGTATGTTGGCACCGAGGAAATCGGCTGGATGTGCATCTTGGGCGCCGCGCCGTTTGCCGCCTGCGGCTTTTTCACCTACCACGGAATGACCGCCGAGCAGGTGCTTTGGGCGTGGTTCAAGTCCGAAATCCTCAGCCCGAAACGCCTTGTGTTCAGGTCCGACAGCTACTACTACGAAGCCATGCAGCCCGCCATCCGTGCGGGTATGAAGCGAAAGAGAGGCAAGCCTATGAAGAAAAACACCCATGACAGCGAGGAAACCACTTGATTAAAACCCTGTCGAAAGCGCAGAAGATGGAACGCGAAAAGTTCCGCATTCCGCGCAGCGTACAGGACGCCATTCCTATCCGACGCATCTTTGCGGATGGCATTTTCCAAGTCGGCAACCGGTATTCCAAAACATGGTCGTTTACCGACATCAACTACGCCATCGCCAGCAAAGAGGACAAAACATCCATGTTTCTCGACTATTCGGAACTGCTGAACGCTCTCGACTCCGGCGCATCCGCAAAAATCACGATTTATAACCGCCGCATCAACAAGGCTGAGTTCGAGCGCAGCGTCCTGCTGCCCGACAAGGATGACGGCTTGGACGAATACCGCCACGAATTCAACCAGATGCTGACCGCACAGGTCACCGGCACCAGCAACAGCATCGTGCGGGAACGCTACTTGACCGTGAGCGTGGTAAAGCGCAACCCAGACGAGGCCCGCAGTTACTTTGCCCGCGTGGGAACAGACTTGGTAACACACTTGGCGCAGCTTTCCTCGGTGGCAAACGAACTGACGCTGACCGAGCGCTTGCATATTTTCCGCGACTTTTTCAAGGCCGGGGAACAGGCTGCGGCGGAGTTCAATATCCACGAACACGCCAAGCGCGGGCAGCATTTCAAGGACTGGTTCTGCCCCGACAGTATGGAGTTTGCCGCCGACCATTTCAAGCTGGACGCACGATATGGCAGGGTGCTGTATTTGCAGGACTATGCCAGCTACATCAAGGACAGCTTTGTGTCGGAACTCTGCGACCTTGACCGTGACTTGATGTTATCCATCGATATCCTGCCTGTGCCAACGGACGAAGCCGCTCGTCAGCTGCAAAGCACGCTGTTAGGGATCGAGACGAACGTCACCAACTGGCAGCGCCGCCAGAACGCCAACAACAATTTTACCGCGACCATTCCCTACGATATGGAATTGCAGCGCAAGGAAACCAAGGAGATGCTTGATGATCTGACCACCCGCGACCAACGAATGATGTTCGGGCTGGTGACGCTGGTGCATCTGGCTGACAATAAGGAGCAGCTTGACAGCGACACCGAAACGCTCTACTCGACAGCCCGCAAGCACCTGTGCTAGCTTTCCACGCTGCGCTGGCAACAGAAGGACGGGCTGGACACGGTGCTGCCTTACGGTCTGCGCAAAATCCAAGCCCTGCGAACCCTTACCACCGAAAGCACCGCCGTGTTGATTCCGTTCCGCGCGCAGGAAATCATGCAGCCGAACGGTCTGTACTACGGGCAGAACGCCGTCAGCAAGAACATGATCGTAGCGGATCGCCGCTTGCTGCTCAACGGCAACAGTTTCCGTTTGGGCGTGTCCGGTTCCGGCAAGAGCATGAGCGCCAAGGAAGAAATCGTGCAGATCGCGCTTTCCACCGAGGATGACATCCTCATTCTCGACCCGGAAAGTGAGTTCGGTTATCTGACCGAAGCCCTCGGCGGCGAGGTCATCCGCATCTCAGCCACGTCCGACACGCACATCAACGCGCTGGACATGGACCGCGCCTACGGTGATGAGCGAAACCCCATCGTCAGCAAGTCGGAGTTTGTGCTGTCGCTGTTTGAGCAGCTCATCGGTGACGGCATGGTGACGGCGAAAGAAAAGTCCATCCTCGGTCGCTGCACAGAACAGGTGTATCTGCCGTATATCCGCAACGGCTACAAGGGTACGCCGCCCACGCTGCAGGACTTTTACCGTCTGCTCCAAATGCAGCCGGAACCCGAAGCGCAGGGGCTGGCGCTGTCGTCCGAATTGTTCATTACCGGCACGCTGAACACCTTTGCCCGGCATACCAATGTAGACACGCAGGCGCGGATTATTGCTTATGACATCCGCGAACTGGGTGAACAGCTTATGCCGCTGGGTATGCTGGTGACGCTGGATGCGATTTACAACCGCGTTATCCAGAACTGGAAGAAAGGCCGCAGAACGTGGATTTTCTGCGATGAGTTTTACATTTTGTTCCGCTATGAGTACAGCGCGAATTTTTTCTACAAGCTGTGGAAACGCATCCGCAAGTACAACGGTCTTGTGACCGGACTGACGCAGAATGTGGATGAGTTGCTGCGCTCCGACACCGCCCGCCTGATGCTGGCAAACTCGGAGTTTCTGGTAATGCTGAACCAGAGCGCCACAGGCCGCGCGGAACTGGCGAAGCTGCTGAACATCTCCGACAACCAGCTTGGCTACGTCACCAACGTCCCCGCAGGCTGCGGACTGATTCGCTGCGCGGGGAATATTGTGCCTTTCACAAATTCTTTTCCCAAGGATACAAAGCTCTATAAACTGATGTCGACCAACCCGTCCGAGAGGAAGGAGTAAAGCAATGACATATAAAAATAAAGGACCGCCGAAGCGGTCCCTCAGGGGTGCTGCAAACTGGAATTTATATATGTTTTTGCAAATACACCATCCGATGCAGTTCTCTATGCATCCGATGAGCTTTTTTCGGTAGCGTTTCCTTTTAAGCCACCTTGGTCTTTCGCAGATACCCCCATGCTGCCAATCCAACGAGCAGAACGATCTTGATCGGTGCCGATGCCAGCAGTACATCTGCCTGAAAGAAGGCATACCCACCTGCATAGAGAAAATCAAAGTTGATCATTTTATACTGCAATGCGTTGGAAAACCCAATGCCCCCTGCCGGAAGCAGGGTGGACAGCCATTCTCCGAAGGAACCCGGCACGACCATATAAACAATCATCGGTGCCACCACACTGATCAGCGCCACAGACAAAGCGGTCAGGTTGTTCTTGGCCCATACGGATGCCATCAGCACAAAGGCCACCTCCGCAAAGAAGATCAGGAAGTTTGCCACCAGCATGACCCACTCCATCTGGCCAACGGTATACGGCAGCAGGCTGGTCACAGAAAACAGCCATTGCACGGAAGTTTGGGTACTTTCCCAGCCAAATAGAGCATTCGTGACCAAGATCCACACCACGCCGCAGAGCAGATACGCCGCCCCTGTGATACTAAACGCCGCCGCTAGCTTTGCCGCTGCTAGCCGCAGACCGCCGTTTTTTGTGCACAGTTGGATGTCCTGCGCCCCGGTCTGTGCATCCGATGCAAACACCGGGGCCGCAATCACCGCGCACAGCAGGGTGAGCAGCAAGCTCAACAGGGCCTGGTAATCCATTGCGTCTGCACTGACCCCAAATGAATAGGTGAACGGTTTTTGTACAGCATCGAACTTTTTCTGTGCAATGGCCTGCGCCTGCTCATAGCCGGGCTTTCCGCTTTGTTCCAGCCTGATCACCGATTCCAGCCGTTTGGGAAGCTGGTTGTAAAAGTTTTGCATATCCTCTACGGTCAGCCCCATCACGCCCGGTGCCATGCCGGTTTTCGGGTCGGCAAAGGCTTCCTTTGCGTTGTTCACAAGAGGCTGATACCGGGCAAGTTCTTTATAAAATACCTCGACCGGGATATCGTTGATGGAGCTTGCATCATACTGCCGGTACACTCGCTGATAGGCTTCCAGTGCTTCCTGCATGACATCCGGCGTGATGGTACCGGACACCTGCTGCTCCTGCCGTTTCCTGATTGCTTTCAGACCCGTGTAACTCACTTTGTTTCCGCTGGCATCCAGTTCCGTCCAGCCGATAAAGGTCACCGGCAGATATGCCATGACCACAGCCAGCACCAGTGCAATGGCCAGCAGAATAGCTGTCATACGGGTTTTGCACACACGTTTCAATTCCAAACGATACAGGTTCATTTTGCTTCCTCCATTTCCTCTGGGAAAAGCCACAGATACAGATCTTCCAGTCTGGGCTGTGCCGGGACGCTGTCCGGCAGCTGCGGTGCATCCGCCAGATACCGCAATGTTACCGTTCCGTCCGGCTCGTTGCGCAGGTTCACCACCCGCAGTCGGTGTTCCCACCGGGCAAGCTGTTCCATCGGGATATTTCCCTGCCAGACCTTGGCTTCGATCTGCTTTACCAGCCCTTCGGGGGTGTCCTGTGCAATGATTTTGCCAGCCTTCATCACGGCATTTTCGGCCGCAATGTATTCCACATCCGAAACGATATGCGTTGAAATAAGAACGATCCGCTCCTGCGCAAACTCCGACAGCAGATTGCGGAAGCGCACCCGTTCTCCGGGGTCCAGCCCTGCCGTAGGTTCATCTAAAATCAAAATTTCCGGGTCGTTGAGCAGTGCCTGTGCGATGCCTACCCGGCGCTTCATACCGCCGGAAAGCTTCACGATCTTTTTGCGGCGCACCTCAGTCAGGCTTACCCGCTCCAGCAGTGCGTCGATCTGCCGGGCAGCCTCTGTGCGCGGCAGACCCTTGAGTGCCGCCATATATTCCAGATAGTCCTGCACCGTGAATTCCGGGTAAAACCCGAATTCCTGCGGCAGATACCCCAGCTTTTCCCGGTAGGCCGCACCAAGCGTCCCAATCTCCACCCCATCGCACAAAATCCGGCCACTGCTGGGCCGCAGAATGCCCACCAGCATCCGCATTAAGGTTGTTTTGCCTGCACCATTCGCCCCCAGCAGCCCCCACACACCCGGCGTGAGAGTGATGGACACATCATCCACCGCCGTTTTATCCCGGTATCGCTTTGTAATATTCTGAATTTTCAGTTCCATGGCTTGCTCCTTTCAGCCTTCTACAATATATTCTGACCGGGCGGCAAACCGGATGCACTGCAACACCATACAGAGCACCAGCACGCCTGCCGCCAGCGGCAGACCTTTCGGCAGTTCCGATAATTGCACGAACCGCAGCAAACACAGCTGCCCTGCAAACAGCGGTACAGCCCCGGTCATCATCCATTCCGGGCGCACCCAGCGCAGCAGCAGAAGCAGCTCATTGTTTGCGGTCAGGAATGGCACGGTCAGCACCGCCAGCAGTCGCCCGATGCTCCATGGCACGGCTGCCCGCACATTGAGTACCAGCACTCCCAGCAGGATTGTTTCCCCCGCCAGCAGTAGCAAAAACCGCATCACCAGCGGACGACCGACTCCTGCATATGTGGCATGTTCCAGTTCAAGCATCTTATATTGACTTGCCCGGTATAAAAACGGCAGACCGAGCAGGGCTGTCAGCATGGCAAGTGTGCTCAGACCAAACAGTGCATTGCGTAATGTCCATGCCTTCTCCCACAGGGCAAGTTCCCGACCCACACTGTACAACGCCAGTGCCGCCATTGCTTCCAACGCCCAGACCTTCCAGCCCAGCAATTTGAACTGGCAGTGCAGCAAATCACGCCAATCACTCCGTTGTTTTACGACATGTTCCGCCCGGCAGCGGCGCAGCAGCGTTTTCGGTGCGGCTGTGTCCGGCTCTGCCGCCAGTGCTCTGGACAGTTCTTTTTCAAAGGCTCGATTCATCTCCAGTCCTCCTTTTCCAATTGCATTTTCAAGGTTTTCAATGCGGCACGCAGGCGGGACTGCACTGTGCGCAGGGGCAGACCCGTGATCTGCGCGATCTCCCGCAATTTAAGCTGTTGTGCGAACCGCAGCAATACCAGTTCCCGCTGTTCCGGCTCCAGCTGGGCCGTCAGCGCTCGCAGGTTTGCTTTCTCCTCTGCCGCAGCAAAGCCGCTTTCCTGATAGGCGGGTTCGTCCGGCAAGCTCTCCAGCGATACCTCCGTCCGCTTCATCGTACGGTTCAGATCGATGCAAATGTTTTTTGCGATTTTGTACAGAAAGGGACGGAATGCCCCCTGAAATCCACCACAGGAATCCAGCCAGCGCACCGCTTTCAAAAAGGTTTCCTGTGCTGCATCCTGCGCCTGCTGCTCGTCCGCTGTATGCCAACGGCAATAGTTCAGAATTTGTGGATAGTACGCTGCAATCAGAGTGTCCAGCGCACCCGTATCTCCGCTCTGTGCTTTCCGCAGTAATAATTCTGTCTGGATACGGTTCACCCCCTTCCTGTCTATTAAAACGTTCAACATCATCAAAATGATTTCTGTTTTTTCAAAAATTTCAAATAATTGCCTATGTTCTTACCAGTTCTTGCAGTCGGATGGCGACCTCAAGTCGGTGCAGGGTAACATCGGCCATGCGACTGCCGCCGTTTTAATGGATACCTACGCCCACACACAGGACAAGCCCCGGCTGGAGCTGACCGAGAAGATCGAGGCAAACTTCTATTCCCAAAATATGTCCCCGGCAGCACCCCAACCCCAGCAAAACGAAAAGCCGGCGGCAACAAAAATCTCCGGCAAGGAGATTCTTGAAGCCATCCGGCTGATGGACGCAGACGAACGCAGAGAGTTGACGAGAGCCTTGTTCGCCTAACTTTTCTTCCTTTTATGCAAAGGAAAGCAGGCAGTGCGCATCTTGCGCAGAAAGACTTGATATTCGGGAAATGTGCAACTGGTGTGCAGAAAGTATGCAGCCGCTTTCCTGCATAAAGAAAGAACGCAAAATCTTACGATTTTACGTTCAGAATTTGGTGCCGTAAAGCAATCCGAATCCGAACCATTTCTCTTTGATGCGACTTCTGCCGCTTCCTCAAATGTGATGGCCTGTGTATCGTTGATGATTACACCTATCTGTATTATACATCGTCCGTTTTTCCTTTGCAAACCGATTCCGAGAAAGGACACCCTATGTTGAAATTCTACCGCATCCTGCTTTTAACCCTTGCCGCAGTTTTTCTTGCAAGTGCCGCAGGTATTGCCCGCTATGTCGCCGACTCCTGTACGCAAGCGCGAATGTATCGGCAGCTTGCCGCGCTGACAGAGAATTTCCCCGGTGACGCTGCGTCACCGGGGAATGATTTTTTGCCGCAGTATCAGGCGCTGTACGCGCAAAACAGCGACCTCGCCGGGTGGATACAGATTGACGGAACCAACATCAACTACCCGGTCATGCAGTCAAAGCATGACCCCGACTTTTACCTAAAGTACAACTTTGAAAAAGCTGACTCCCCGCACGGCTGCCCGTATGTGCAGGCAAACTGCGACCTGCAAACGCCATCCGACAACATCTTTGTGTACGGACACAACATGAAGGACGGCACCATGTTCTCGGATTTACTGCAATACAAGCGCGAATCCTTTTGGGAGCAGCACAGAATTATCCAATTTGATACCCTGACGGCACAGGCAGAATATACCGTGATGGCGGTATTTCGGGGCGAAGCGGAGAATCTGTTTGCCTATTATCAATTTGCCGATGCCGAAACACCGCAGGAATTTGTCGCCTATGTGGACGCCTGTAAGAACGCCGCATTGTACGACACCGGCGTGACGGCTGCTTATGGGGACAAACTGCTTACGCTGTCCACCTGCGACGATTCCGGCAAAAACAGCAGGGTGGTCGTTGTGGCAAAGCGTATAACCGAACCGAGGTGAGAGTATGAGAACGCCAAAAGAGAATAAACAAAAGCTCCGCGCCCGCACCCCCAAAAGTACGGCGGGGACAATACCCAAAGCTGCGCTAAAAGCGGCGTGGATATAAGGGCTGTCACAAACGATAGGAACTATTGGTCTTTGTTGACAAGAGTGTTCATTTGCTTTATCTTCCGTTTCCAGAGCAAGTACTGTGAAAGCCAAACGACAACGAATATTGCAACGAATATTGCCACATAGGAGAGAACGCCGAGGGCAGTATGCTTCATCCAATTAGTAAAATAAGCAATCGGCAGCATAATAACGCTGATAATCATAAAGTAAATGCCGCTTTGCTTTGCAAGACTCCACGAATCAAGTTCCCAAATAATCGATGCCGCTGCAAAGCCAGCGCCCATAATGGCACACAGAACGGTCTGCAAGATGACTGCATTCAGTTCGTTTCCGGCTGCGTCTATAAGTTCAGGTGTAACGGGATAAAAGGAGCCATTCCCAATGCAGATGGAAATAATCAGAGTAATCACAAAGCCGATGGCAATACCCGTAGGCAAGCCAAATAACCCACGCATTAAAATTTTCTTTTTCATTTTCCACCTCATAACCCTAACAGTTGTTTGATTTTTGCAACATATCGCCTTGAAACATAAGTAACGGTTCCGTTCGAGAGAGAAACGCAAATCGTTCCCACAAAGCTCAAATCAAAACCCTTGACCTTTTTCAAATTGACGATTTCGCCGTTTGATATGCGCACAAAGGAACATTTTGCAAGGCGTTGCTCTGCCTCGTATAGCCGCAGTCGGAGAAGAAACGTACTGCTTTCCGTCTCGGCATAGACCTTGCCCTCCGATGCATAGACCCGATAGATTTGGGTTGGATCAAGCATTGTTGCTTGATCATCTTTGAAGGCTGCAATCATCTGGGGCTGCTCACTTGAAAGCCTTTTTACTATTTCGTTGACTTCTTCAGTCACTTTGCTTGTGACGACGATAATCTTCGTTTCCGTGCATCCTTCGTCAATTTTGATTTCAATCTTCATCCGATTACCTCCTATTACAATAAATTTGGACAGGAAAGCCGGGCAGCCAGTCCGGCTTTCTT
>OAWJ01001356.1_pt1 | contig 14010 bp, 12 predicted proteins | sample 1517021 | NCBI WGS metagenome assembly OAWJ01 (sample SAMEA2580121, study PRJEB22360) | human gut metagenome | biome: human gut; feature: human-associated habitat; material: faeces | place: Denmark | collected 2008/2010
TTCGCCATTTTCGACATTAGACATCAAACCTGTTGCCTGCCCCTCATCTGCGTACCATATATCGTTTTCTTCCACACAATCTTTATATTTTACATAATAGTAAATATCATAGACTGCTTTCAACATTGAATCATCAAAAGATACATTTTTTTTATAATAATCATTTTTAGGTTCAAACCCTTCTATGACCTTTGACTTATCAACAGTCATTAGTAAAACAGTATCTTTTTTTACTTTTGCATCATATGCAAAACCTTCATATTCTGCTATCACTATCTATCACCTCTCTACTGAACTTTTTCAAAATGACCATGATTCCAAAAAACAACCATCGTCTCATTTCCCTCTGCATCTACTCTATATTCCACGGCTCACTCCCATCCATCTTAGGATATTCAGAGTTACTTGGACAATAATCCGACGTAAATCGCATAACATACATATCGCCATTATTTTCAGCTGGTTCTTTAAATATCGTCCCATAATAGTGAAGCCTCAATGTTTCATATATCCTCTGTAAAGAGGACAAGAACATGAAACCTAATATCGAGGAATTACGCAAAAAATACATGGATAACCCACCGGAAGGATTCACATCTGAGGACATTCGCAATATGAGCGAAGATGAACTTCTGGATATGGATTATTTCTTAAATGAAGATGATTTATTTTCCGATGAGGCTGGTGTAGAAGGTTTTTATATCTTTTAACCAGTGCCATCTCTTTATCATGCTCGCTTTTATGCGGGCTTTTTTCATTCATGAATCTAACAAATATCAAACTTTCCTATAAAGCAAAAAAACCTCTAGCAAAGCCAGAAGTATCCTGTCTTATATTCTTCTTTTCACTTCTCCACCATAGAGAAGTGAAAAGAAACCGAACCATTTAATGAAATGGAAGTTCTTCATCAATACCATCCGGAATATTCATAAATCCATTTTCATCAGTTGGCATTGGTTCTGGCGCAGCTGAGTGATCACCATCTCCAGATTTTTTACTTTCTGCAAACTCCTGATCTTCAACCACCACATCTGTCGTATATACCTTGATTCCATCTTTGTTTACGTAACTTCCAGTCTGTAAATGACCAGTTACAACAAGCTTTACACCCTGACGGAAATATTTTTCTGCAAATTCTGCCGGCTTTCCAAAAGCAACACAACTCAGAAAATCTGCAGTAGCCTCTCCCTCTCGCTTAAACCGTTTGTCTACAGCCAGCGTATATCTTGCAACTGCCATCGGTTTTTCTCCCTGTGAGTATCTCACCTCCGGATCACGGGTCAAACGCCCCATCAAAATTACCTTGTTCATATGCTACCTCCTATAAATAAAATTTTTCTATAAAATCAGACAATACCACACCATATAATCAACATATGGGCGTAAGTAATTGTCCAATTGTTGAATTCACGAACAGAACAAATCCTTATGTCTCAGCGGGTTTACCCGCTAAAAAAACCTCTGGCAGCTCTGATCTTTTTGCTTAATTACGATGACCTGCAGAAATTGCATTCACCATAGGATTCATCATCGGCTTGTCTATCGGCGCTAACAATACCCTGCCAGTTCCCCGATAAACATTCACAAGCCCTTCTCCAGATGCTGCGGATCCAAGCAAAGTCTTTCCGGAACGTTCCACCGTAAAATCTAAAGATCCACTCCAGGCAATCGCCATGTTTCCATCAATCTTTAAAACATCATCCTGTAGCGTAACCTCAATTAATTCCTCTTCCGGTACCGGTGATTCCAAACATAATACTCCATCACCTTGAATACTCAGATTGAAAAGCCCTTCCCCTCCGGCAACTGCTGAAGAAAGATTGGAACGCATCACGGCCTTATGCCGTAACTTTGCATCACAGGCTAAAAACAATCCATCGTCCAGAACAACACTTCCATTCCAATCTCTAACATCCAACAATAGAATATATTTGTAAGTCGGCTCTAAGACCAATGTTCCATCCCCCGTATATTCCGGCTTAATCGCAGATTCTCCAGTCACTTTTCCACGAACCGCTTTCTCAAACAAATCGCCTACTCCCTTAATCCCAGTAGTTGCATTCACATTTCCAACCATCCACTGCATAGCCCCTGCCTGCACCGTAATATTCGCTTTGGAAAGCTCACAAATCACTTGACGCTTCCGTACATTCATTGCATGGCAAAAATATGCAAGCTGCGCATCCAATGGTGATACACTTAAATCCCTAAGATATTCCACTGCTGTAAACGGTCCTAATTGCTTTAAGACACGCACATCCTTATTCCTAACAAAATTTTTAATTTGATACATATTGCACCTCCTGAATAAATGAAACAATTGTTTCACCACTGAAATTCAGTTTCAGCTTTTGACAGCTACTCCTCCATGAGAACATCTTCTTCCTCTTCCCGAAAAGCCCCTTCTTTCGATAACTGAACTGCTGTATCTACCGCAAACCGATCCTCTTCTGGTATGTCGTGATAAAACAACTCTTTTTCTCTCATAATTTTTGAACCTTTCTTAATTTATTGTAAAATTACATATCACTTTATTTACATATCACTACCGTATTATCGTGAAAACGACTTCTTTTAGTCTTTTCAACCTTTCACAAAAATATCTTACTTTATATAATAACTTATGCGTTATAAAAAAGCAATACTGGAAGTTGCTAGCGAATTTAAAAAAGAAGCGAAATTTCAAAAAATGAAAGTTTCGCTTCTTTTCATACTCATTTTTAATGAATCGCTTTTACTCCATGTTGAATCACATAAATCTGCTCTTCTAAATGATTCAATGCCTCATTAATATACACAATAATATCATCTGCATCGATATCAAAATCTTTCTCACTCAAAACCTCTAAATACATATGATGCTTTTTAAAAGTCTCGTCTTTTGAATGGGAAAACCCACGCTCATCAATTAATAAACTCCCATGTTCCGGAACCTCTAATAATTGATAAACCTGTTCGCAAAATATTTCATAATAAATGTCACTGCTCTCTTTAAAATCCTCTAACATCTCTTTTCTGCTCTGCACATAAGGAACATACTCTAGTAATTGCATAATTAAATCTTCAAATCTTTTTTGCTGTTCTGTTTTCAAAATAAACGCCTCCTAAACCTAATAAGAAACTGAATTTTCCCAAAATGAAAAGCACAAAGAAAAAAGAGCATGGCTTTCCGAAATACGGAAAAATTGCTTTTGTTCCCAAAAGCCCATGCTCTTTTCAAACTATTTAATTATTCAAAGCAAACATTTGATACCTATATTTTATCGAATATCCTTATGAACGTCTAGTAGAAAAAGAATATCGCCCATCTCTTGGATAAGGTGCATCTGACGGAATCATCCAGTCACGCCCAATCTTGCGTGCTCCTTGGATACGACCATTGCGACATAAAACCTTAATCTGTTCCACAGATTTCCCTTGCTTCTTCCCATACTCTGCCGCAGTAATCAAGTTCATGGAAGAATAATTAACTTCAAATAATAATTCAAACGGTGTAAAATCCGTAATAACAAGCTGGAAATTATCCGTTACATAAGCATACGTATAACCAGGATAACTGGACATTTCCGGATATTCTACATTCCATGAAAAATCCTTACTTCCTTCTAACTCTTCAATCTTATGAAACCCTGTCAACATTTTATTTAAGTTATTTTTGTCTGGATCTGCAATGCTCCCATTGTTACATAAAATACAAAGTTTTTCTTGTTTGTCCTTTAATAATCGAGCCTTCACTTTCGAAAAACTCCTTCCTAATCATTTATTATTCTTTTGCGAACCCCAAAAACTAAATATCTATCTGCATATTTTACGATTTCTAATCCCAGTTTTCTTTTTCATACCCTTTAAATTTAATCCGGCGGCTGAATTCTTTTCAAAATTCACACTCTGTCGCACAAGAAATATCCTACCTTCATTATATACTTTAAACGATATGAAAGCAAACAAAGAACAAATCCATTTTGCACGATTATTGATGTGACTGTTCACATCCGCCTTCCCAGTGCATGTACAATCGTCCTGCTTACGTACTCTATATTTCGCAATTCATAATGAAATTGCTTATGCGCTGGGAAGCTGCGTGTTCCACCCATTTATAAATCATGCTTTTGTTTGTAAATATACATTCCGATACCTAATCCACATAAAACGATAAGCGTAATCATAAAACTGCTTATTATAGAGTTTGCATCATCATTTTTGTTCTTATTTTCGTTTTGTTTCTCGTCTTTTTTTTGCGCTTCTATTTTTTGTTCTTCTTTTTTCTTTACAATTTCATCCCGATGATCTTCAATTAAAATCTTCGTTTCCACTGCTGAAAGATTCTCCGCTTTCACTTCCATTTTTTTATTTGAATAAGAAACAGAATAATAATCCGCATATTCATTCAAAATAATTGCATCCGTAATTTTATAAGTTCCCAATTCCACATGTTCATAGGAACGATATTGAGTATCCGCGGAAATGATAATTGTTTTCTCCTCACCTGTCTGAATATTTTCATACGTAACTTGTACATCATAATAAAAATCAATTCCAGTAGTACAGGCAATTAAAATCCACCCCATTCCATCTTTTGAGGCAGTATCTTCAATTTTATAAGGTTCATAAGAAATACCGTCTGCTGTGGTTGAAATGTCTGAAGCAAAAGCAGAAATACTTTGAGTAAGTAAACAACAAATCAAGAATAACAAACTACATTTTTTCTTCATAAAAACCTCCTTTTGGTTTGGAAAAGTATGGAGCGAAGACTCGCTCCATCACTTAACCTTTTTTCTATTTACTTAGAATTTAAATATTTATCAGGATTTACAGGAATTCCATTCTCTTCTACTTGGAAATGTAAATGCGGACCAGTCGATTGCCCCGTAGAACCAACCGCACCAATATGATCCCCTTTTTTTACTGTCTGACCAGCTTTTACAAAAATGGCAGAATGGTGCATGTATTTAGAGACAAGACCATTTCCATGATCAATGACAACCCAGTTCCCTGCCGAATCACTCCATCCGGCAATAATAACAGTTCCATCAGCAGCCGCATAAGTAGGTGTTCCTTCCGGAGCTGCATAATCGTGTCCCTTATGTCCTCCGGTTTCAAATTCTCTGATTTCTCCAAAATAACTGGATTGGTAAGTCATACCCGGACATGGATGTGAAAATTGTCCCGTACCAGTAATGACATTATCACCGCCACCAGTAATAATAGAACCATTTCCTTCAAATCCAGAATATGTTTCTTTCCATTCGGCATCTTCTAACCCGTAGATATTTTTTGCCCATTCAATATTATCTTCTGTCCATCCGTCCCAATCTTCAGAAGCCTGCGGTTTCATAACACCATTACTATTTCCCGGCTTGGAAGAACCTGCATCTCCAAAATAATTGATTCCAAGCTTTACAGCAGACACAATTGGATTACTAGATCCCCACTCTGGATGACAACTTGCAGTACCTGGATTTTCATGATATGGATGATACCAAGTATTTTCATCGACAATAAACTCAACAACTGCTTGCCCATTCAAATGCCCCCACATATTACATCCGGGATCATTTTGATTTTTGATGTCTCCAATAACGGTTTGTAGAACCGATCCATCTGCACGGTAAAAATCCACATAATCTCCGACATTACCAAAAGTCGTCGTACAGGCAATCACATATCTTCCATCAATTCTTCCAAAACCTTCTTCATCAAACTTGCCTTCCATCTGCAGCAAGTTATTTTGAGGGGTTCCGATTGCAGTACAAAGCTGCCAAGCCATATAGGTATGAGTTGTTCCCATCCCCGCTGGAATTTCAAGCATTTCTCCCATTGGATATTCTGGGGTACAGTATCCTGCAATCTTCGGACTATCAAGAGGATAACTGCTTTCGGCTACTTTATCATTCCAGTTTCCATTGATCACATGGACCTTTCCATCCTCCACAGACTTTACAATCGCTGCATGTGCATCATTGGTTTCAATTAAAATATCGCCGGCCTTCGGTGTGTATTCACCTGGGGTTTTATATAACCCCTTGGAAGAAAAGAATGTGCGATACGTTGCAGAAGAAGCACTTTTTGGGAAAAGCCCATCTTCAATATATCCACACTGTTCTGCACACCATGAGATAAATGCAGCACACCATGGAGTGGTATCCCCATTTTCAAAGGAACTTCCCACTGTAAATTCCCAGTATTTTGAACCGTCTGTATTTCCTACTTCGCCCAATGCCACCTGTACAAGTCGTTGACTTGCGGCAGCCATTCCGGAAGAACCTCCACCATAGTAATCAATCCCAAAAAGCTCATCAAATTTCAATACTTGAACGGTCACAACAAGATCTTGATGTTTTCCTGGACAATAAGGCTCTTCGGTTGTTTTTGTTGTTGTATTGCCATTTTCATCTTTTTCGACAACAGTAACTTTTTTTGTTTGACAATCTTTTGTACTACACTGATAAAATGCTGAAGGTACTGAAGTAATCGTATGGCTTTTCTGATACATAAATTTTAAATACTTTTCCGTCTCATCCATATGACCTTTGCATTCCTCTTTCAGCGTCCAACTCAGCCCTACATTGTCACACTTTCCTTCTTCCACTTCTTTTTTCGTATGTTCCTTAGTAAATTCCTGTCCCATACGAACCGCCATCATAGAAAGAATTTCTTTGTAGTTATCCCCATTTTCCGCACCAATATAAGAAACGGTCACATTGTCATACTTCCCTCCGTTGTTTGAGAGAGCGTTATCAAGCCTTTTAGTAAAATCCTTATTTGCTTCATCCAAAATCTTCACATAAGGCGCTAAATCAATTTTTCCATCGTCTGTTTCATCTCCAAAAATAAAGGAAACAGCACCACCACAAATATTTAAAATCATTGCCAAGATAACAAAAAAGATTAAAAAGCCACTAGCAACAAACACAAGCTTTTTCATCATTATCTGAAATGCATCCATTGCTTTCCCAACTAATTGAAATGGCTTTGCTACAACTTGATAAACCTTTCCTACTTTATGTCCAACAAATCCGACTCCACGCCCGACTGCTCCGGCACCTTTCGCCGCAATCTTTGCACCTTTTGCTCCAGTCTTAATTCCTTTTCCAACAAAATGTCCAACCTTCGTATTCGCAGCCGTCTGAATTTTTCTTTTCGCAAAATTCACAACTTCTTTCTTGGCAGCATGAGCGCCTGCTCTGGCGGCTTTGGCACCTGCTTTAGCGGCTTGGACACCTGCCTGCCCAACTTTGGTATTCAAAGCAGCTCTTCCGGCAGCCTTAGCAAGACCCCCTGTGAATTTCAATGCCCGTCCTAACGTATTTCTCGTAATCCATTTTGCGAGTTCAAAAGAATTTCCCCCTACAACACTTCCAATTTTTCTTGCATACTTATTGCGGGATAGATTCCATACTCGAAGAGCCCCTTGCATTCCTGCATCTTCACATTTACGGGCAGAACTGATGATAATTCCTCCCAAAGCTGAAACCAGAGCTCTTGCATGCAGCAAACGGGAACCAATTGTTCTCTCATACTTCCGAAGAATAAGCTCACTTCGAAGATCCGCCAATTTCGCCAATTGTTCCGGTGTCAGATTTCCTTTCCGTAAAAGCTTCCCAATTCCCTTTCCGGTAATCCGCTCCATACGAAGCTGAATCTGCTGATCCGTCAAATGCTCCAGTCCAAGTTCTTTGCGAAAAGTTTCCAATTCCTTTTGAGATTTTAAAGTTCTGGTAAAAATTTTAGTTCCGGATTGGTTCAGTTTTTTCTTCTGCTGTCGATAAGCACGCTTGATCTGCCGTTTTCCACTCGGATTCATGGACATTTGATCATCCCGAAACTTACGCAATCGAATCAATTCATCCGCATTGTTCGCTTTTACCAGTCCTCGTATCGCAACTCCTTTCTGACCGGGTGCAAAAACAGCAAGGGTATAACGCGCAATCCGCCCTTTTTCCATAACCTCATCTTTGGCATTTAAAGCATCCGCAGTATCATCTCCAGAATAAAACGTTCTGGAAATATATTTTTGAAAAGCCTCAGACAATCCATTCGCCGCTGTTGTAAAACCAACACGACGTGAAAAACGTTTTACGCTCTGAGTTGCCCGGTGTGCATTTTCACGAAAATCATAGAAGCGCTCTCTAGATTTGCTTTTGCTTCTTTTTTTAGTGTTATTATCTGGAATGGACCTGTTCCCTTCAGGTGTTTTTTTACAAACACATGGACTCTTCTTACAAATTGGACAAACTTTCTTTTTACAAGTACATAAACTTTTCTTCTTCCCACAAATAAGACAAAATTCAGAGTCAGAATCATTTTCCTTGGATTTTCCACCACCCCTTTTTTGACAAATACATGGGTTTTCCCCGCAAACAGGACAACGCCTTCCAGTCTTCTCAGAAACCCTTCCAGTCGGTACAATTGGCATCCTTCCTCTTCGATGAAATCTACTTCCAGTGGTTTCCCCGTCCGGTGGAACAGGCGATTTCGAACCATTATGAGGGAAGTCCCCTTGCAAATTTCCATTTCCAACTTTATGCTCAGCGCCTGATATTTCTCCATCCTGTGACGTGATAAGCGGTTGCTTCGGTTTTTTATTTTGATACGAATTTCCACTTCCCGTTTTCTGAACACTCTCTATAGCCTCTTTATGCCGAGTTATCTCAGAATCTTTATGAGCATCTTTTTGTTGCGAGGAATCATCAATTTCTTTGTTAATGTTCTTTTCGCTTTTCTTTTTTATAGACGGATTCTCTACCTCGGCTCCTTTCGGAAAATTAGGAATCCGTTCCTTTTTAATTCCATCACTAGGAATCTCATCCATAGAACTTCCAGTTGAAGCTTTTTCAAACAATTGATAGGAACCTTTGTTTATTTCCTTTCCATTTCCCGGTTTTATGGATGGATTCTCCGCCTCAGTCCTGTTAGAAGATTCATAGGTGGTTTTTCCATGGATTCCAACTCCGGTTTCCGATCTTACAGACGGATCTGTTCCTTTCGGTGATTCATAATAAGTAACTCCTTTATGGATAACTCCACCATCAGGAATCTCATTCACAGAACTTCCATTCTGAACTTCCCTGAATGATTGTTGAGATTCTTTCCCTTGTGAGAACTCAGCAACTCCTTTATTTGCTTCTTCTTTAGCTCCCGGTTTTATGGATGGATTCTCTGCCTCAGTCCTGTTAGAAGATTCATAGGTGGTTTTTCCATGGATTCCAACTCCGGTTTCCGATCTTACAGACGGATCTGTTCCTTTCGGTGATTCATAATAAGTAACTCCTTTATGGATAACTCCACCATCAGGAATCTCATTCACAGAACTTCCATTCTGAACTTCCCTGAATGATTGTTGAGATTCTTTCCCTTGTGAGAACTCAGCAACTCCTTTATTTGCTTCTTCTTTAGCTCCCGGTTTTATGGATGGATTCTCTGCCTCAGTCCTGTTAGAAGATTCATAGGTGGTTTTTCCATGGATTCCAACTCTGGTTTCCGAGCTTATAGCTGGGTTTTGCACTTCAATTTCTGGATAAGAATCATGTACACCGTTACCAAATTTCGGTTCCGTGCCATTTGACTGAAGCGGTGGTATAGCTCCTTCGGTTTTCTCCTGTTTTTCACTGGAGAAATCCTGTTGATACGAATTTATTGTTGATGAATGATTTGTATTTGGGAATGTTTGTGATAAATGATTAGGAGAATTTTGATTTGTTTGGGAATCTTGATGGATAGAAGCATCTTGTATTTGTGTAGGCCGATCAGTCTCATTTTGAGTCGTTCCATCAATAGCCTGACGCGCTTCCTCCATATTAAAATGTCCATCTTGATTGACACTTTCATAAGTCGCATATGACTTCTCTTTTTCTATCTGACGTACAACAGCCTCTTGCTGCTGTTTTTTTAAATCAGCCTGCTTGTCAAGTTCCGCCTGCAGACGATCTTCCTCTTGGTACTTCTTATGAATTGCTTCCGAAGAATATTTCTCACGATAAAGATCCCTCTGAGGGATTTCCTCTGCCCCGGAATTAGTTTCTCCACTTCCAGTCATGGAAACAGTACCCTGATCAGAACCGGGATTCTGCTCAAAAGTCTGTGCCCCATTTGATGGAACAGTTGATGCCGGTACTTTCCCCTGTTTGAAAGAATCCTTTTGTCGCAATTCTTCCTGCTGTTTTTCATAATTCTTTTGTTGAGCTTCTAACTGCGCCTTTCCTTCCGCTCTCTGACGTTCCTGTAACTGACGCTGTTCCTCCATCTGGCGCTCATACAAAATCTGCTGTTCTCTGCGTTGCCTGTCAGCTTCCTGTAGCTTTTCTTCCTCTCTCTGACGAAATTCCTGCTGTTCGCGAAACTCTTTTCGCTGTCGTTCGGCACGCTCCTCATTCGCTTTCCGATACGCTTCCTGCTTCTTTCGTTCCTTCTGTGCCTTCTTTTTTTTGTATTCTTCATCACTTTCCTCTTCTTCAGAAGAAAGCTCCAATTCATCTGTAAAATCCTCTAATACAATTTCTTCCGAAATCTCTTCCGCTTCTTCTGAAATCTCATTAGAATCTACAGGATCAAAAATTTCTCTGCTCTGTTCCAAAAATATTTCTAAGGGATTCTCTGAGTCTTTGGAAGCGGCATTTTCTGCACCTCCATACTCCAAATGCATTTTATATTCCTGCGCAACAAGACGCACTAATTCTTCTTTTTCTCCACGAAAAATACGCTCTCGTTCATCAGGATGGCGTTCCGCTTCCCGCTCGAAAGCAACATGTAATCGTTTGACAAATTCTTCTTCATCCATATCGTCAGACATAAATCGTCTGTAACCATGGGACTTCCAAAAATCCAAGTTCTACTACCTCCTAACTCTTCTTTTTTTGATGATTCCAAAAATAACTCTCAATATATTTTCAAGAGGTATTCCATAATAACCTAGTATACCGCATGCGAAACTAAAAAACAAGACCTCTCTTTTCATAGGAAATGTAAAAAGAGCTGCCACAAAATGGTCAGCTCAATTAAGGATTAGAAATATCAGAAATATATAGCAGTACACCCTTGTGGTGTCCTGTGGGAAAATTCCATAGCAGCTCGTTGGTATATTACCAAATATCTGTCTGAGTGAATAGACTTTGATTTATCACCCATAATCTTTAAACCAAATGAATAAATAAGAACGTACTTTCATCTACAAAAGTAGAAATTACCAAATTCCATATTTAGCGTGTGTCCTTTACACGTTTACGCTTTCTCATAGTGGTAGAAAGAATGCCCACAAGCACAATTCCACTGATAACCGGAATCGGATATCGGAAAATAAAAACTACCCGGCTCTCAATATCTCCTGATTGTAACACCCAGGAATCCTCTTTCGGATTATGATCACCTTTCGTTCGAATCCCCTCTTCTGAAAGAGAAACAATCCGGTGTGTCACCCGATGCTTTCCAGATCCATTCTCCCATTCCATCGGAAATGTAACAATATCTCCTGTTTTGTAAGCGGTATCCCCCTCTTTACTCCGTTGCTCCAAAAGCAGCCCATGAACAGGAATTTCCGGTTCCATGCTCTCCGAAAGAACAAACGTCAACCGATATCCAAACAAAAACCCATTTTGATATAGCTTGGCATACCAAAGAAGACAGGTAAAAAGAAACAAAATTCCACAAAAAAGAAAGAATCCACCCGAATGTTTCCGCTTATCTTCCATCATCAATCCGATTTCCTCCAGGTCGATATCCTTGCCAAAACTCATCACGATCAATTCCATACTTATCCAGCGTCTTTTCCACTGCTAAGACCTGATCTTCCAGCGTTTCCTTTTGAAAAAGATGGGATGTTTCCATCCGGTTTTGGAACAGGGAACGAAGTACCTCAGACATCTTGTCTTCATCCTTCTTGCTATAAACCACATGAATATCCGTAAAAGAAGGCGCAGCAATCTGTCCGCGGTGATCAATATGGTATTTCAAATCGTAATTCTGTGCCCATGCTGCAAAACGTGGAAAATCATCAATTGAAATATCCACCATGGACATTTCTCCCCGTCTGGCAATCTCATCAAAGGATTTTGCCCGAACAAATTCCAGATAAAGATCATTAAATGCCGTAATAATTTCCGGTTCATCTACATTTTTGTAGTAAATATTTCGGTATTCCCACTTGGCAGGCATAATATCTCTCATACAGTCCCAACCTTTCGTAGCAAAATCCCTACGAATGGTTTCCTCAAATTCTGCATCAGTAACAGGACGGCATTCCATAATTGGATGATCTTCCGGCAGTTTTTTGGCAAGATCCACCAATCCATAGTCCACAACCTTTACATCGCCTACTGCAAACTCCACGTCCGGGAAACAGTTTTTGATATAATTGTGAAATCTAGGATACAGATGCTCACCGATTTCTAATGTATTGATATCGCCGTTCGATTCCATTAAAAGTGACAGATTTACAACGGGATCATCCCGTTTTTCAAAATCTTTGTTTTTTTGGAAAAATCCAGAAATCTTTCCTTCATCATAGGCCTGTTCATCATACTTGGTGCTTCGGAAAAATTTCCGCTTTTCTGCCTGTGTTTTCTCCAACTTGAAAAACGTCCGCAGCCCCTTCTGACAATCCTGTTGAAACTTATAATCAAATTTAGAACTGTAACGCCCATCACACCAGTTCTGCAAACCTCTCACTTCCGTATTGCGAAGGCACTCTGGAAGAGGCGTCTTGTATTCCTCATACAAATCCTTCAAAAGCTCTGCTTTTGCACAATATTCTACCAACTGATCAAACGCCACCATAACATTTTTAGAAGAAATTTTCACCGCAAAACTATCTACATAAAACAATTGTTGTGCCCGTTCTCTCCTTCTTACAAGATCGTAAGGATTGACATTCTCTGGAATCGGATAAACACTGGCAACCACATAAATCCCTGACCCCAGTACAGAATCCGGATTCCGAAAATCCACAATGGATGTATAAAGCCCGTATTCATCTCCAATATTCTCCATCTGACCTAACTGACTTCTTATAGAAGGAGTAAGCTCCGTAGGTGACACCATATCTCTTGGACTAGCCATATTTATTCACAACAGGACTCCTGGCAAAAACCACCCCCGCCCTGCTTTTCTCCTTTCCTTTTTCCTTCATACACTCATAGAAAAACTCGTATGTCAGAAAATACTCTGACATACGAAAAACCTTTATTCATCACTTATAAAAACAAAAATCTTAGTTTTTCTCAAGAGAACGCTTTGCCTCAGCTTCTTCCTGCATCATTTGTCTTTCCAAAGCCTTTTCTGCTTCATCACGCATGTGCTTTGCTTCTTCCTCCGCATATTCAATGAAATTCACACGCTCCGGAAGGAAAAACATACGTAAAATTTTAGTCTCCTCTCCCGGACGTTCCGGTACTAAAGTACAGGAATACGGCATGCCATAAACCTGTACAGAGGAAAGCGGATTAGAAGCTTTAATCAGCAACTCCAACGTAAGATCATGGAAAGAAATAATTGGTGCATTCTCCTTTCCGGAAAATGCTTCTTCCATTTCCTCATTCGTATGGAAAACCCCGTTTTTTGCATCCATAAAACGATTCATAAATTCCCACATTGCTCGTAAATCATAGTCTTTTACGGATTCAAAAACAAAATCAATCTTGCAGAAATCCACTCCATAATACAACTGTACAACCGGCTTCTCCATATATAAAGACTCTACCTCCTGAAGGCAACGCTCCGGATCCGGATCTGTACTTTTAATAACATGCAAAAGATTCGTAACAACCTTTGGCTTCTTGTCCACGCCTCTTCCGTTGACATCCAAAACAAACTGTCTGATTTCCTGTGCACTAAAACCCATAATAGATACTCCTTTCTAAATGCACTTTTGCTCCGTGCTAGTTATAATCATCTAATCTATAATACCGTAAAAGGTTAAAAATGTAAAGAAATCGCCCATCATTTCTGGATTTCTTACTTAATTGTTGTAGAGTGACATTAAAGTTTGGAGTTTTGCATTAAAGTTTGGAGTTTATATCC
>OAWJ01001365.1_pt1 | contig 13875 bp, 11 predicted proteins | sample 1517021 | NCBI WGS metagenome assembly OAWJ01 (sample SAMEA2580121, study PRJEB22360) | human gut metagenome | biome: human gut; feature: human-associated habitat; material: faeces | place: Denmark | collected 2008/2010
TGGAACACGGCCAGCGCGTCCGGATCATCAGCGCAGATCACCACATGGCCGGTTGCATGGCCGGCATGATTCACGAATGCGGCACGGTAATGCGCTTCATCGCCGTAATGGTCAAGATGGTCGGCCTCGGCATTGGTAATGATGGCGATGGTGGGGTGGTATTTGGCGAAGCTGCCGTCGGACTCATCGGCCTCAGCCACCAACACGTCACCTTGACCGGCATGGCCACCGTCCAAGGTGGTACCGTCCGGCCCTTGGATGGAACCGCCGATGGCATAGCTGGGATCAGCTCCGGTATGCACCAAAATGTGCGCAAGCATGGAACTGGTAGTGGTTTTGCCGTGCGCACCGGCCACGGTCACGGCTCGCTTGCCGTTCATCAGTAAAGCGAGAATATCGCTGCGATGCACGATGTACAGGCCAGCCTCGTTCGCGGCAACGATTTCCGGATTGCTGGGCTTGATGGCACTGGAATAGACAACGGTCGAAGCCGAAGCCACATTTTCCGCCCGTTGCCCGAATTCAACGGTGATACCCAATGATTCCAGTCGGTCAGTTTTTGCACTGCGCTCACGGTCGGAGCCGTCCACCGACACGCCCTCGGCGTTCAGCATCTCGGCCAGGACGCTCATACCGGCACCCCCGATACCGATGAAATGCGTAGGGCCAAGATCTGCGGGACGGGCCGCAGCATCGAACGAAGCATGGGTAGGGTCAAGCACAATGGGCTGATTCTGGGACAATTGACGCTCCTTGAGGGATTTCCAGCACCTCTATTATGGCTGTACCCCGTGCCAACGCAACGAGGTATGGCCGATTCTGATCAAACGTGAATTTACCGGTTCCTATTGAGCAAGCTGCAGGACACGGCGCGCCATGATGCGCGCGGCATCACGTATGCCGTATTCCCATGCTTTGCGTCCAAATTCAGCAAGCATTTCGTGGTCGGCAAGCATGCCCGGCACATGATCATGCACCCATGCCGGCGTCAGGTCCTTATCCGCTACCAGCAGACCGCCACCAGCGTTCACCACCGGCTCCGCATTAAAGCGCTGTTCGCCGTTGCCAATGGGCAGAGGCACATAAATGGCCGGCAATCCCAGCGCCGCCAGCTCCGATACCGAACCGGCTCCAGCACGGCATATCACCAGATCGGCGCAGGCAAAGGCCAAGTCAATCCGCTCCAGATATTCAGCCACGTGATAATCGCCTTGACCTGCCGAATCGGGGCCGATTCCAGTAAGCACATCAGCCTTCACCGACTTGCTGACCATACTGCGCACCTCATCGCTTTTGCCACGTCCGGTCAGATGAATGATCTGAGCATGGGCCAGCAAATCAGCGGCGGACGAGGCAATGGCTCGATTCAGGCTCTGCGCGCCCAGGGAACCTCCGGTGACCACAACCACAGGACGGTTTGGATCGATGCCGAGCTCAGCGGCCGATTCCTTTCTCACACCCTCGCGGTCGACTTCCAGTCGCTGGGAAAGCGCGGCAATGGCCGGACGCAACGGCAGACCGACACGCTCGAGTGCAGCGCCTTTTCTGGGTTTCAGACCGGTTTCGTCATACACCGTACCGATGAAGTCGGCCCATCGCGCTCCCAACTTGTTGGCCATGCCGGCACGCGCATTTTGCTCGTGTATGGCGATGGGGATGTCCATCTTATGCGCCGTGGCATACACGGGGGCCGATGCATAACCGCCAAAGCCAGCGACCACGTCGGCATGCCTGCTCTCCAAAATGGTGCGCACTTTGGCCGTTTCGCGCTTCCACTTGGCCGGGAATTGCAGCAAATACGCATTGGGGCGGCGTGGGAACGGCACTTTCTCGATAGTGTCGAGTTCGTATCCCGCTTGAGGCACCAAATCTTTTTCCAGGCCGACCGCAGTGCCGATAACAGTGACCTGCGCCGCGGGTTCAAGTTCGCGAATCGCCCCGGCGACGGCGAGTAATGGATTGACGTGTCCAGCGGTTCCGCCGCCGGCAAGAACGATATGAGGTGCTCCTTGGGTCATGACTACCGAGTGTACTCTACACGCTCTGGCGAGACTGCTTAATCTGCGGTTGGCATCGCATAAGTCCCACAACTAGTCCTGCGGCCGCCAAACACATCACCATTGAGGAGCCGCCTGCCGACACGAATGGCATAGGCACGCCAAGCACCGGGAACACTCCTACGACCACGCCGATATTGACCATGGCCTGTCCCACAATCCAGATGGTCACGCACATCAGCACTATTGATACGTACCGATCAGCGACCTGCAGCGCAACGACGATCATGCACCATCCCAGAATCGCGAAGAACAGGAGCACTATGGCACATCCCACGAAGCCGGTTTCCTCTCCGATGATAGCGAAGATGAAATCGTTATGCGCCGCTGGAAGATAATTCCACTTCTCACGCGAATTGCCAATGCCCACACCAAGGAAGCCACCCGAAGCAATGGCGTACTTCGCATGCATGGACTGATAGCACACCGTCTGTGCGTCGGCCGCAGAACAATCCCCGTACGTGGCGAGAATACGCCGCATACGGTTCGGGCTGGAAATCGCCAGCACCGCCACCATCGCCGCCATCACCAGCACGCCTATGCCCATCCATTTGCCCGGAAAACCCGCAATCAGGAAAGCCACAATGCCGATGAAAATCAGAATCATGGCAGTGCCAAGATCCTTACCGCCAATAACGGTTAACAATCCGACCGCAGAAACGCCAAGAGGAACTGTATAGGCTTTCATGCCTTGTTTGCGATAGAGCTTTTTGGCGGCCCTCAGCGCGGTGGGAAGCCACACGCACAGCGCGAATTTCATGAACTCGGCCGGCTGTATGGTGGTGAATCCCAGATTCAACCATCCTCGGTTGCCGTACACGTCAATACCCAACGGTGTGAAGGTCAACGCCTGTACGAGTATCGAGCAGAGCATCAGCGGCAAACCGATGCGTTTCCAGAACCCGACCGGCATCACCATGGCAAAAAAACCCACAATCAGGCCAAGGATGCAGAACACTCCCTGATTGAGCAATTGAACAAATGGCGATTTGCCTTGCGCCGCCATGGTGACCGTGGAACTGGAGAACACCATAATCAGGCCAAAGCAGGTCAGTCCCACCACCGCCATGCGGAAACCGTTATAGCACCACAGCGGATTGAGCAGGCTTCGCCAGCCGGTGTAATCGGTAATGACCAGAGCCGGCTTATTTGCATTCCCGTGCGCTTTGCGAACCGAAGAATTATCGGAGACCATGCACCTCGCTCCATGCCTTGGCTGCGGCTGCAAAACGATTGCCTCGATCGGCATAAGACACGAATTGATCCATGGACGCGCACGCAGGCGCCATCAGCACCACGTCTCCGGCTGCCGCATAGTCTCCGCAGGCAGCCACCGCACGATCCATCACCGTATCGTTGTCCTGCGGATCGATGACGGTCACCGGAATGTCCGGTGCTTGGCTGCGGAAGGCTTCAATCATCGGCTGCTGATCTTTGCCGATAATGACGGCGGCCTTAATGGTATGAGCCTGATTGCTGACCAAATCCTCAAAACGGCTGCCCTTGGCCAAGCCTCCGGCAATCCAGACCACGGACTTGGCCGAGAAGCTGGACAACGAAGCGTTGGCGGCATGGCCATTGGTGGCCTTGGAATCGTCCACGAATCGAATAACGCCGCCGTTCACACGTGCTTCGGCCACGGTTTCGATACGATGCCCGCCCGGTTTGAATGTCTGCAACGCCTCAAGAGCGGTTTCCCGGTCGGCGCCAAGGCCCAAAACCAACACCAGCGCGGTCAGGGCGTCGGCAACCAGGTGTGGGTACAACGAGCCATCCGGCTCCATCAAATGGGTGAAATCGGCGATGGCGGCGAGCTTGACAGGCTCCCCCACTTTGCCGCCGGCAACGCCGCCGCGCTCCACCAATATCGCTTCGTGCCCCCCCTTTCGCCGCCGGCAACGCCGCTGCGATCCACAATCCAGCCGTCCGCGATGCCAATCTGGCCAGCTTCAGGCTCGTTCAACGTAAATCCTACTTTGCGGCATCCTGCGGCAACGGGTGCGGCTTGAGCCAGTTCGCTGACTTTGGCGTCCTGCGCGTTATAGGCGATGACGCGCCGGGCGGCGCGGAATACCTTGGATTTATCGGCCGCGTAGTTCTCGCGCCCGCCATGCCAGTCAAGATGATCGTCGGCGATATTGGTGATGGCTGCACAGTCAAGTTCCAAGGAATCGGTGAAATGCAGCTGGAAGGAGCTCAACTCCACGCAGAGCACATCATGCTTGGGGTTGGTGGCGCAGCGGGACAGGCTCATGCTCATGTCTCCAGAGGCAATGTTGCCGGCGGTGGGTGCATCCAGACCACACGCGGTAAGCATCTCCGAGGTCATTTCGGTGGTGGAGGTCTTGCCGTTGGTTCCAGTGATGCCGATCCAAGGCGCAGGCTTGCCGGTCCTCGCATTATCCGCGCGCAGACACCACGCAAATTCCACCTCGCTCATCACGGGAATACCACGACGCTGTGCTTCGAGAATGAACGGAGTACGCGGATTGAACACCGGCGAGGCCATCACATAATCGACCTGATCCCAATCCACCTCGTCGAAGGAATGCAAATCAGCATCGCTTTTTCGTTCGTCTACACCAATGACATGGGCGCCGCGCTCCCGCAGCACCTCGGCCAACGAAGTGCCGGACACTCCCAGTCCGGCAATCACCACTGTCTTATCCGCTACTTGCATGATTCCTCCCAAATTTAGGAATACCGTGGGCGAGCTTAGGCCCTTCAGATTTCCGCTAGCTGAACAGCAGTCCGGATCGGGTGACCCAGTCACAGTAGAAAATGGTCAGGGCGAGCAGCACGAAGATGAGTTCAATCATCCAGAAACGCACTACCACCTTGGTCTCCGTCCAGCCTTCAAGTTCAAAATGATGGTGAATCGGCGCCATCTTGAATACACGCTTATGCGTCATTTTGAAGTATCCCACTTGAATGACGTCGCTCATGGCCTCCATGACGTATAGGCCGCCGAGGATCACAGTCAGGAACTCGGTGTGCGTGGCAATGGACAGAGCCGCGAACAGGCCGCCAAGTGCCAGGGAACCGGTATCGCCCATGAAGATGGACGCAGGGTTCGAGTTGTACCACAGGAAGCCGAAGCACGCCACCGCAGCGCAAATCGCGATGATGGTCAGATCCAGCGGATCGGACACGGCATAGGAATAGCCGCCATGATCGCCACCCTTGATGTGGTAGCTTTCCCAAAACGCGATGGCGGCGAATCCCACGAAGGAGATCATCGACGATCCGGCGGCCAGCCCGTCCAGACCGTCGGTGAGGTTCACTGCGTTGGTCCATGCGGTCATCAGGAAGTTCACCCAGATAACGAACAGGATGATGGCCACCGCACGGCCCGCAAAATCAAAGCTGAAAAACGGCTGTTCAATGAAGCTCATACCAGGCTGTGCGCTGGGGAACCCGGATTTGGTGGGGATAATCAGCGCCAGCACCGCATAGATAGTGGAAAGAATGAATTGGCCGATGAACTTACCGCCCACCGTCAGGCCTTCATTCTGCTTCTTGCGGACTTTGGCAAAATCGTCGATGAATCCCAACACGCCCATGGACAGCATGGCGAACAGCACCAGCACCGCAGACCATGAGGGCACATCACCCGATCGCAGGTATCGATACAACGCCGAGGCGCCCCATCCCAGCACAATCGCAAAATTGATAACCACACCGCCAAGCGTGGGGGTACCGCGCTTGACCAGATGCGATTGAGGACCGTCCTGACGGATGTACTGGCCATAGTGCAGCTTGTGCACCAGACGTATCAGCAACGGCGTGCCGACCAAGGTGACAATCAGCGACACCAGCATTCCAATAATCAGAGCAATCACGTGTGGCTTCTCTCCTCTTGTCGGTCTTCTTGTCGGTTCAGCGTCAGGCCCACCGCTCAGCCAATGCGCTGAGTCCGGAGGCGTGCGAGCCCTTGAGCAGTACCACGGTATCCGTATGATTCTTGGCCAAGTCAAGGACTATGCGCTCGGCCTCATCAATGGTCTGCACACAGTCTACCGAAGCCGCACGCCCACGTGTTGCGCCTTCGGCCAAAGATTCGGCCAACACGTTCAGATGCGCGTCTGAGGGCGATCCGACCGTGATGATGGCATCCAGTCCCAGACCGGCCGCATATTGGCCGACCGAAGCGTGCAATTCACGCTCATCCGCACCAAGCTCGAGCATCGCGCCCAGCAATGCCACACGGAATGGCTGGCGACCATCATTCGCATTCCATGCTCGCAGGCCGTCCAATCCGGCTTTCATGGAATCCGGGTTCGCGTTGAAGGAATCATCAATCAGCTCGAACGAAGCTCCTTGACGGCTCACCGTGGATAGAGCCATACGATGCGGGCTGATGGTGTGCTGCGCGGCCAACGTCTGTGCAATAGCAGTCAGCGGCATGCCATATCGCAATGCGACGGTTGCCGCGGCAAGCGCGTTCATCACATTATGACGGCCTGGAATACCCAGATGTACGGCAACCTGCTCGCCGTGCGCGTCGGTCATGGTGAATTCGGCGTGATCAGCGGCATCTGCAGCAATATGATCGGCATGCACCTCGGAGTCACGGGTGTGCCCCTGACCAAACCACAGTACGTCGCCGGAAGCCAGCTGTGCCATGGGCACGACGTAATCGTCATCGGCATTCAGCACGGCGGTGCCGCCGGGCAGCAGCCCCTGCACGATCTCGCTTTTCGCCTGGGCAATGCGCTCCCTGGAACCGAATTCGCCGAGATGCGCGACTCCGACCCTGAGCACAATAACCGTATTCGGCGGTGCGATACGGGTCAGCCGCGCGATCTCACCGATATGGTTGGCGCCCATTTCCGCTACGAAAAAACGGGTGTCGGCATTGACTCGCAATGCGGTCAACGGCAAGCCGATCTCATTATTGAAAGAACCGATCGGTGCCACGGTGGGACCCAACGTGCTCAGCAGCGCGGAGAGCAAATCTTTGGTGGTGGTTTTGCCCACCGAACCGGTCAATCCGATCAGGTCAAAGGCACCGGGCAGCTGGCGCCGACGATCGATATTATGCTTGGCCAGCAATCCCAATGCTGCGACGGTGTCTTCGACCACGATCTGCGGCATCGTTGTGCACGCTACTTCATGGTCGACAATGGCGGCTGCGGCTCCTTGGTCAGCGACCTTATCCACGAAGTCATGGCCATCGACCCGCTCGCCCTTAATGGCCACGAACACTGCTCCGGAGCCAGCCTGACGAGAATCAGTCACCGTTTCGGTGGCTTCAATGGCGGGACCGTCGCCTGCTACCAACCGACCGTCAACGGCCTTGGCGATTTCCTCCACGCTCATCGGGACCATGGTGTCTTGAACTCCTTCAGTGTGTCGTATATTGCTGTATTGTATTGCATCCGCTGCACGTCATCTGAGATTATTGGCCACTCGCAGAGCACTACGCACGTTGTTCCTGCGCACGCCTGCCGCGAGCACCATGGCAACAGCAAGAGACATATGGCCGAGCCTATCCTGGTCAAACATGGCGGGCGATTCGGCCGCCAGTTCGTCAGACTCCCCAGTAGGTACGGTCAGAGCCAGGGCACGGTCGGACACAAACGCATATCGGGTTTTTAAGGAGGCCACATCCTCCCCTTGCGCGACTCGCTCGGAGCCCAGCACGTCCACGTTCACTGATTCCAACGCTTCACGTTGCAGTGTGGCGTTATTCATCGCGATGATAACGGCGGCAACGCCGTCCTCCGCGCAGACCGCGAGGGTGCGCTGCACATCGAGGATGCCCAACGGATACGAAAGGTTCAAAGAACGCGTCATCGACGTGGAACCAGTGGAATCGATCACGGCAACGGGGTTGCCCAGCATGTGCAGGAAATCGGCAAGATGCTTCACACCGGCATGGATGATGTCATCATCATCGCCGGCCACGGCAAATACCGCCATAGCATTGGATGGGGTTCCTGCCAGAGAACTGGCCAAATCACCGAGCATATGGTTGCCGCAATCGCCGAACACCAGCGGGATGCCAGACTGGATATCCCGGCCACGGCACGTTCTGGGCAGCAGAGCCGCATAGGCACCGGATTGCTCGGCACGGGGCAGATCGGCAAGATGATTGCTGTCGCAGATATACATCGCGCCAGGCGAAATGGTGTCTACAGCATCGCTGAGCGATGTGATGGTGACATTGGACGCAAATTCCGGATCAATATCGAAGCCATACCGCTCGGCCAGCATGCCCAAAGTCATTCGCTGGGCGATGGATTCGCTCACTGCGCTCATGGGTCAACGCCTTTCTTTTCGATATATCACCAAGTGACCGGAATAGCATCTTTACGCGGCGTCGAGATAGGCACCTCGTATTTCTGCATAAGGAACGCACAAATCTGCGCGGATACCGGGCCTGCGGTCAGGCCACCGAAACCAGTCGGGTCCTTGAGCACCACAGTCACGACGAAACGCGGATTGTCGGCGGGAATGGCCACCGAGTAATCGGAGATGATGGAGGACAGCTTGCCATCGGCGCCCTGCACCTCGGCGGTACCGGACTTCGCGGCCATGCGGTAGCCATCAACCTTGACGAAGGCGCTGTAGCTATCCGAAACGGACTCCATGGCATCCATCATCTGAGCGGCCACCTGCTCATCGACCACGCGAGTGGCCTTGCTCTTGTTTTCGGTGTTGCCGTCATCCGACTTGATGATGGACTGCTGCTGCTTCACTCCCTTATTGGCAATGGTGGCCACGATGTTGCTCAGCTGCAAGGCATTGACCGTGTATCCCTGACCGAACAGCACGGTGTTGCGAGTTCGCGCATCCCATGCCGAGGGAGAGGTCAGCACGCCACTGGACTCGCCAGGCAGAGCCAATCCCGTGGACTGTCCGATGCCGAACTTGGTCAGGTATTCGTACCGCTGCTCATCCGTGTAGCCATCGCCGGCCATGACCATGCCGATATTCGATGATTTCTGGAGAATGCCAGCCAGAGTCCAATGCTCATCACCATGCTCGAAGGCGTCCTTATAGGTCTGGCCATCCACAGTGAGCTGGCCTGGCACGGTGTACTGATCCGTCGGTTTGCGCAACCCGGTCTGCAAATAACCGGACATGGAAATAACCTTGCCGATCGAGCCCGGTTCAAAGGTCTGGGACACGGCTCGCGAAACGTTCATCTTCGCTTCGTCACTGCCGGCCGCTATCTCATCGCTGTCCGCCAGAGCCAGTATTTCGCCATTCTGCACGTTCTGCACCACGGCGATACCCCACTGGGCGCTGTACTGGGCTGTCGCTTCCTTCATGATCTTCTTGGCATACCACTGCACATCACGATCAATGGTCAGCGTAACGTCTTTGCCGTCCTTGGCGGCCACGGCTTCGGTCATGGTGCCGGGAATCTCTTCGCCACCGTAGTTGCCACGCTGGTAAATCTGGTGTCCATCGGTGCCGGTGAGCGTTTTGTTCTCCATTTGCTCGAATCCGGCCACGCCCACGCCTTTGTCGTTGACTCCGCCGAGCAGCGATCCCATCAGTTCTCCATCAGGGTACAGACGTTCGCTGCTGAGTTCGCCCCAGACGATGCCGCCAAGGTTCAAATCGTCGATGGTGCGCTTGACCTGTGGCGTGACATCCTTCTTCAGCACGACGTATTGGCCGCTGATCGACAGATCCGCGCCCAGCTCCATCGCATTCATGTCAAGAGCCTTGGCCAGCAGACGGCCCACTGCGGCAGCGCCCGTGGCACCCACCGGCTTGCCGTCGATCTCGTCGCAGTAGTCTTTGGTCTTCTCGTTGCAATCGGTGGGAACGAATTCCTGGGCAGCCTCGGGGTTGGCCACAATGGTATAGCGTTCCACGCTCTGGGCGAGCACAGTGCCGTTGGTGTCAAGGATGCGTCCGCGCTTGGCGCTGAGCGTCACGCGCGAAGTACGGCTGGCCGTCGCGGCCTGCGCGGTTTGACGTCCGCCAATCAATTGGGTGGAGGCCAGCTGGGCAAGGCACATTGTTGCCACGATGCCCAATGCCACGCCCACGGCGATGCATTTGAAGGCAAAGGTCTTCACCTTGTACAAGTGAACGATACGTGCGATGGTGGCTTTCACTGTGCTCCACTTTCTCCGGACTGCTGGTATCCGTTCAAATCAATAGTCACCGATCCGCCTTGCGACACCATGCCCATTTCATCGGCCTTATCCGGCAGCGATGCGACCAACTGGTCAAGCTTGGCCTGATCGTCTTCGATGTCCTGGGTCAGCGTGCTGATATGCTGCTTGACTTCTGCCGCCTCAAACGAGTTTTGCACCATTTGGGTGCGCAGTACCAGCGCACCGAGCAACGTGGCCATGAGGAACACGATGGCAATCACCACATGCATCAGCGGGGCGCTGCGTGTACGGGTCCATTCAATAACCCGTTCAATCATGTTTCCTTCTGCTTGAACCCGCTGACCGGAAATCACCTTCAGTTCAGGGCGCGAAGGAGCCTGAGGCCTGGACTGCGGCCTGGACTGCGTTGAAGCACTGGATCGAATGCTGCGTGCCGTTGCTGCCATGGTCAGCCCCTCCTTCCGTGTTTGCCGTTGTTACGTGTGGTGTTCGATTCCTTTGGGTTTGCCGCTGTTTGCGCGAAGCGTTCTCGCCACCTCTCAGGCATCCGTCTGCTCAGCTCGACCGCCCTGAGCCGCACTGAAGCGGATCGCGGGTTGCGTTGCCGCTCCTCATCATCGGCCTTGATTGCGCCTCGGGTCAGTTCCCGGAAGAACGGCTGGGCGTCATCCGGCACGATTGGCAGGTTTGCCGGCGCATCAATCTTCAGGCCCTGTGCCATAAAGGATTTGACTGTCTTGTCTTCCAACGAGTGGTAGGACTCCACCACCAAACGGCCTCCGACCTGAAGACGATTCGCGGCCTGAGGCAGAGTGGATGACAGTTTGTCCAACTCGCCGTTGACTTCAATGCGCAGCGCCTGGAACACACGCTTTGCCGGATTGCCGGCCGGACGGTGAGCTTTGGGCACCACATCTTCGACTAGAGCGTTGAGCTGGCCGGTTGTGGTAAATGGCGTCTGCGTGCGGCGCGACACGATCTCACGCGCGATCTGACGAGCGAACCGCTCCTCACCATATTCCCGGAAGACGCGAATCAGCGATGCCATATCGTAATCAGCGAGAATCCGCTCGGCCGTGAGATTCTGGCTCACGTCCATGCGCATATCCAACGGGGCATCATGGGAGTACGAGAATCCACGATCCGTTTCATCAATCTGCAAACTCGACAGACCCAAATCCATGAACACGGCATCCACTCGTTCCACGCCCTGATCGGCAAGCACCTGATCAAGCTGATCAAAGGCCGCATGAACCGGCGTGAATCGGGCGGAAAGCCCCTCCTGAACCATACGCTCAGTCGCCAAGGCCAACGCCTCACTATCACGGTCAATACCGATAAGACGAGCCTGCGGCGCCGCTTTCAGGAAAGCGGTGGAATGACCGGCAAGACCCAGCGTGCAGTCCACGGCCACGGCACCTTCGTGTTGTAATGCCGGCGCCACAAGATTCACACAGTCATCAAGCAGCACTGGCTGGTGGATATTCGTCACATCAATCATCAGAACTCCACCTCAGGCAGTACATCATCGGCGATATCGGAGTATCCCTCTTCCTTTTGTGCGAGGTAGGACTCCCATGCATCCTTGTTCCACAGTTCGGCGCGCGTACCCACACCGATCACCACAATGTCGGACCCGAGATTGGCGTAGTCACGCAGCATTTGCGGCACCACAACTCGCCCCTGCTTGTCGGGTTCCTGATCGACTGCGCCAGACAGGAACACACGCAAGTATTCGCGGGCGGCTTTGTTGCCCACCGAAGTGCGCTGAATCTGGGAGGCAATACGACGAAATTCGTCAAACGGCAACAGGTACACGCAACGTTCCTGGCCTCGGGCCATTACCAGCCCCTGGCCAAGCTGGGAACGAAATTTCGCGGGAAGTGCCACACGACCCTTGGCATCGATTTTCGGCGTGTACGTGCCCAGCAGCAGCGGAGGCAGGCCGGCCATGAGGCCGTCGATTCCGGCGGAGCCTTGCTGATCAGCATCGGTTTCACGCGAGTGCTTGCTCTCGACCATGGCTCCACCTCCTTTGTACTCGCCGGGTATACTTCGGCCAACTGATTCACCACTTTACCCCACCATTCACCATTTTTCCCCACTACAACACGTTTTACTCACCTTTTTGGAAAAACCGTCACGATTGCACACGGCCGCGAAGCGGAACTCACCGACCATCGCAAAACGAAAGAAAGCCGTCACCGATTTGGAAACGCATCGCGCGCGGCGTGGGCAGGCACATCACCAGAGCAGCCGCACCACTGCCCTTCCCCGACGTAGGGGGTGTGCGGTAAATTTGAATGCCTTAAAGTTTGTGACCATTACGAGCGGAGACGAAGAGAAGCATGTCGAGTTACGCCTCACAGCTGCACGAGGAGCAGCAGGCCGTCGATCGCGCCTATGGACGTCTGGATGACCTGCGCGCCGAAATGTGGCAGCGACTGAGCACCGTACGAGCAGCCGGTTCGCACGGCTCCCCCACCCAACGCACCGAACGCGATTCTTTTGCCACCATGTACGAAGATCGCCTCACTCAGCTGCGCAGCGTGGAAGACCGGCTCGTGTTCGGACGACTTGACTCGCAAGACGGCACTCGTCATTACATCGGTCGCATCGGTCTGTCGAGCACCGACCATGAACCCATTCTGACCGATTGGCGAGCCGAAGCGGCCCGCCCCTTCTACGAGGCGACGCCCTCCAACCATGGCGACATCGTGATGCGCCGCCATATCACGTTGAGTTTCCGCGAAGTGGTAGGCGTCGAAGACGAAGTACTGGACGTGCATTCTGACCAAGTGGGCCAAGACTCCACTGCCGGCACCCTGACCGGCGAAGGTGCACTGCTCGCTTCGCTCAGCTCGCGTCGCACAGGCAAAATGACCGACATCGTGGCCACCATCCAAGCCGAGCAGGACCGCATTATCCGCTCTGACATGAACCGTGCCGTGGTGGTACAGGGCGGCCCAGGCACCGGCAAAACCGCTGTGGCCTTGCACCGTGCCGCTTACTTGCTCTACACGCATCGACGCACACTGGAACGTTCCGGCGTACTGGTGGTGGGCCCCAGCTCCGCGTTCCTGCATTACATCGATCAGGTGCTTCCCTCGTTGGGCGAGACCGGTGTCGTCTCCCGTACAATCAGTGACCTGATTCCGGGAATCACCGCATCGGCAATCGACACTCCGCAAGCCGCCAAACTCAAGGGCGACCGTCGCATGGCACAGGTGATCGCCAACGCCATCGCTTCCCGCATCCGTGTGCCCGGCAATCTGCCAACCGTCACCATCAGCGGCATTCAGATACCGATGCTTGCCGTCGATATCGAACAGGCGCAGTCCGACGCCAAACGCACAAGGCAACCGCATAACAAGGCCCGAGAGACCTTTATCCGCTCCATGCTGCGCAGCATGCAGACCCGGTATGCGGAGCAACTCGACTACACCCCCGATCAGGCGGAGCTCAATCGCGCCATGTCGCTGCTGCGCATGAACGAACAGGTGCGCAAAACGTTGAATCTTTGCTGGCTGCCGATGACCGCCCCCTGGCTTATCGACCAGCTCTTCGCTCACCCGGAACGCCTGAAGTCCTTGGCCGGATGGATGACCGATGACGATCTGGCCACTCTCGCACGGCCGAAAGGTTCACCTCTGACCCGGTCGGATATTCCGCTGCTTGACGAGGCGATGGATCTGCTGGGACCCGATCCCAAAACCGTGGCCAAGCAGTCCGCC
>OAWJ01001370.1_pt1 | contig 13848 bp, 10 predicted proteins | sample 1517021 | NCBI WGS metagenome assembly OAWJ01 (sample SAMEA2580121, study PRJEB22360) | human gut metagenome | biome: human gut; feature: human-associated habitat; material: faeces | place: Denmark | collected 2008/2010
CCATTTTAAGGCTGGCCGCCGATGCCGTGAGTCCTTCGGCGATTTCCACTTTGCCTGTCAGGTTTCTTTCTCCATCTTTATAGGCGGTATAGAAGAGTTTGCTTGCCAGTTTGTTCAGGGTCTCGCTGACAAGGTTCTTATCTTCTGCTTTGTCGGAAGAAGTGTTTAGGCCTTCATTGTCTGTACGCAGGGTGATAAAAGAATCGGCTGCCGCTTTCTCAATGGTGATTGTGCCGCCTGTCACCTCTGTCGGGTCGTTCGCACTTCTTTCATACAAGGCGAGTATGTGTCCGCTGTAGTTATGAATAAGCAGGGGAGACGCACCGCTCCATGTATGTTCATTGTTATCTTTATCCACAAATTTAACAGTGGCGTAAGGCATTTTTAATACGCCCCGGTGCTCTTCATCAGATCCGCCGTGGAGCTCCATGACCCGGCTGAGTGCATTCATATCGTAAACCGGTACCCAGCCGTAACGGAAGCCGCCATCCCGGTTGATCCATGTAGCGCCGTTCTGCAGCCACAGCCGCACATCCCCCACATGCTTCGTCCCCTGCGTTGTCTGTGTCCTGCCAATAAATAACGATTCCGGCGTAGTTAGCGCCATATGAATATATCCGGGAACATTGGATCCCACCCATTGTCCATAGGTCTGCAGATTCCCGGTGATATCCACCGGATTACCACCAACCTTTCCGTTTTCATCCACATTGATGTAGACATATCCTCCATAAGCATCAACAGCCGTGTAGTGCTGAGATTTGATGTGTCCGCCGCCTATTCTGATCTTGCCGCCGCTGCTGCTCACACACCATGCCCCGTTCATCTCAATATCTACGAGCCCCTTGATATCTATCAGCGCATTGGAAAAGGTCTTTATACCTCCCGCATTAACAAGAAAACCGGGAGCATAGTTTTCTTCCGATCCGTTATGTATTCCATAAACAGTGCCGCGCATCCGTACACGGTGCTCCCAGGTATTGTCATTGTTAATAACCACGCCGAAGTGATCTCCCGGGATAAACCGGGATCCCGCAGCAATGGGACCGCCGTAATAATAATCCTCATTGCAGGTCAGATCCAAGAATCCCGGGGCATTGATGGTGATTGTCCCGGGATACATGGCCCATATATTCGTGCTGGTCACCTGCGACATAGTCTGTATCCGGCTGAGGTGGTTCACTTTCAAATCATGTCCGTGGAGATTCAGGGTGAGGTTATGCTTTCCGTCATGCTCCCCCTGGTTGATGATAGAAGACGGGGTCAGCATATTGCTTGGATCCGGGGACCCTCCCTCACTGCTGAAAAAGGTATCAATCGTGGAATTTACTTTAAAATCATAGGTAATTCCATCACTGGTGATACGACTTTCCACATAGGTTTTATCTTTGTCCAAGTCTCCTGTTAAAGGAGACGTAAAAACGGTTTCCACCCCGGCGGTTTCATCCAGCTGCCCTCTGCCGCTGCCTTCCGTAAAGGCAATGCGTCCTATGCTTTTCAGCAGCAGTCTCTGCGTCAGTCCCTCCCCAATGGCGACCCTACCGGTCAAATAGCCGTCGACATACTTCTCATATACCAGTTTTTTCGCCAGATTGCCCAGCACGTCACGGACCTGGGTTTCATCGTTGGTATTGATCCCTCCATTATCAGTAATCAGGGTAATACGAGCCTTCGGATCCGCCTTGCTGATGATCGTATCGCCGGCAGAAAAAACAGTGGGAGTGCCCGCTTCATGATCATACCGTAGCAGCAGGGAACCACTGAAACGGTCAATGGTGAACGGTTTGCCGTCTTTCTGCCAAATCAGCGTATTTTCACCTGCCTGCAGACGTTCTACGCGGCTTCCGCGCTCCGCCGCTTTCTGCGCCGCATTTTCCCAGATCGCTTCTTTCATAGCCAGATCCAGCGCTCCTTTCTGCAGGGCGGCGCCTCTCCAGGCAGAATATTTCCCCAGCCCGATCCGGGCGCTTCCTTCTCCCCGCAGATCCCCTGCCAGCACGGTGGGAGCGTCGGGCAGGATTCCTTCCCCACTGCGATTGATGGAAACCGATCCATGATCCATCGCTATGTCCCCGTAAACCGTCAGTTTCCCTGTAATGGCAATAGGCTTTGCCGCCTGTATAGCTGCCGTGTCACCGGTATCAATCACGATAGGAGTCGGAAATGTATATGTATTGAATCCTTCATCCGCATAAGCTGCATACAGGATGTCTGCCGGCGTTCCCGTAATGGGCAGGTTGATTTTGCTCAGAAGATGCCCTCTTCCCTGCTCATCAAAAGAGATGCTCCTGTTTTTCCAGATCGACGTTCCAGCGGTCAGCCCTTCGGCAATTTCCAGTTCGCCCAAAAGATGTCTTTCTCCTGTCACGTATCCCGTATAAATGAGCTTGTTCGCCAGTTTTTCCAGTACGGCATCCACCTGGCTCTGGTCTTCTTCCAGCCCGTTCCTGTCGGTACGCAGCGTGAGATAGGACCCCTTTTCCGCCGAATCAATGGTGAGCTCCCCCGCAACCGGAGTGTCAACGATCATCCTTCCATAGTTGATCAGAGTATAACCGGAGTAATTGTTGATTTTCATGGGCTGACCGCCGCCATATTCCATGATTTTATCGGGAAGGTTCATGATCCCCCGGGTGTCCTTATTTTTTCCGCCCTTAAACTTGGTCAGAAAATTTCTCGGTTCCCAGTAATCCACATTCCACTGCGCTCCGTTGGTCAAATAGATACTCGTACGGTGCAGAAGCACTCCATTGCACATAAATCCGCCCTGGAACAAGGACTGGGGGGTAGTGAGGGCAATATTCACGTCCCCTTGCATGACATGTAATCCGCCGCCTTCAGTAAACGGAATTGTCTGCCCGATGACTACGACATTGTCGCCGGGCGTGCCGTCTTCTTTCATATTAATATTAATGATCGCCCCTTTGTTCATGGAAGCAATAGATCCGAAGTTTCCGCCGTCCACATTAATGGTTCCGGCATCATCGGCGGCTCCGGCAAAAAGGCTCATCGTCTGGAGCTGCCCCTTCACATCCAGCCGTCCGTCAACGTTAATACCGCTTCCTTTCCAGCTGCCCCCACCGGGGAGAGAAGCGTCTTCCACCCATTTCACTCCCGTGTTCAGTGTTCCGTCCGTCCGTATGGTCAAGGATGTCTCTTTTCTCACATGAATCGCACTCACATTGGGATCCGCGGGGTTTATCGTATCCTCTACGCCGAACTGCACCGTGTGGTCATCCACGTAAGCATCAGTATACTCCGTATCCGCCACCCTTTCTCCCGTCAACGTGGTCGTATACTCCTTGGCTCCCGCCGATACGCAGGCGCTGCACGCCAAGGACAGAATCACCATACGCCCCAGCCATCTCTTTCTGTTTGTCATAAGATACCTCCCTGCTGAATAAAAACTGGATTTTTCCACTGCATCATGAAAATGGGGGTCGTTTCTTCACCTTCCTCCTTTCCCTGCCGGGCAAATCATTTCTTCTCTGTCCCTATATCTGTCTGTTATTTTTTTATTCCCGGAATTAAAAAACGACGCATGAAGATAATGTTTGAAATCAATTCTATTTCAGACATTTCACTTATGCATCGTAAGCTGTTTGATGGTCAAAAACAGGCGGCACCCTGACTTAGTTCGTCATCCCGTCATATCCTTGTGAGAGAGCTGCTATGGCGGGACTCCCCATACAGTTGCGGCACAGCTCCGGATCCCCACCGAATTCCCCGCACTCAGCCTTTCGGCTTTTGCATGACCTTTTATTTGACTTTTAATTTTTATCTATTTTATCATTTATCTTTTATTTAATCAAGCAAGATTTTATTAATGTATCAATAAATCTCTATAGTAATCAAACATTTGTGACACACTCTCAGAAAACAGTTTTGAACTTAACACTTTTTATGCAACCGTGGACAGATACTCTTTAATACTTCATTGGGACTTTTAAGCTTTGATATCGCCCGACATATGTTGCTTATCCTGCCGGCATATCTTTTAAAGAATTTATACATTCCATCATCCCCGCCTGAAAACTTTCATTCGTTATCCATCCGTATTGTTCTACTTTTACATCCCGTGTTTTTTCCCGGCAGCTGCCTGTACTGCCAATCGGCAAAAGGCATCTTTTATATCTTCAGTTGATTTTATTTCCATCGGTACTGACCGCATTCCATATGCTTCTTCTGTCATTTGCAGAAGCTTTTTTGCCATGCGGCATGCCTCTTCATTTCCTGCCAGCCCCCACCGATATTCGTCGAGGAGCTCCGCCAGGAAAGATGATATGAATACCATTTCGCTGCCCCGGTCTATTTTTCGCCAGAGATGGCGCCATTCTTCTTCAATGCCGTCTTTTTTATATTCCCTGAAATACGAATGCAGGACTTCCTCTGTCACCCCGTACCGCCTCAATCGTTCTGTCACGCTGTGCTGCGTAGAGGGATAGAGATGATTTTGATTCCCTAATGCCTTTTTCACTGCCTCTTTGACCGTCTTCCCGATCAGTTCCCCCAGTTTGTTATGTTTCCCTGCGCTGCGGAAATAAAGCGGTGATTTCGGATCACAAATGATGACTGTCGAGTCTGTCCCCGTTCCTGTGGCAGGATTTTCCGAATACCGGCTCCCCACCATCAGTTCCCGAAGCGCCGCCGTCTTTCCTTCCGTACAGGTGACCAGTGCGCGGGTTAATATCCCCGGCGGCATATCGGCATTGATAAAAAGCAGGATATTAATGGTTCCCGGCCTGTATATTTCCGGACGCGCCCCCGCCCCGTAATATCCCGCCGGATCTCCTGCGCACCCTGCGTTTCCTTCCACTCCTGCCGTCACGCAGGCTGCCACCTTAAGTTCTTCATAGGTTTCTTCCACGATGGCCGCGTTCTCCATCCGTGCCGCCGTGCCGATTCCCGTTGAATGGGCAGGATCAAGCCCCATAACTGCTGCACATTTTCCCAGATGCTCCTCATATTTTTCAAGGCTCATGCAGGGACCGGGCCCGCAGCAGGTATAGTTGAAAAGCCCCTTGATATCTTCTCTGTATCCGCCATTCAAGAGAGAAGTGCTCAAGACCTTTTTAGGAGCATAAAAACGGACTACGATGCTGTGTGTTTCAGGGATATGTACGATTTTCTCATCTGTACTTAACCGATACAATTCTATTTCTTTCATTTTACGTGCACCACCTCAAACGTTCTTGAGCGGATCCGCATTTTCTCTTCATCCCACTCACAAAATAAAACCGCAGGAGCGCCTTTATAGGTAAAAAGCCTCTGTCCTTCCACGATAACCGCGCTTTCCGCTTCCCTCATATCCATTCTTTCATGATATCCCGTCTGGTTGCAGACAATGACCGGAACACCGCATAATTTTGAACAGGTTTCCCAGACAGACACAGGATCGGAGCAGCATTTCCCCGGCGGCCAGGCCGCTGTAACAAGTACCATATCCGCTTTCTTCTTTTTTATTTCCAAACAGGGCTGTTCGTAATAGGAATCTGCGCAGACAAGCAGACCCACCCGGAGCGTGCCTATGTTAAACACATGGGTTTCTCTTCCCAGAGACAGCCACTGTTCAAATCCCTTCCGGTGGGAGCACATCTTCCTGTGCTTCCCCAGAAGCTTTCCTTCCCTGTTTATGACAAAACAGGAATTGTATCCCTTTCCATCCCTTTCATCATATTCTGCCGCGGAAAGAAACATATCCGCTTTATTCCTTCCGGCAAAAAGCAGGTACCGGGACAGCTGCTTTTCCGAAAAGGAAGGAAGCTTCCCATTGTTGTCATAGAAGAAATATCCCTGAAGCGCCGTTTCAGGCGTAACGATCCAGTCTGCTCCGCGGGAAACTGCCTCTCCCGCCGCAGAAATGATACTTTTTCTGTTTCTTGTTTCCGGTCCTTCCGCCACATCCAGATGAAGAAGTGCGATCTTCATTTTTCTCCTTTTTATACTTGTATTAATTTTATCCAAATTTATTTCAATACAATTTTATATCAAAAATATATATTCAGGCAAAATTTTATTATATTTTCCGATTCATATTCAATTTGGTCCGCCCTCTTCATTCCGCCATGCTAAAAGCCCCCATCCGCATGAGGGCCTGATCCAAAATCATTTATAAAGATATTTTCCTTTCCATTCCTATTCTATGAATGCGTTCGCATCTTTCCATTCCGCCGCCAGTTTTTTCTGTCTGTTAATCATCTTTTTCGCTTCCCGCTGCTGGCGTTTCACCTGCTTCGGTCCGGTACCTCCGTAACTGTCCCTGTTCTTCACGCAGTTTTCAATTTGAAGGACTTCGTAAATATCGGTTTCAAAAAGAGGACTCATCTTTTTAAATTCTTCCATGGTGAGGGCAAGCAGCACTTTTTTGTTTTCAATGCAGTAAGCCACCGCGTTTCCCACCACCGCATGGGCACGGCGGAAAGGAAGTCCTTTCTTTGCCAGATAGTCCGCCATATCGGTGGCATTGGAGAAATCATTTTCCAAAACAGCCCTTGTACGCGCGCCGTTGACAGTCATGGTACTCAGCATACCGGCGTAAATATCCAAAGCGAACCCCAGTGTGTCTATGGTGTCAAATACGCCCTCCTTATCTTCCTGCATATCCTTGTCATAGGCAAGAGGAAGTCCCTTCATCACCGTCAGGAGTGCTACCAGATGGCCATACACCCGTCCTGTTTTCCCGCGGACAAGTTCACAGATATCGGGATTCTTTTTTTGCGGCATGATGGAACTGCCTGTGCTGTACCCGTCATCAAGCTCAATAAACCCGAATTCGCCGGTGCTCCACAGAATCAATTCTTCCGACAGGCGGGACAGGTGCATCATGCAGATGGATACGAAGGAAAGAAACTGGAGAAGGTAGTCACGATCGGAAACCGCATCCAAACTGTTTCCATAGCATTTTGAAAAATGAAGTTTCTCCGCCGTTTCCTTCGGCATGGTAGGATAAGTCGTCCCTGCCAGAGCGCAGGCGCCCAAAGGAGAGGCATCCGCCATTTCATAGCAGCCGACGAGCCGTTCAAAGTCTCTTTGCAGCATGGCGCAATAAGCCATCATATGATGGGCGAAAAGCACGGGCTGCGCTCTCTGCATATGGGTATAGCCGGGCAGGATGACATCCTTGTATTTTTCAGATACACCTATCAGTGCTTCTTCCACGGCAATCAGCTTTTCCGCCAGCTTCGCGATATGCCGGCGCATATACATATGGAAATCTGCGGCGCACTGGTCATTCCTGCTTCTTGCCGTGTGGAGCCTTGCTCCCGCATCACCGATATCATCGGTCAGACGCTTTTCCACATTCATATGGACATCTTCCAGTTCCACAGAAAATGCAAACCGGCCTTCGTCTATTTCTTTTTTTATTTTCAAAAGGCCCCCGGTAATCTTTTCCAGATCCTCTTTGGAAATGATGCCATGGTCCGCCAGCATGGACGCATGAGCCAGCGATCCGGCAATATCTTCTTTATACATACGGCAGTCGTAGGAAACAGAAGCGTTGAAATCAAGCGCGCTTCTTTCCTCCGCCTTCTGAAAGCGTCCGCCCCACATCATTTCACTCATTTTTCATTCTTTTCCTTCATCAGCGCACGAATGGTGAGAGGCAGCCCGAAAAGGTTGATGAAACCTTCTGCGTCCGCCTGGTTGTATACTTCATCTTCACCAAATGTGACAAATTCTTCATTGTAGAGGGAATAGGGACTTTCCGCGCCATTGGAGAGGATATTTCCTTTATACAGGCGGAGGGACACTTTTCCCGTCACTGTCTTCGAAGTTTCATCAGCAAATGCCTGCAGTGCTTCACGAAGAGGAGCGAACCACATGCCGTCATAAACGAGTTCGCTGTATTTGACGGCCGCCACTTCCTTGAAATGAAGGGTGGCGCGATCCAGACAAAGGCGTTCCAGCTCGCTGTGGGCATAGAAAAGAATAGAACCTGCCGGATTTTCATATACGCCGCGGGATTTCATGCCCACCAGGCGGTTCTCCACAAGATCGTCAATACCGATGCCGTTCCTTGCGCCGATTTCATTCAGCGTATTGACCAGTTCCACGCCGTCCATTTCCTTCCCGTTGACAGCAATCGGCTTGCCTTCCTTAAATTCGATGGTGACAAATTCGGGCTGATCGGGAGCGTCTTCGGGATCACAGGTAACAAGGTACATATCTTTGTGGGGCGGATTGGCGGGATTTTCCAAATCATCCCCCTCATGGGAAAGGTGCCACATGTTCCAGTCCATGGAGTAAGGATATTTCTGCGCCGCTTTTTCTTCTTCCGTCTGCTTTTCATCAAATTTATCAATAGGCACGTTGTGCGATTCTGCATAAGCCATCTCATCTTCACGGGATTTCATATCCCACAGGCGCCAGGGAGCGATAATCTTCATATGAGGCGCCAATGCCTTCACAGCCAGTTCAAAACGGACCTGGTCATTTCCCTTGCCGGTGGCACCGTGGCAGATGGCATCCGCTCCGTATTTCTTTGCCATATCCACAAGACACTTGCCGATCAGCGGACGGGCAAAAGACGTTCCTAAAAGATACCGGCCTTCATATCTCCCGCCGGCCTGCAACACTTTGTAGGCGTATTCTTCAATAAATTCCCTGCGCACATCCAGCGTTTCTGCCACAGACGCCCCCGACTTCAGCGCTTTTTCATGAATCGCATCAAAATCTTCCGGCTGTCCCAGATTGACCGTACAGGCAATGACTTCACAGTTATAATGCTCTTTCAGCCACGGAATGATAACGGACGTATCCAATCCGCCGGAATAGGCAAGAACCACTTTTTTAATTTCATTCATTTTACATGCCGCCTTTCTTCATCGACTGGTCTTCATACAATTTCTTTTTACGAGATATGATATATTATACGGTTATATGAATAAATAATCAACCTTGTTTCGGAATATTTTTGTTTCTTTGTTTTAGAAAACTGTTTTTTGCCAAATCAATTCAGGATGATTTTGACTGCATTTTTGTTTTTCCGCCGGCACCATTATTCACTTTATGCAGAATCACGTCCCTTCCCTGTTATCCGGCGGAAAAATCACTTATAATAAAGATATATCATTTCCTGTTTTAAGAAAGGAGCGCCACAATGAACTTTTCCGAAAAACTTCCCGCTTTTGCCAACCCGCAGGGCGCCGCCGGAAAGCTGCTGATTGCCTCTATGAATATTTTCCATACTCCCGTGTCCCTCTGGGGGATTTCCCATCTGGATCTTGCCGGTAATGAAAAAATCCTCGACATCGGCTGCGGAGGCGGCATCAACCTGTCCCGCTTTTTAAAGAAAGTTCCCCGCGGTCACGTGACAGGCATCGATCTTTCACCGGACTGCGTGAATTATTCTTTTATGCGCAACCGCAATGCCATTGCGGAAGGACGGTGTTCCGTTTATGAAGGAAGCGCCGAACTCCTTCCTTTCGGCGCAAATCATTTCGATGTCATCACCGCCTTTGAAACGATATACTTCTGGCCCAATCTGCCAAACACACTGAAAGAAATCAAAAGGGTGCTGAAGCCGGGCGGCACCTTCCTCATCGTAAATGAAGCGGACGGCTATGGATTTCTCGACAATCTGTACCCGAAAATCATCAAAGGCATGACTCTCTACAAAACGGAAGAGCTTTCCGCTATTCTTACCAAAGCAGGTTTCACAAACATTGAAATCGATACAAAACTGGGATGCGTGACCGTTTCCGCGAGGCGTCCCGTCACTGCCCTGGATAAGGTAAAAACGGCAGTCCGTTTCGACAACGTCCGCAAGTGGGGACGGGCCGCCCTCTTTGCGGCAGGAACGGCGGCAGCTGTTTGCACGGCAGCCTGCCTTCTAAAAAAGAATAAAAAGCAGTAAGTGCAAAACGCTGTTTCCCCATCAGGAGAGACAGCGTTTTTACATAAAAAGAAATCTGCCCGATTAATAACAAAAGCCATATTATCAGAGCCGCTTTATATTTCCTGAAAAAAAGAAACAGTTCTGTAAGAACCGCTTCCTTTTCATTCCTTATTATATTTCAGATACAGCCTGCTGTGTTTCATCTTCCGCTTCATCAGTTTCCGCTTCTGCTGTATCAGCTTTTACTTCTCCTTCAAAAAGATCGGCAGAACGGTCATCCAGCGCTTCGATGGGCAGTTCCATTTCCTCGTCCTGTCCTTCCGGCGCTTTTACAATCTGCGGCTCCGGCGTATTCTTTGCAGATTCGATGAGAGCCATCGCCGACTTGAAATTGGCCAGAATCTTTTCAATATAGATCTTGACATCGCCTTCCGTTTTGAGCAGATCGGTGTTCAGTTTGCGGCGGGCCGCTTCCGCATCGGAAATGATATGATGGGCTTCATTCTGCGCTTCCCGAACTGCCAATTCCGCCTCTTTCTGTGCGTTTCTCTTCACATTTTCAGCAGTTTCCTGCGCCATGACCAAAGTGGAGGACATGGTAGATTCCATTTTTTCATAATTGCGGAGTTTCGTCTTGACTGTATCCATCTCCTCTTCCATCTCACGATGTTCGCGGTAAATACGTTCATAGTCACTTGCCAGCTCCTGCAGGAATGCGTCCACTTCTTCCTGGCTGTACCCCCGCAGTCCGCGGGAAAACGTTTTATTATGGATATCCATCGGTGTAATCATAAATAATCCTCCTGTTTCATATCAACGGTTTCATTTCTTATTTATAACGGTCAATCAGGAGCCCTGTCCGGCCTTTCCGGCTCATCCCCGTGACTTCCCTGATTTCAATCCGTCCTTTGCCGCGGATGGAAATAACATCTCCTGCTTTTACGGTTTGCGACGCGCTTTTCACAGGCTGCCAGTTAATTTCCGTCCGACCGCTCTCTACGCATTGTACCATTTTGCTGCGGGAAATGCCAAATCCTGCCGCGCCGACCGCATCCAGCCGAAGCGAAGCGACCGTGGCCCGCACCTCTCTGGCTGTCTTTTTAGGCGGCTCTAATTCTTCCAGAGATATTTCTTTTATCTGCACAGACACCATGGCGACTTTCAGGAAATTCCGCTTAATCCATTCCGCCATGGAACTGTCTGCCACAATCTGGCACCCCGCCCCCTGCATGAGGATATCTCCCAGAACCGCTCTGTCGATGCCCAGTCCCATAAGCGCCCCCAGTACATCACGGTGGCCGATGAGCCTGTATCGGTCATCCCAGGTCACTTTCAATGCGGTCAGCCCGAAATCCACGGGACCGTCATAGTCATTACGGGCAAATGCGACACGGATCCGTTCCGCTTCATGATATCCGCCGGAAGTTTTCACCGCCACCGTTTTCATGTGAGCCGCAATCGTCTGTCCGACCTGCGCCGCAAAAGGAGACATAAAGGGGCCGACGGCAAATGGCCGGCCTCTGTCCACGGAATCAGCAATATCCAGCAGACGGATCGCCATATCTTTCGCTTCTTCTCCGGTTGCGGAAAAGTAGCGGAGAATTTTTTCTCTGTCTTTCATTATTTTCTGCCCATTTCATCAGATTTCGCAAGAGCCGCCATGACGGCGTCCATGAGAGCGGCACGGATGCCGCGCGCTTCCATGGCATGGATGCCTGCAATCGTCGTACCACCGGGACTTGTCACCCCGTCACGGAGTTCGGCGGGATGTTTTCCTGTTTCCAGCACCATTTTGGCTGCGCCATACAAAGTCTGCGCCGCCGCTTCAACTGCCAGCTTCCGCGGAAGTCCCGCGCGCACTCCGGCATCCGCCAATGCGTCAATAATCACGAAAACGTATCCCGGCCCCGCTCCTGATAAAGCGCCCATCTCGTCAAGCTGGCGTTCGGAAACCACTGCCGCTTTCCCCAGGGCGGAAAATATTTCTTTTGCCGTTTCGATAAAATCCTCGTCAGCGTACCGCCCTGCTGTAATAGCTGTCATACCCTCCCCGACCGAAGCGGGAGTATTCGGCATGACACGGATCACCGGCGTCTTTTCGGGAAGGCCGGCTTCCAAGGTCGCTGCTGTCACTGCCGCCGCAACAGAAATCACCCGCCTCGGACGGTACGGATTTATTTCTTCCAAAACAAAAGGGATAATGTCGGGCTTTACTGCCAAAAGGACAAAATCCGCTTCTCCGATATCTTTCAGAGAAGCTGCAGATACGCCATATCGCTCTGCCTTTTCCACCGTTGACTTTTCCGTGCTTGCTTTAATGTATACTTCTTCTTTCGTCCAGAGGCCTTTGGAAAGGCACCCTGAAAGTATAGCGCCGCCCATAGCGCCGCAGCCGATCATCATAATCTTTTTCATACGCCCGGACCTCTCCACAAAGGAATCCCCGCAAGGCGGGGCATGCTGTCCATCTCAATATGCACCGCCGATGGCGCGCACAAAAGCACCTGCCCGTTCAGAAGTTCTACTTCTCCCTTGCCGAGATAAACGGCACCGCTCATGAAATCCACAAAACGGCTCGCCGTTTCATCATCCACATTGCTGCCAAGAACCACAAGAACTACAAGTCCTTTTTCCATGGCATCCACCGCACGGCGGGCATCACTATAAGCTCGGGGAACGAAGATGACAGCATCCAACGGACGGACAGCCCTCGCAGGCAGCGCGCCTGCCATACGGGGACCCGCCTCTTTACCGTCTTCTCCCGCAGAATCTATATACTCTTCTTCCTCCGGCTCCGTAACAAAAAGATCATAAAACAGCTCGGAGATCTTCGAAAAAAATGACATTATGCCGTAGGGGCCTGCGAATCCCATGCGGGGGCTTCCGCTTCCGGAAATGCCGCAAAATTCTCACGGGACACGCTCATATTATTTGGCGCGCAGAGGTAAATATTTTCAGAAACCTGGTCAATGCGCCCGTCCAAAGCATACATCACACCCTGAATAAAATCCACGATACGCTGTGCTTCATCGGCATCAGTCTTTTCCATATTCATTACGACCGGACGGGCAGCCTTCAGATGATTCCCGATTTTTTCGGCATCCTGATAGTCTTTCGGATTCACGACCACCATGGTATACGGTTTCGCCTGGCGGGTCGCTGCCACCGCACGGCCTGCTGCCGGACGAGGAGGAACAGGCTGCGCCGTATCTATCAACGTGCCCTCTTCTTCGTATTCTTCATCCTCGTATTCATCATCATGATCTGTAAACTGTTCCTTAAATTTATCCAGTAAGCTCATTTTGTTTCTCCTTTCCCATTTGCATAATTCCGCTCGCCAAAAATGGCGGTGCCGACGCGTACCATCGTAGCGCCCTCTTCTATTGCCGTTTCAAAATCCCGGGTCATCCCCATGGATAAAACAGAAACCTGTCCTTTAGGAAAATATGTTTTCAGTACTTCCCACATTTCATGAGCCCTGCGGAATACAGAACGTGTCATTTCCACATCCTCCACCATAGGCGCCATGCACATCAGACCTTTTACACGGATATGCGGGAGCATTCCCGCCTTCGCTGCAGCTTCGTCCAGACTTTCCGGCGGCAGGCCGTACTTGCTTGTTTCTCCGGAAATATTAAATTCCAGAAGCACATCCTGCACTTTGCCGGCCTGCCCGGCCCGTTTATCTATCTCTTCCATGATTTCCACGGAATCTACGGACTGGATCAAATCAGCCGCCGCCACTGCCTTTTTCACTTTATTTTTTTGAAGATGTCCCTGCAGGTTCCAGACAACAGGCATTTTCAAACGGCTCCGTTTGTCTTCCAATTCCTGCACACGGTTTTCTCCCACCTCTTTCACGCCAAGTCGGAGAACCTCCTCCATATCTTCCAATGGATGAAACTTCGTCACCGCCACAAGAGTCACGTCCTGCCTGTAAGGAGAACGGGCCTTCGCAGCCGCTATCCGCTTTTTCACAACTTCCAGCTTTTCTTCTATAGCTGACATCC
>OAWJ01001372.1_pt1 | contig 13834 bp, 13 predicted proteins | sample 1517021 | NCBI WGS metagenome assembly OAWJ01 (sample SAMEA2580121, study PRJEB22360) | human gut metagenome | biome: human gut; feature: human-associated habitat; material: faeces | place: Denmark | collected 2008/2010
GATGGTAGTGTGGGGTCTCCCCATGCGAGAGTAGGGAACTGCCAGGCATCAAATTAAGCGAAAGGCCATCCGTCAGGATGGCCTTTTTGCATTGGAGCAGAATAAATGCCGGATGCGACGCTGGCGCGTTTGCTCCAGCCTACTCTTGCCTATCCGTCCTGCTTTTGCATCCACTCCACCACAAAATCAGCCAGCCCCTCAACATCATTAATATCCAGTAACGCGACATCAAGATTAAGCGGCACATCACTGGCTACAGCAATAACATGCCTGTCTATCACTAATTCTTCCGGTCGATGTCCGGCTCCATCGCGAAACAGCACAATCTTTGCGATCTCTTCATGCTTAAACCCTTCGACCAGAATCAAATCCAGCTTTGAGGTATCCATTCGACTTGCGAGAAAATGTAGATCCAGCTCTTCTTCGTCTGGTGTTTCCGTCATCAAGGCCCATCGCTGTTGGCTGGCAACGATGGTTTGCGCCGCGCCAGCCTTGCGCAGCTCATAGCTATCTTTGCCCGGTTTATCAACATCCATATCATGGTGCGTATGCTTAATCAGCCCCGGACGGATCCCTCTGGCGCATAATGCCGGGATCAATTTTTTCAGCAGCGTTGTTTTTCCGGTGCCACTCCATGCAGCAAAGGCGAGTAACGGTATCATCGTTTTTCCTGCCATCGGGCAAGCTCCTCTGGCGTATTCACGTTTATAAATGCCTCTTTACGATCGCTGAAATCAACCGCATGACCGCCAGCCAGACGCATAAATGCCATAACCCGGCGTTCTCCTGCTTGCAGATATTCCAGTAATAAAGGCTCAATTGCGCGGTTTACCAGAGCAATAGTCGGGTGATCGCGTTCACCGTCGTGGACCCACACGACAGGCGCATCTTTGCGCTGATGAGTAAGCCGGGCGGCTAAATCATGGGGAATGTAAGGCGTATCGCACGGGCAAAACAAAAACCACTCACCCGCTTCCTGCTGCATTACTGAAAGCATTCCTGCCAGAGGACCAGGGTAATCCGCCAGTGAATCTTCAATCACTTTCAGACCGCTTACCTGATAGATTTCCTGATGACGATTAGCATTAATCACGACGTGAGAAAGCTGCGTCATAAGCGCGTCAGCGACATACTGCCATAATGGTTTGCCGTTTAATTCAAGCAATCCTTTATCTACGCCGCCCATTCGTCTGGCTTTACCGCCCGCCAGCACAACGCCTGTTATCATCGTCATCAGATTCACCGATATCGCCTCTTTTATTGTGGGATTGACCCTGCTAACGTGTCTGTCTCAAGAGTAAGGAGCATTACTATGAAATGTAAACGTCTGAATGAAGTTATTGAACTCCTCCAGCCAGCCTGGCAAAAAGAGCCAGACCTTAACCTGCTGCAATTTTTGCAGAAACTGGCGAAAGAGTCAGGTTTTGACGGCGAACTGGCGGATTTGACGGATGACATTCTGATCTATCACCTGAAAATGCGTGATTCCGCGAAAGATGCGGTGATCCCGGGTTTGCAGAAAGATTATGAAGAAGATTTCAAAACGGCGCTATTACGCGCACGTGGCGTAATTAAAGAGTAAAAGCTTGTAAGCGGCGCAACCAAAATCATCGTGAAATGATATCCTTCATCATTCGTAATGTTTTCCGGATGATGGGATGAACAACAGCGCTTTTACTTTCCAGACACTACACCCGGATACCATCATGGACGCTCTGTTTGAGCATGGGATTCGGGTGGATTCCGGTCTTACCCCGCTTAACAGCTATGAAAACCGTGTCTATCAATTTCAGGACGAAGATCGTCGACGTTTTGTCGTCAAATTTTATCGCCCTGAACGTTGGACAGCCGATCAAATCCTCGAAGAACATCAATTTGCGTTGCAGCTGGTTAACGATGAAGTTCCGGTCGCAGCACCTGTGGCCTTTAATGGTCAGACTTTATTGAACCATCAGGGATTTTATTTCGCTGTTTTTCCAAGCGTCGGTGGTCGCCAGTTCGAAGCTGATAATATCGATCAGATGGAAGCGGTTGGGCGTTATTTAGGGCGTATGCACCAGACGGGGCGCAAACAGCTTTTTATCCATCGCCCGACCATCGGTTTGAATGAATATCTCATTGAGCCACGCAAGCTGTTTGAGGACGCTACACTGATACCTTCTGGGTTGAAAGCGGCATTCCTGAAAGCGACAGATGAGCTGATTGCCGCCGTTACAGCACACTGGCGGGAAGATTTCACCGTTCGCCGGGAATATTCTCTGGCGCGATGGTCCAATGTTTGTTGATCTGGATGATGCACGTAATGGTCCAGCCGTTCAGGATTTGTGGATGTTGCTCAATGGTGATAAAGCCGAGCAGCGGATGCAACTGGAAACTATTATTGAGGCTTATGAAGAATTTAGCGAGTTCGACACCGCTGAAATCGGACTGATTGAACCTTTACGCGCCATGCGTTTGGTTTATTATCTTGCCTGGCTAATGCGGCGTTGGGCTGATCCCGCGTTCCCGAAAAATTTCCCGTGGTTAACCGGGGAAGATTACTGGCTACGACAGACGGTGACTTTTATAGAACAGGCAAAAGTTCTACAAGAACCCCCTTTGCAATTAACACCTATGTATTAATCGGAGAGAGTAGATCATGAAAAAGATTTGGCTGGCGCTGGCTGGTTTAGTTTTAGCGTTTAGCGCATCGGCGGCGCAGTATGAAGATGGTAAACAGTACACTACCCTAGAAAAACCAGTTGCTGGCGCGCCGCAAGTGCTGGAGTTTTTCTCTTTCTTCTGCCCGCACTGCTATCAGTTTGAAGAAGTTCTGCATATTTCTGATAACGTGAAGAAAAAACTGCCGGAAGGCGTGAAGATGACTAAATACCACGTCAACTTCATGGGGGGTGACCTGGGCAAAGAGCTGACTCAGGCATGGGCTGTGGCGATGGCGCTGGGCGTGGAAGACAAAGTCACAGTTCCGCTGTTTGAAGGCGTACAAAAAACCCAGACCATTCGTTCAGCATCTGATATCCGCGATGTATTTATCAACGCAGGTATTAAAGGTGAAGAGTACGACGCGGCGTGGAACAGCTTCGTGGTGAAATCTCTGGTCGCTCAGCAGGAAAAAGCTGCAGCTGACGTGCAATTGCGTGGTGTTCCGGCGATGTTTGTTAACGGTAAATATCAGCTGAATCCGCAGGGTATGGATACCAGCAATATGGATGTTTTTGTTCAGCAGTATGCTGATACTGTGAAATATCTGTCCGAGAAAAAATAATTCAATGTAAATTACATAAAGCCCGTGAATATTCACGGGCTTTTTTTATTATTTAATAAATATAAATACATTCTGATAATGCTTCCTGCTGCTGGACATTATTTCAGCATAAGTGGATATTCAAAGTTTTGCTGTTTTATCAGGGAATATTTATATGATACGTAAGTCAGCTACAGGTGCCATTGTTGCGTTAGCCGTAATCTGGGGTGGTGGCACATGGTACACAGGTACGCAAATTCAGCCTGGTGTCGAAAAGTTTATTAAAGGTTTTAACGATGCTAAAAAGAAAGGTGAACATGCCTACGATATGACGTTAAGTTATAAAAATTTTGACAAAGGCTTTTTTAATTCCCGTTTTCAAATGCAAATGACATTTGATAACGGTGCACCCGATCTCAATATCAAGCCAGGCCAGAAAATTGTATTTGATGTGGATGTTGAGCACGGTCCGTTGCCCATCACAATGTTAATGCATGGTAATGTCATCCCAGCACTGGCAGCGGCAAAAGTGAACTTAGTGAATAATGAGCTGACACAACCGCTATTTATCGCCGCGAAAAATAAATCGCCCGTGGAAGCGACATTGCGATTCGCGTTTGGTGGCCCATTCTCCACGACATTAGATGTTGCCCCTGCAGAGTATGGAAAGTTTTCTTTTGGTGAAGGCCAGTTTACTTTTAATGGTGATGATAGTTCATTGTCTAACCTGGATATTGAAGGCAAAGTCGAAGATATTGTTCTGCAATTTTCACCAATGAACAAAGTAACGGCGAAAAGTTTTACCATTGATTCTCTGACACGATTAGAAGAAAAGAAATTTCCGGTTGGTGAAAGCGAGTCGAAATTTAATCAGGTTAATATTATCAACCAGGGGGAAGTCGTTGCCCAAATCGATGCTTTCGTTGCAAAAACCAGGCTGGATCGCGTTAAAGACAAAGATTATATCAATGTCAATCTGACCTACGAACTTGATAAGTTAACAAAAGGGAATCAGCAACTCGGTAGTGGTGAGTGGTCATTGATTGCTGAATCTATTGATCCCTCAGCGGTGCGCCAATTTATCATCCAGTATAACATTGCGATGCAGAAGCAGCTTGCTGCACACCCTGAGTTAGCAAACGATGAAGTTGCTCTGCAAGAAGTGAATGCTGCATTGTTCAAAGAGTATTTACCGTTATTACAAAAAAGTGAGCCGACGATTAAACAACCAGTAAGATGGAAGAACGCACTCGGCGAACTAAATGCCAATCTGGATATCAGTATTGCCGACCCAGCCAAATCTTCATCATCCACAAACAAAGATATTAAATCGCTCAATTTTGATATGAAGTTACCGCTTAATGTCGCTACAGAAACCGCAAAACAGCTTAATTTATCTGAAGGGATGGATGCGGAAAAAGCGCAAAAGCGGGCTGATAAGCAAATCAGTGGGATGATGACATTAGGTCTGATGTTACAGTTAATCACGATTGACAACAATACCGCCTCGCTGCAACTGCGTTATACACCGGGTAAAGTTGTTTTTAACGGACAGGAGATGAGCGAAGAAGAATTTATGTCTCGTGCCGGACGTTTTGTTCATTAAAATACTCACTCGCCTCTGCTCATTCAGAGGCGAGTAAAACTTACTTTTCCTGCCGCTGTGATGACATCAACGATGTCAGAAGCCGGTCTTTTTCCTGCCACAATGAGTTCAGCCATTGCTGAAAATGGCGCTTAAAGCTTTTGTCATTGATGTAGTCGCCATGTAACTCATCGGCAATAGGCTGTAAATCCACATGTACGACAATTCGCGTCAGTTTACCGCTTAACATATCGAAGAACGGCTGACGGTTATTGTCCGGATAACACAGCGTAACATTAAGCAGTTTATCGAATTGTTTACCCAGTACATTTAGCGCCATCGCAATGCCTGCCGCCTTTGGTGGCAACAAGTTTTGAAAAGAGGAGTGGGTTTGCTGATGTTTTTCTTGCGTGAAACGGGAGCCTTCAACGAAATTGACAATAGTGGTGGGGTGCAGGCGAAACTTTTCACAAGAACGCCGAGTGGTTTCAACATCTTTACCACGTCGCTCCGGATGACGTAATAAATAAGCGCGGGAATAACGCTTCATAAACGGCATATCCAGCGCCCAGCACGCCAGGCCAAGAAAAGGCACCCAGGCCAGCTGCTGCTTGAGGAAATATTTATTCATCGGAATGTGCTTACGAAACAGCACGCACAGTACGACAATATCTGCCCAACTACGGTGGTTACAAATAAGCAGATACCAGTTCTTCTTACTTAACCCTTCCAGCCCGTGAACTTCCCATTGCAGGTGTGGGTTCAGATGCAGTAATACCGCCAGACCTTCACACCAGCAATACATCATAAAATCACAAAAACGCGAAACCTTTCGCCAAATGACTGGCACAGGTAGCAATAGTTTTACAATCCCGGCAATGATGATCGGGACGGAACAAAAAATAGTGACCAAAATGGTCAATACGATACTCAGCAAAAGGGTTATCGCAGCGAGTATTCTCGTCATAATGAATTTATTCAAAAGGTTAGCCATAGACAGTGCGCTAAAGAAGCGCAAGGCGCAGATTTTAGCAGAAAACGACCCAAATAACGGATGATCCTTAAGGAGAAAAATAATTCATATCTATCCACATTAGAAAAAATCCCATTATCTCAATTATTAGGGATGGCTTTATTTTTAACTGCATGAAAAACAAAGACAAACACCATGCTGTAAAAAGCATGATAATAAATTAAAAGCGATGTAAATAATTTATGCACAAAGTTATCCACATGACGATTTGCGAGCGATCCAGAAGATCTACAAAAGATTTTCACGAAAAGCGGTGAAAAACTCATGTTTTCATCCTGTCTGTGGCATCCTTTACCCATAATCTGATAAACAGGCACGGACATTATGGTTCAGATCCCCCAAAATCCACTTATCCTTGTAGATGGTTCATCTTATCTTTATCGCGCATATCACGCGTTTCCCCCGCTGACTAACAGCGCAGGCGAGCCGACCGGTGCGATGTATGGTGTCCTCAACATGCTGCGCAGTCTGATCATGCAATATAAACCGACGCATGCAGCGGTGGTCTTTGACGCCAAGGGAAAAACCTTTCGTGATGAACTGTTTGAACATTACAAATCACATCGCCCGCCAATGCCGGACGATCTGCGAGCACAAATCGAACCTCTGCACGCGATGGTTAAAGCGATGGGACTGCCGCTGCTGGCGGTTTCTGGCGTAGAAGCGGACGACGTTATCGGTACTCTGGCGCGCGAAGCCGAAAAAACCGGGCGTCCGGTGCTGATCAGCACTGGCGATAAAGATATGGCGCAGCTGGTGACACCAAATATCACGCTTATCAACACCATGACGAATACCATCCTCGGACCGGAAGAGGTGGTGAATAAGTACGGCGTGCCGCCAGAACTGATCATCGATTTCTTGGCGCTGATGGGTGACTCCTCTGATAACATTCCTGGCGTACCGGGCGTCGGTGAAAAAACCGCGCAGGCATTGCTGCAAGGTCTTGGCGGGCTGGATACGCTGTATGCCGAGCCAGAAAAAATTGCTGGGTTGAGCTTCCGTGGCGCGAAAACAATGGCAGCGAAGCTCGAGCAAAACAAAGAAGTTGCTTATCTCTCATACCAGCTGGCGACGATTAAAACCGACGTTGAACTGGAGCTGACCTGTGAACAACTGGAAGTGCAGCCACCGGCGGCGGAAGAGTTGTTAGGGCTGTTCAAAAAGTATGAGTTCAAACGCTGGACTGCTGATGTCGAAGCGGGCAAATGGCTACAGGCTAAAGGGGCGAAACCCGCAGCCAGGCCGCAGGAAACCAGTGTTGCAGACGAAGCGCCAGAAGTGACGGCAACGGTGATTTCTTATGACAACTACGTCACTATCCTTGATGAAGAAACACTGAAAGAGTGGATTGCGAAGCTGGAAAAAGCGCCGGTATTTGCATTTGATACCGAAACAGACAGCCTTGATAACATCTCTGCTAACCTGGTCGGGCTTTCTTTTGCTATCGAGCCAGGCGTAGCGGCATATATTCCGGTTGCTCATGATTATCTTGATGCGCCCGATCAAATCTCTCGCGAGCGTGCACTCGAGTTGCTAAAACCGCTGCTGGAAGATGAAAAGGCGCTGAAGGTCGGGCAAAACCTGAAATACGATCGCGGTATTCTGGCGAACTACGGCATTGAACTACGTGGGATTGCGTTTGATACCATGCTGGAGTCCTACATTCTCAATAGCGTTGCCGGACGTCACGATATGGACAGCCTCGCGGAACGTTGGTTGAAGCACAAAACCATCACTTTTGAAGAGATTGCGGGTAAAGGCAAAAATCAACTGACCTTTAACCAGATTGCCCTCGAAGAGGCCGGACGTTACGCCGCCGAAGATGCAGATGTCACCTTGCAGTTGCATCTGAAAATGTGGCCGGATCTGCAAAAACACAAAGGGCCGTTGAACGTCTTCGAGAATATCGAAATGCCGCTGGTGCCGGTGCTTTCACGCATTGAACGTAACGGTGTGAAGATCGATCCGAAAGTGCTGCACAATCATTCTGAAGAGCTCACCCTTCGTCTGGCTGAGCTGGAAAAGAAAGCGCATGAAATTGCAGGTGAGGAATTTAACCTTTCTTCCACCAAGCAGTTACAAACCATTCTCTTTGAAAAACAGGGCATTAAACCGCTGAAGAAAACGCCGGGTGGCGCGCCGTCAACGTCGGAAGAGGTACTGGAAGAACTGGCGCTGGACTATCCGTTGCCAAAAGTGATTCTGGAGTATCGTGGTCTGGCGAAGCTGAAATCGACCTACACCGACAAGCTGCCGTTGATGATCAACCCGAAAACCGGGCGTGTACATACCTCTTATCACCAGGCAGTAACCGCAACGGGACGTTTATCGTCAACCGATCCTAACCTGCAAAACATTCCGGTGCGTAACGAAGAAGGTCGCCGTATCCGCCAGGCGTTTATTGCGCCAGAGGATTATGTGATTGTCTCAGCGGACTACTCGCAGATTGAACTGCGCATTATGGCGCATCTCTCGCGTGACAAAGGCTTGCTGACCGCATTCGCCGAAGGAAAAGATATCCACCGTGCAACGGCGGCAGAAGTGTTTGGTTTGCCACTGGAAACCGTCACCAGCGAGCAACGTCGTAGCGCGAAAGCGATCAACTTTGGTCTGATTTATGGCATGAGTGCTTTCGGTCTGGCGCGGCAATTGAACATTCCGCGTAAAGAAGCGCAGAAGTACATGGACCTTTACTTCGAACGCTACCCTGGCGTGCTGGAGTATATGGAACGCACCCGTGCTCAGGCGAAAGAGCAGGGCTACGTTGAAACGCTGGACGGACGCCGTCTGTATCTGCCGGATATCAAATCCAGCAATGGTGCTCGTCGTGCAGCGGCTGAACGTGCAGCCATTAACGCGCCAATGCAGGGAACCGCCGCCGACATTATCAAACGGGCGATGATTGCCGTTGATGCGTGGCTACAGGCTGAGCAACCGCGTGTGCGTATGATCATGCAGGTACACGATGAACTGGTATTTGAAGTCCATAAAGATGATGTCGATGCCGTCGCGAAGCAGATTCATCAACTGATGGAAAACTGTACCCGTCTGGATGTGCCGTTGCTGGTGGAAGTGGGGCGTGGCGAAAACTGGGATCAGGCGCACTAAGATTCGCCTGAACATGCCCTTTTTTCGTAAGTAAGCAACATAAGCTGTCACGTTTTGTGATGGCTATTAGAAATTCCTATGCAACAACTGAAAAAAAATTACAAAAAATGCTTTCTGAACTGAACAAAAAAGAGTAAAGTTAGTCGCGTAGGGTACAGAGGTAAGATGTTCTATCTTTCAGACCTTTTACTTCACGTAATCGGATTTGGCTGAATATTTTAGCCGCCCCAGTCAGTAATGACTGGGGCGTTTTTTATTGGGCGAAAGAAAAGATCCGTAATGCCTGATACGCCATGTTTATCAGGCCAACGGTAGAATTGTAATCTATTGAATTTACGGGCCGGATACGCCACATCCGGCACAAGCATTAAGGCAAGAAAATTATTCGCCGTCCTGCGTTTCTTCTACAGGCTGCATCTCGCTAAACCAGGTATCCAGTTTCTGCCGCAGCTTGTCCACGCCTTGTTTCTTCAGCGAAGAAAACGTTTCAACCTGCACATCACCGTTAAACGCCAGCACCGCTTCACGCACCATATTCAATTGCGCTTTACGTGCGCCGCTTGCCAGTTTGTCCGCTTTGGTCAGCAGTACCAGCACGGCGATATTGCTGTCTACCGCCCACTCAATCATCTGCTGATCCAAATCTTTCAGCGGATGGCGAATATCCATTAGCACCACCAGACCTTGCAGGCTCTGACGTTTTTCGAGGTACTCGCCGAGCGCGCGCTGCCATTTGCGCTTCATCTCTTCCGGGACTTCCGCATAACCGTACCCAGGCAAGTCAACCAGACGCTTGCCGTCAGCCACTTCAAACAGGTTGATAAGCTGGGTGCGCCCCGGGGTTTTTGAGGTACGAGCCAGGCTTTTCTGGTTAGTCAGCGTGTTCAGCGCGCTGGATTTACCTGCGTTGGAACGGCCTGCAAAAGCCACTTCAATTCCGGTATCGGAAGGTAGGTGGCGAATATCAGGCGCACTCATCACAAAATGCGTCTGTTGATAATTCAAATTAGTCAAAGCGGTCGTCTCCATCAGTCAAAGCTTTGCGGCGATTATACCTGAACCATAATAAAAGGCGGATTTTTCGGCGTGAGCGTTGTAAGTAAAAGCCATATGCTTTGTGAGACATTGCCGATAGTCTTTATGCGAAATAGCAGAGAAAATTCTGCGACGCATGTCAAATAAGCTATATAAATCAGTGAATTGCTTTTATATAAAACTCTGAAAATGTGCAAATACTGATGGCGGTTGATTGTTTATTTAAAGCAAAGGCGTAAAGTAGCACCCATAGAGCGAGGACGCTAACAGGAACAATGACTCAGGATGAGGGTCAGGAGCGCCAGGAGGCGAAGACAGAGGATTGTCAGGAAGATAAACGTCCGGAGACGTAATTAAATGGAAATGGAATCAACACGGATTGTTCCGGCTAATGGAAAAACAGGGTGTGTTGGCGGCCTGCAAGGATTGTAAGACCCGTTAAGGGTTATGAGTCAGGAAAAAAGGCGACAGAGTAATCTGTCGCCTTTTTTCTTTGCTTGCTTTCTGTTAGATTCCGCCGCAAATCTATACTGAATAAAACGGCTAAAAGACGAACCATTATGAAACCATCATCTTCAAACTCACGCAGCAAAGGTCATGCAAAAGCGCGTCGAAAAACACGCGAGGAGCTGGATCAGGAAGCTCGTGACCGTAAGCGTCAGAAAAAACGTCGTGGTCATGCGCCGGGCAGCCGCGCAGCGGGCGGTAACACCACGTCAGGCAGCAAAGGCCAGAACGCACCAAAAGATCCACGTATTGGCAGTAAAACCCCTATTCCATTGGGCGTGGCTGAAAAAGTCACCAAACAGCACAAACCGAAGAGTGAGAAACCTATGCTTTCACCGCAGGCGGAGTTGGAGTTACTGGAAACGGATGAGCGTCTGGATGCGCTGCTGGAACGTCTGGAAGCAGGCGAAACCCTGAGCGCCGAAGAGCAATCCTGGGTGGATGTCAAACTGGATCGTATTGATGAGTTGATGCAGAAACTCGGCCTCTCTTATGACGATGACGAAGAAGAGGAAGAAGACGAGAAGCAAGAAGACATGATGCGTCTGCTGCGGGGCAACTAACGGATTGCCGCCGTGGGTCTTCCCGTTCTGCTGATAACCCTTCCGGTTATATGTTATCTGGTGTGGTTATTCGTTAAACTACAGCGGTTGTCGCGGCGACAAAAGTGGCTGGGGGACCCTAGAGAGATAGTTTCTGCACCGGACGGGGGCCCCCGCCGGTACCCCGTAGCCGCCAGAGACGCCATCGGAAGGAGTGAGCATGTCTGTACAGCAAATCGACTGGGATCTGGCCCTGATCCAGAAATATAACTATTCCGGGCCACGATACACCTCGTACCCGACCGCGCTGGAGTTTTCAGAAGACTTCGGCGAACAGGCGTTTTTACAAGCCGTGGCGCGCTATCCTGAGCGTCCATTATCTCTCTACGTACATATTCCGTTCTGCCATAAGCTTTGTTACTTCTGCGGTTGCAATAAGATTGTTACTCGCCAGCAGCACAAGGCCGATCAGTATCTGGACGCGCTGGAGCAAGAAATCGTCCATCGTGCACCGCTGTTCGCCGGGCGTCACGTCAGCCAATTGCACTGGGGCGGCGGAACGCCGACGTATCTGAATAAAGCGCAAATCAGCCGTCTGATGAAGCTGCTGCGCGAAAACTTCCAGTTCAATGCCGATGCGGAGATCTCGATCGAAGTCGATCCGCGGGAAATCGAACTGGATGTACTCGATCATTTACGCGCCGAAGGCTTTAATCGGCTGAGCATGGGCGTGCAGGACTTCAACAAAGAAGTGCAACGTCTGGTTAACCGCGAGCAGGATGAAGAGTTCATCTTTGCACTGCTTAACCATGCGCGTGAGATTGGCTTTACCTCCACCAACATCGACCTGATTTACGGCCTGCCGAAACAGACGCCGGAGAGTTTCGCCTTTACCCTGAAGCGTGTGGCGGAACTGAACCCTGACCGTCTGAGCGTCTTTAACTACGCGCATCTGCCAACTATTTTTGCCGCCCAGCGCAAAATCAAAGATGCTGACTTGCCGAGTCCGCAACAAAAACTCGATATTCTGCAGGAAACCATCGCCTTCCTGACACAATCGGGCTATCAGTTTATCGGTATGGATCACTTTGCTCGCCCGGATGACGAGCTGGCGGTGGCCCAGCGTGAAGGCGTGCTGCATCGTAACTTCCAGGGCTACACCACTCAGGGCGATACCGATCTGCTGGGGATGGGCGTTTCCGCCATCAGCATGATTGGCGACTGCTACGCGCAGAACCAGAAAGAGTTGAAGCAGTACTATCAGCAAGTGGATGAACAAGGCAATGCGCTGTGGCGTGGTATTGCGCTAACGCGTGATGACTGTATTCGCCGCGATGTGATTAAGTCGCTCATCTGCAACTTCCGTCTGGATTACGCCCCTATTGAGCAACAGTGGGATTTGCTCTTCGCTGATTACTTTGCGGAAGATCTCAAGCTGCTCGCCCCGTTAGCAAAAGATGGGCTGGTGGATGTGGATGAGAAGGGAATACAGGTGACGGCGAAAGGTCGCTTGCTGATCCGCAACATTTGCATGTGCTTTGATACCTATCTGCGCCAGAAAGCGCGGATGCAGCAGTTCTCTCGGGTGATTTAAATTGTGAATGGCGCTTCGTTTACAAAGTAGAAAACGAAAGCGCCATCAATGTGCTGAGAACAAGATTGCCTGATGCGACGCTGGTTGCGTCTTATCAGGCCTACGACTTTCTCCGCATCCGGCGTAAACAACGAGCTTCAGCTAAACAGCCCTATCATCGCGGCACACAGCACGGCAGCAACAGCAGTTTGCGGTGTGTGGCTGTCAACTGCGCCACTCGATACCAGATTAATTATTGATTCCAGCATAATGACTCTCCCCGTTTTCCGGGCAAGATCATACTGAACTTATCGGAACAGTAAAGCGCAAAATACCAGCAATTTGCGCTCAATAATCAATCTTTACACACAAGCCGTGAATCACTCCATCCCCAGCTCTTTTAACTTACGCGTCAGGGTGTTGCGGCCCCAGCCAAGTAGCCGCGCCGCTTCCTGTTTATGCCCCTGCGTATGTCGCAGCGCGGTGGTCAGTAACGTCCGTTCCAGCTCTGGCTGTGCTTCGGAAAGCAGGTTTTGATGACCGGAACGCAGCGCTCTGTCTGCCCACTGTGCTAACAGCGTTGCCCAACTGTCCGGCTGCATGTGTGAAGTGCTTTCCGGTACGTTTGATTCAAACAGTTCGCCAGGCAAATCCTGAATCAACACTTCCTGTCCGGCAGCCATCACCGTTAGCCAGCGACAGGTGTTTTCCAGCTGGCGCACGTTGCCTGGCCACGCCAGACGCGTCAGCGCGGCTTCGGTTTCCGGATGCAGCAACTTCGCTTCTACGCCCAGCTCTCGCGCGGCAACCTGTAAAAAATGGCGTGCCAGACGGGGAATATCTTCCCGACGTTCGCGCAGTGGCGGCAGATGAACGCGGATGACGTTCAGGCGGTGGAACAGATCCTCACGGAACTTGCCTTCCTGCACCCGCTGTTCAAGATTCTGGTGAGTGGCAGCGATAATCCGCACATCCACTTTCACCGGCGCATAGCCGCCAACGCGATAAAACTGACCATCTGCCAGCACGCGCAGCAAACGCGTCTGCACATCCAGCGGCATATCGCCAATTTCATCGAGAAATAATGTACCGCCATCAGCTTGTTCAAAACGCCCCTGACGAATGGTATTCGCGCCGGTAAATGCGCCTTTCTCGTGACCAAACAGTTCGGATTCGATCAAATCCTTCGGGATAGCCGCCATAT
>OAWJ01001373.1_pt1 | contig 13830 bp, 8 predicted proteins | sample 1517021 | NCBI WGS metagenome assembly OAWJ01 (sample SAMEA2580121, study PRJEB22360) | human gut metagenome | biome: human gut; feature: human-associated habitat; material: faeces | place: Denmark | collected 2008/2010
GCACCATATATTCGGCCCCCCCCGGGGCCGCGGGCGCCCCGCCGCATCGTGGGAACAGAGCTGGCCGTGGCCTGTGCCGAGCGGGAAAGCGACCATGTGCTGGTGCTCAGCACCAAAAAAGGCTGCTGGCTCCGCACCGTCCCCGCCGCAGATAACCCCGGCCTCTGGCTGCTGGATATGGTGCGCCGCGCCGCTGCCGGTCTGCCGCAGGCCGAGGGGACAGGCTTCCTTCCCGCCGGACAGACCAAACAGAGCGATCCTCCGGGCCGCTCGCAGAGCAAGGACCCCACCCCAAAGAAGAAGCATCCTCTCCGCGTTCTGCTGGCGGTGCTGGTGCTCCTGGCGCTGGCGGCGTTCGGTGTGGCGTGGTATCTCACGGGCGGCGATCTTGCCGCCCTGCCCCAGCGCCTGAAGACCCTGCGTCTGCCCGAGTGGGTCACCCTCTGGCAGGCCCATGAGCCGAAGCCCGGTGCAAGACTGATATAAAACACAAAGGGGCCGCTTCCCGGCAGAAATACGGGAGGCGGCCTCTTTTTATACAGCACAAAACCCCGCCGCATTGGGATGCTTCCCAATGCGGCGGGGCGTTTGTGTTAAAATACAGTCAAGTGACAGTGCTTAGAGCTGGCTCTGATATTCCTTGCGGTAGCCTTCCAGCTCCTTCTGGTTGCCATAGACGAAGTGACCGTTGGCGATCTCCTCCCAGACCGGCTTGTCCACGCTGTAGTCGTGGCAGCTGGGGTCATAGACCAGAAGCTTCTTCTTCTTTTCCAAGCCCGGGTCGGGGATGGGAACAGCGCTCAGCAGAGCCTTGGTGTAGGGATGCAGGGGGTGGAGGAACAGCTCTTCAGCCTCTGCAAGCTCCACGATGCGGCCCTTGCTGATGACGGCGATGCGGTCCGAGATGAACCGGACGACCGACAGGTCGTGGGCGATGAACAGGTAGGTCAGACCGCGGGACTTCTTCATGCTGTTCAGCAGGTTCAGCACCTGCGCACGGATGGAGACGTCCAGTGCGGAGATGGGCTCGTCGGCCACGATGAACTCCGGCTCCATGACCAGCGCACGGGCGATGCCGATACGCTGACGCTGGCCGCCCGAGAACTCGTGGGGGAAGCGGGAGGCAAACTCCGGCAGCAGGCCGACCTCGTGCAGAGCGTTCATGACCTTTTCGTGCAGGTCATTCTGGTCCTTGTACAGGTGGTGGTTCAACAGACCCTCAGCCACGATGTACTCGACCTTGGCGCGCTCGTTCAGGGAGGCCATGGGGTCCTGGAAGATCATCTGCACCTTGCGGATGACCTCACGGTCCAGCTCCTTGGAGATCTTGCCGTTGATCTTCTGGCCCTTGAAGAAGATGTCGCCGCCGGAAGTCGGGTTGATGCGGCAGATGGCACGGCCAATGGTGGTCTTGCCGGAGCCGGACTCGCCGACCAGCGAGAAGGTCTCGCCCTTGTAGATGTCAAAATTGACGTGGTCCACGGCCACGAACTTCTTTTTGCCGGAGCCAAAGGTGATCTGAAGGTCTTTCAGCTCAATCAGCTTTTCACGCTCAGCCATTTAAGTTGGAACCTCCCATCTTTCCCATTTTCTCACGCAGGTTCTGGATGGAGTGGGGGCGTTCCATCTTGGGAGCCCGGGGGTCCAGATACCAGGTCTTTGCCGCGTGGGTCTCGGACACCTGGAAGAACGGAGGTTCTGCCACGAAGTCGATGGCCAGCGCGTGCTTGTTGCGGGGTGCAAATGCATCGCCCTTGATCTCATTGAACAGGTTCGGCGGCGTACCGTCGATGGTGGGCAGGGCCTCACCCTTGGTACCCAGCTGAGGCAGAGCCTGCAGCAGAGCCCAGGTGTAGGGGTGCCATGCGTCGTAGAAGATCTCCTCGACGGTGCCGTACTCGACGATCTGGCCGGCGTACATGACGGCCACGCGGTCTGCCACGTTTGCCACAACGCCCAGGTCATGGGTGATGTAGATAACGGACATGCCCAGCTCCTTCTGCAGGTCACGGATGAGCTGCAGGATCTGTGCCTGAATGGTCACGTCCAGAGCGGTGGTGGGCTCGTCGCAGATGAGGATCTGCGGACGGCAGGCGGCAGCGATGGCGATGACGACACGCTGACGCATACCGCCGGAGAACTCGTGCGGATACTGCTCGTAGCGGCGCTCCGGGTCGGGGATGCCGACCTTGGCCAGCATCTCGATGGCGGCCTTCTTGGCCTCCGCGCCCTTCAGGCCCTGATGGTGCTCGATGCTCTCCTGGATCTGCTTGCCGATTTTCTTCAGCGGGTTCAGGCTGGTCATCGGGTCCTGCATGACCATGGCGATCTTCTTGCCGCGCACGCCCAGCCAGTCCTTCTCGGTGAACTTGGTCATGTCGCGGCCTTCGTACATGATGGAGCCGCCGGTGATCTTACCGTTGACATCCAGCATACCCACGAAGGTCTTGGTGAATACGGACTTGCCCGAGCCGGACTCGCCCACGATGGCCAGCGTCTCGCCGTCATAAAGGTCCAGCGAGCACTTGCGGATCGCGTTCAGCTTCTTGCCGCGCAGGCTAAAGGTGATCTCCACGTCTTTGGCAGAGATGATCGGTTGTCTATCCATTTTTGTGATTTTCTCTCCCATCTGTTAAACGTGGTTGCGCGGGTCAGCAGCATCCGAGAAAGCGTTGCCCATGATATAGAAGGAAATGGAGATGATGGACACGATGGATGCGGGGAAGACCAGCAGGTAAGGATAATCGAGGAAGAAGCCGCGCACCTTGCTCAGGATGAGGCCCAGAGACGGAGTCTCGATGCCCAGACCGATGCCCAGATAGGACAGGGTGGACTCGAGGTTGATGGTGGCGGGGATGCTCAGCGCCATGCGCAGGATGATGACGGAGACCAGATAGGGCAGGATGTTCTTGGTCAGAACGCGCCACAGCGGGGTGCCAAGGCAGCGGGATGCGAGGTTGTACTCGCGGTCACGGAACATGAACACCATGTTGCGGACGCGGCGGGCCAGCCAGCCGATGGCGATCATCGAGACGGCCATGATGGTGAAGCTCTGGCCAACGACCAGTGCGATCAGGGTCATGTAGATGATGTAAGGCACATTGTCGATGAGGTTGTACAGCTCGGTGAAGAAGCGGTCCAGCTTACGGACATAGCCCCAGATCAGGCCGATGATGACGCCGAGGATGCTCTCGCCCACGGCAACGATGAGGGCCAGACGGATGGATACCTGAGTGGCGTACCACACCTGACACCAGTAGTCGCGGCCGAGGTTGTCGGTGCCGAACCAGTATTCGCTGTTGGGCTTCCGGAAGGCCAGAGAGGAATCCGTCACCAGCGTCTGATAATCGTACTTGCCGATGGCCAGTGCGATGAAGGAAAAGATGACGAGGAACAGGAACAGGAACAGGCAGACGACAGCGGCCTTGTGCTTGAGGAAGTTCTGGATGACAGAACCCCAGTAGCTGTAGTTGGAGTAGCCGACACGCTCGGCTTCCTCCGGAGAGTAATCGACAAAGTAGAACAGCTCGTCCTGCTTTTTGCCCTCAAAATCAGATGCTTTAGCCATCAGCGTGCGGCCTCCTTTCCGGTCAGAGTAATGCGCGGGTCAACCAGCATCATCAGCACGTCGCCCAGGAAAACACCCACGATGCCCAGTGCAGCGTAGAGGATGACCAGAGTCTGGACGACGTTCAGGTCATAGCGCTGGATGGCGTCGGTCAGCAGGGGACCCATGCCGGGAACGGAGAAGAACCGCTCCATCAGCAGAGAGCCGCCGACCGTCAGCAGGATGGACTGGGGGATATACTGCACCATGGGGACCATGGCGTTGCGCAGCACGTGCTTGAACATGATCTCGCTGGAGCTCAGGCCCTTGACGCGGGCCAGCTTGATATAATCGCGGGTCAGCTCGTCCACCATGTAGCGGCGGGTCCACAGAGCGTAGCCTGCGATAGACGCCAGCGACAAGCAGACGATGGGCAGCACGCTGGAGGGGCCGACATTACGGGTGGAGTACAGCGTGGGGAAACCCAGGTATTTGGAGCCGAAGACCAGCACCAGCGAATAGGAGACCAGAGAAGGCACAGCGTTGACAAAAACGGTGTAGGCCGTGCCGATCCAGTCAAAGACCTTGTCCTTGAAGGCGGTCTGCAGGATGCCCAGCATGATGCCCACCAGCAGAGAGATGCCGGCGGAGATCAGGCCGAGGCGCATGGAGACGCCGAATTTCTTGCCGATCACCTTCACGACAGAAGCGCCATTCTGGATGCGGCGGGAAGTGCCGAAGTCCAGATGGAGCAGGTCGTTGTAGAAGTGCAGCAACTGGGTGCCGATGGGGTCGGTCAGACCGGCGGCTTCCAGTGCGGCGTATTTCTGCTCTTCGGTAAACTTCATGAGCTGTTCTTCCGTGAAGTAGTAGTCCGTAGGCAGGCAGCGCATCAGCAAAAAGACGATGGTTGCGATCAATAAGATCGTGACGAGCGACTGAGCCAGCCGCTTGACGGTGTATTTTAACATGATAACCAAACCTTTATAAAATAATCATCAGGCTTTGGTTGCTGCATTGAAAGCAGCGGAGAAAGCCTCGTACTCCTCGGTGGTGTAGCCGTCGCCCTGACGGGTCTCCCAGTTGACTGCCTTGTAGTTGCAGGGACCGTACATGGCGTTGATCTTGGTGTACTCGTTGACGTGGGTCAGGCACCAGAGCACCTCAAACAGGCAGGGGATGCACAGTGCGTTGTTCAGCATGGAAGCCTCAGCCTTTGCGAATGCGGCATAGCGTGCATCGGTATCGGTGACGATGGCCTTTGCCGCGGTGACCAGATCGGTGAACTCCTGATAATCAGCCAGCAGGTCCTTCTGGTAATCCTGAGGATCCTTCTCAACGGCTGCGATCCAGGAGGTGGTCTGAGCGTAGTAAGCGTTGTCGTCGCTCAGGACTTCCTGACCCAGGAAGTTGACGGGGTCGCCGAAGTCAGCGCCCCAGCCGTTCTGCAGGATGGAGTGCATCTGCACGTTACGGACTTCCTTATAAATAGAAGAGACGTAGGTGCCGATGTCCAGCACGACGAAGTCATCGCCCAGGCTCTCGGAGAAGCACTGCTTCAGAACGGTGGCGGTATCCAGAGCAGTGGTGTCGCCGCTCTTGATGTAGTGGTAGCAGTGGACGGGGAAGGTGACGCCGATAGCGCTCAGCTCTTCCATGGCCTGCTTCTTCAGGTCAGCGATGTCGCCGCCGTTGTCGCGGAGGCGGATCATGGTCTTGCCGTCGTAAGCCTGACTGTCGAAGCCCATCTCCTTGGCGACCAGAGTGGTGTACTCCTCACCCTTGGTGTTGTAGCAGACGCCGGGCATGGTGTAGTAGTCGTTCTCGCACTTCAGGGGGTTGATCTTGTTGGTGCGGGCGTAGTAGTTGGTGAAGTTGATGCCCTTGTAGAAGCACTGACGGAACGCGCGGTTTGCAACAGCCTTGTTCCAGTTCTCGTCCAGATTGCCGTTCTCATCCTTGCGCTGGAAGTTCAGGTGCATCTGGAAGCTGAACTTGGTGGGGCGCTTCTCGCACAGGAACTTGTTGTGCTTGTTGTTGGGGTCGGAGGTGATGGTGGTCAGGTTGGACTCGGTCAGGTCGATGTTATCGACCTCGCCGTTCTCGTACAGCTGCAGGCCCATGGACAGGTCGGGGATCATGGTGATGGTGTGATGCTCGAAACGGGTGCAGTCGTTTGCAGCGTAGTAGTTGGGGTTGGGGATGAAGCTCTTGGTGTTCTGCTGGATGTACTCCTCGATGAGGTACGGACCATTGTACCACATGGTGGAGTAATCGCAGGCACGGAAGCCATCGATGCCCAGCTCCTTGATGAGGTCCTCAGAGGCGGGGTAGAAGCTGTTGTAGGCAGCGACGGTGTCGAAGTAGGGGCAGGGGTTCTTGCAGGTAAAGACCAGAGTGTAGTCGTCCGGTGCCTCGACGCCGACACCGGCAGCCAGCATATCCTCGTAGGTCATGTCGGCGGCAGCGTCGCCCTTGTCCTTGGTCAGGTCGTAGTACTCAGCAGCGCCCACGACGGTCTCAGAGGGCATGGAGGTGTTGAAGGCCTCGTTCTTGAGCGCGTTCAGGACCCACTCAAGACCCACGAGGAAGTCCTTGGAGGTCAGGTGAGACTTGACCTCGCCGTTGACGTCGCACCAATCGACATCGTCGCGCAGGTGGAAGGTCCAGACGGTGGAGTCGTCGTTGTGCTCCCAGCTGGATGCGATGGCGGGGGCTGCCTTGCCGTAGCAGTCGAAGCTCAGCAGGCCGTCCCAGCAGTTGGTGATGACGTTCAGGTCGGAAGCGGACTGGCTGTACAGGAAGTTCCAGGTCTCCAGCTCACGCTTGGCAGTCTCGAAGGAGACGTAATCGGTGATGGCGTCGGCTGCGGGTGCAGCTGCGCCGGAGGCAGCACCGGAGGTGCTGGCAGCAGTGCTGCTGGAAGAACCACCGCAAGCGGCCAGGATGCTTGCAGCGCCCACGACGCCGGAAGCCTTGAGGAAGCTGCGGCGGGTGATGGAATGAGACTCAAAATTTGCGTTCATTGTGTTTTCCTCCCAATTATTCTTTCGTGTCTCGGCTCTATGGCGCAGGGTACCTTGCCCTGCCGATTTCCCACTCCTACGAGATTATCTGCCCCTCTGTATTACCAGAGAATACAAAAGAGCGCAGAAACAGACCCCTCTGTCTGTGTCTGTGCTCCTCCCGTAAAATCCTTAACACGACATATATTGTACCATCGAAATAAATGGTTGTCAATGGAATGGAAATCGCTTTTTCTTCTAAAAGAAAGCCGTACCCTGCATAGAGATGAAATAAATTTACTTTACTGTGATGAAGAGTGACGAAAATAAGATAAAAAGGCCCAAAAACAAAACAACGGGAGCTGTTCTTGGATTGAGAACAGCTCCCGTGTGTGGGATACGGGCCGGAAGCAGGACCTCCCGGCGGAAAAGAGTTAAGAAAAAGTTAAGATTTTGCGGCGTCGAAAGCCTTGGCAAACTCCTCGTACTGAGCGGTGGTGTAGGCGTCCTCGCTGGTCTCCCAGTTGACGTACTTGAAGTTGCAGGGGCCGAACATGGCGTTGATCTTGGTGTACTCGTTGACGTGGGTCAGGCACCAGCGGACATCGTAGTAGCAGGGGACAGCCAGCGAGTTGTTGATCATGTAGGCCTCGGCCTTTGCGAAAGCCTCATAGCGGGCGTCGGTGTCGTCCACGATGGCGTTGGCTGCGTTGACCAGGTCGGTGAACTGTTCAAACTCGTCTACCAGCTCCTTCTGGTAATCGGCGGGATCCTCCGCCACCAGCTGGATGTTGGAGTAGTTGACGGCGTAGTAGGCGTTGGAGTCGTGCAGGATCTCCTGGCCCACAAAGTTGACGGGGTCGCCGAAGTCTGCGCCCCAGCCGTTGATGACGAAGCCGTGGAGCTTGGGGATGCGGACTTCCTTTGCAAGGCTGGAAACGTAGGTGCCGAGGTCCAGCTGGATGAAGTCGTCGCCGAAGCTGTCGGTGAAGCACTGCTTCAGAACAGTGGCGTTGTCCTGAGCCACGGTGTTGCCGGCCACGAAGAAGAAGGGCGCCTTGACCGGGAAAGTGACGCCGATGGCGGTCAGCTCATCCATAGCCTGCTTCTTGAGGGCGGCGATGGAGTCGGCGGTGGACTTGCGCAGATGGACCATGGTCTCGCCGTCATACTTCTCGCCGTCGATGCCCAGCTCCTTGGCCACCAGATCAACATAATCGGTGCCTTTGGAGTTGTAGCAGACGCCCTTCATGGTGTAGTAGTTGTTCTCACACTTGAGGGGGTTGATCTTGTTGAAGCGTGCGTAGTAGGGAATGAGGTTCAGGCCCTCCTGGAAGCAGCGGCGGAATGCCCGGTTGGCCACGGCCTTGTTCCAGTTCTCGTTGGGGGTGCCGTCGGTGTTGAGGCAGTAGAAGTTGAAATGGAAGTCGTAGGCGTACTTGGTGGGGCGCTTCTCACAGAGCTGGTCGTTGTAGGCGTTGGAAGTGTCGGAGGTGATGGTGGTCAGGGTGCTCTCGCTCAGCTCCAGCTCGTCCAGCTCACGGTTCTGATACAGCTGGTAGCCGACGGTCAGGTCGGTGATCATGCTCAGGGACACGCGCTCGAAGCGGCTGCACTCGTCAGCTGCATAATAATGAGGGTTCGGGATGAACCGCTTGGAGTTGTCGGAGACGAATTCCTCGATGAGGTAGGGGCCGCAGCACCACTGCTGGGTGTAGTCCACGCCGCGGAAGCCCTCGACGCCCAGCTTTTCCACCAGAGCCGGGGGTGCCGGATAGCAGCAGACGTAGGAAGCCACGGTGTCGAAGTAGGGGCAGGGATTTATGCAGGTGTAGACGACGGTGTAATCATCCGGTGCGTCGATGCCGACGCCTGCGGCCAGCATATCGTCGTAGGTCAGGGCCGCGGCGGCTGCGTCGTCCATCGCATAGGTCTTGTCGTAGTAATCGGCTGCGCCCACGACGGTGGTGGAGGGCATGGAGGTGTTGGCGGCCTGATTCTTCTTTGCGTTCAGCACCCACTCGAAGCCTACGAGGAAGTCTTTGCTGGTCAGGTGGTCCTGCACCTCGCCGTTCATGTCCACCCAGTCCACATCGTCACGGAGGTGGAAAGTCCAGACAGTGGAGTCCTCGTTGTGCTCCCAGCTCTTAGCCAGAGCCGGCACCGGCTTGCCGTAGTTGTCGAAGCTGACAAGACCGTCGATGATGTTGGTCGTCACGTTGAAGTCGATGGCCTGCTGGCTGTAGAGCATATTCCAGCTCTCGATCTCACGGCCAGAAGTCTCGTAAGTAAACAGCTCGCTCAGGCCCTTGCCGGAAGCAGCTGCACCGGAAGAAGCCGACGAAGCACTGGCTGCGGTGCCGGAAGAAGAGCCGCCGCAGGCAGCCAGCAGACCGGCTGCGCCCACAGCGCCGGCACCCTTGAGGAAGCTGCGGCGGGTGATGGTGTGAGACTCAAAATCGTGGTACATATTCTTTCCCTCCTGTAATGATTGGTACGGCTCTGCGTTTCCCAAATCCCTATCCTGTCCATACTACTTTACCTAAAAAGGGTACAAAAAGGGCGCAGAGACAGATTTTATTGATCTGTTTCTGCGCCATTGCAGAACCCGTATCGATTGCAAATATTCTATCATCCCACAGGCGGGAAGTCAAGAAAAACCACTTAGGTACGGATTGAATCTTATTGATTCATCAAACACATAAAAATGAAAAGATTTCATGTGCTGACTGAAATAGAATGACTTTTACGTCTGCTTAGCCCTGAATAGCAGCGTCGAAAGCCTTGGCAAACTGCTCGTACTGGACGGTGGTGTAGGCTTCCTCGGAAGTCTCCCAGTTGACAGCCTTGTAGTTGCAGCCGCCGTACATGGCGTTGATCTTGCTGTACTCGTTGGCGTGGGTCAGGGACCATGCGATGTCGTAGTAGGTGGGGCTGACCAGCACGTTCTCCAGCAGATAGGCCTCAGCCTTGGCGAAGGCCTCGTAGCGGGCGTCGGTGTCGTTGACGATGGCGTTGGCGGCATTGACCAGATCGGTGTACTGCTCGAAAGCATCCATCAGGTCCTTCTGGTAGTCGGCAGGAGCCTCAGCCACCCGGGCGATGTTGGAGTAGTAGTGTGCGTAGTAGGCATTGTCGTCGTGGAGGGTCTCCTGACCGAGGAAGTTGACGGGGTCGCCGAAGTCGGCGCTCCAGCCGTTGATGACAAAGCTCTGGAGCTGAGGAGTGCGGACCTCCTGGGTCAGGCTGGAAACGTAGGTCTGGACGTCCAGCTTGATGAAGTCGTCGCCGAAGCTGTCGGAGAAGCACTGCTTGAGGATGGTGGCGTTGTCCAGTGCAGAGGTGCTGCTGGCGATGATGAAGTAGGTGGCCTTGACGGGGAAGGTGACGCCGATGGCGCTCAGCTCCTCCATGGCCTGCTTCTTCAGGGCGGAGATGTCGCCGCCGTTGGCACGCAGACGGATCATGGTCTCGCCGTCGTACTTCTCAGCGTCGAAGCCCATCTCCTTGGCCACCAGAGTGGTGTACTCAACGCCCTGCGTGTTGTAGCACAGGCCCTTCATGGTGTAGTAGTCGTTCTCGCACTTCAGGGGGTTGATCTTGTTGTAGCGGGAGAACCATGCCTTCAGGTTCAGGCCGCGGTAGAAGCACTGACGGAAAGCGGTGTTGGCGATGGCCTTGTTCCAGTTCACATCGGGGGTGCCGTCGGCGTTGTTCTTCTGGTAGTTGAAGTGCATGGCGTAGGCAGTGGGGCGGGCGCGCTTCTCACAGAGCTGGCTGTTGTACTCGTTGTTGGGGTCGGAGGTGATGGTGGTGATGGTGCTCTCGTTCAGGTCCATCTCGTCCAGCTCGCGGTTCTGGTAGAGCTGGAATGCGATGGCCTGATCGGAGATCATGGTCACGGTCATACGCTCGAAGCGGCTGACGTTGGCAGCATTGTAGTAGTGGGGGTTGGGGATATAGCTCTTGGTGTTGCCCTGGATATACTCCTCGACGATATAGGGGCCGCAGTACCACATGTTGGTGTTGTCGCAGCCACGGAAGGTCTCGATGCCCAGCTCGTCGATCAGCGCCTGAGAGGCGGGGTAGAAGCTGGTGTAGGAGGCCACGGTATCAAAGTAGGGGCAGGGGTCCTTGCAGGTGAACACCAGAGTGTAGTCGTCGGGAGCCTCGAGGCCCACGCCTGCGTCCAGCATATCCTGATAGTGCAGGTCGGCGGCAGCAGCACCCATATCCTTGGTCTTCTCGTAGTACTCCTCAGCGCCCACGATGTACAGGGTGGGCATGGAGGTGTTGTTGGCCTCGTTCTTGGAGGCGTTCAGCACCCACTCCAGACCGACCAGAAAATCGGTGGCGGTGATGTGCTCCTTCACCTCGCCGTTGCAGTCCACCCAGTCCACATCGTCGCGCAGGTGGAAGGTCCAGACGGTGGAGTCCTCGTTGGCCTCCCAGCTGGTGGCGATGGCGGGTACCAGCTTGCCGTAGCAGTCGAAGCTCATCAGGCCGTCCCACAGGTTGGTGACGACGTTGGCGTCGGTGAGGGTCTGGCTGTACAGCAGGTTCCAGCTCTCGATCTCACGGTTGGCGGACTCCCAGGAGATGTACTCCTTGAGGGGGGTGGCACCGGTGGAGTTGGGGGCCTGTGCGCCGGAAGCAGCCGTGCTGCCGGCGTTGTTGGACTTGCTGCCGCCGCAGGCGGACAGCAGGCCGGCGGCACCCACGACGCCTGCGCCCTTCAGGAAGCTGCGGCGGGTGATGTTGCGGGACTCAAAATCGATGTTCATTGAGATACGCTCCTCCGAGATATTGTTTTCCTTTTTTCCTATCCTAAATGCAAAAAACGGCGGGCTCCGGGTGCCAAAAACGCACAAAGCGCCCGGGACTGCACCTTTCGTATTCTAACATTGTGGGCAAAAGAAGTCAATGACATACGGCGCTGAAATAGAAACAAAATGGTAACGGATGCTTTTTTCTGAAAAATTGCGGCAAAAAAAAACGGTAAAGAATGGAAAGAAGTCGTACCTTCACAAGATGATGGATGGATACAACGAAAGTCGGAAAACGCAAAGCGGCTATCTTTTTTCATAAAATCATGCTACAATACTACTGAATGAATCCTATATTAAGGAGTACACGGATGAAAAAGCTGGTTTTGATGTATCAAAAATATATGTTCCGCCCCATTTTGTATAAATCTGTCACCCGGGTGTCGGTGGTGGCCGTGCTGATGCTGCTGTGGGACCGCTACGTCAGCGACGGCACGTTTACCATGTGGCAGGCCCCGGCCCTGCTGCTGGGCGTCGTGCTGCTGGCGTGGGCGTGGGTGAACTACCTCCGTCTGGACGGTGTGACCATCCATCATCTGGGCGAAGAGTTTAAGGATATGGGCAAAAAGAAGAAGCTCCACTCCACCAAGTCCATCGTGGACTTTGCCGATGAGCGCATCGTCTCCTTCGAGGAGCTGGAACCGGAAGAGCGCACCTACTGCAGCATGCTCTCGAATCTCATCCTGGGCGGGGCGCTGCTCATCATCGGCCTCATCGCAGGCGCAGTGTGAGGGCAGCGGGCATGGCAGAAAAAAGCGAAAAACAGCTGGTGGTGGGCATCCTTGCCCATGTGGACTCCGGCAAGACCACCCTCTCCGAGGCAATGCTCTACCGCGCGGGCAGCATCCGCAAGCTGGGCCGGGTGGATAACAAAGATGCCTTCCTCGACACCGACAGGCTGGAAAAGGCGCGTGGGATCACCATCTTTTCCAAGCAGGCCCTGCTGAAAACGGGAAGTACGAATATCACCCTGCTGGACACCCCCGGCCATGTGGACTTTTCCACCGAGACGGAGCGCACGTTGCAGGTGCTCGACTACGCAGTGCTGGTCATCAGCGGCACCGACGGCGTCCAGAGCCATACCGAGACGCTCTGGCGTCTGCTGCGGCGGTATCATATCCCGACCTTCGTGTTCATCAATAAAATGGACCTGCCCGGTCCGGGCAAAGAGGCGCTGCTGAGCCAGCTTTCCCACCGTCTGGGCGACGGATTCGTGGATTTCGGCGCAGAGCAGGCCGAACGGGACGAGGCGCTGGCCCTCTGCGACGAGCGCCTGATGGAAAAGATGCTGGACGCGGGCAGCCTGACGGCGGAGGACATCATCCCGGCCGTCGCCCGGCGGCACGTCTTTCCCTGCTGGTTTGGCGTGGCCCTGCAGAGGGAGAATGCCGGCGGCTTACAGGGTGTGGACGAGCTGCTGGCCGGCCTCGACGAATACACCCGCGCCGCCCCGGCGCTGGAAGCTTTCGGCGCGCGGGTGTTCAAAGTCTCGCAGGATGAGCGGGGCGAGCGGCTGACCTGGCTGCGCGTCACCGGCGGTGAGCTGAAAGTCAAAGCCCAGCTCACCGGCGAAGCGGACGGCGAGCCCTGGGCCGAAAAGGCCAACCAGCTGCGGCTTTACTCCGGCGCAAAATATACGCTGGCAGAGGCCATCGGCCCGGGGCAGGTCTGCGCCGTCACCGGACTGACCCGGGCGAAGCCCGGCACCGGCCTCGGGGCCGAGCGGGACAGTGACCTCCCGGTGCTGGAACCTGTCCTGAGCTATCGGGTGTGTCTGCCCGAGGGCGCGGACGTTCATGCCGCATTGGGCAAGCTCCACCGTCTGGAAGAGGAGGAACCTCAGCTCCATGTCGTCTGGAACGAGACGCTGGGCGAGATACACGTCCAGCTCATGGGCGAGATTCAGCTCGAGGTGCTCAAGAGCCTGCTGGCCGAGCGGTACGGGTTGGACGTGGAGTTCGACTCCGGAGGCATATTATATAAGGAAACCATCACCGAGGCCATCGAGGGCGTGGGCCATTATGAGCCTCTGCGCCACTATGCCGAGGTGCATCTGAAGCTCGAGCCGCTGCCCCGGGGCAGCGGGATGCAGTTTGCCGCCGACTGCCGGGAGGAAGAGCTGGACAAAAACTGGCAGCGCCTCGTGCTGACCCATCTGGAAGAAAAGCAGCACCTCGGCGTCCTCATCGGCGCACCGCTGACGGATATGAAGATCACCCTCATCGCGGGCCGCGCCCATCTCAAGCATACCGAGGGCGGCGACTTCCGGCAGGCCACCTACCGCGCCGTGCGGCAGGGCCTTATGATGGCAAACCAAATCAAAAAGACCCAGCTCCTCGAGCCGTGGTATTCCTTCCGGCTGGAAGTGCCTGCGGAGAACATTGGCCGCGCCATGAGCGACGTCCAGCGGATGGAGGGGAGGTTTGACCCGCCCCGGACGGCCACCACAAAG
>OAWJ01001377.1_pt1 | contig 13770 bp, 11 predicted proteins | sample 1517021 | NCBI WGS metagenome assembly OAWJ01 (sample SAMEA2580121, study PRJEB22360) | human gut metagenome | biome: human gut; feature: human-associated habitat; material: faeces | place: Denmark | collected 2008/2010
TGGACTCCGACTGGGAGCGCTATTATGCCGCCGCAAAGCAGATGACGGCAGAGGGAAAGACGCTGGACGTGCCTCGCTCCTACCGCTTTGGGGGCGTGGCCGTGGGCCGCTGGCTGGAAAACCAGCGCCTTGTCCGGGCCGGAAAGAAAAAGGGACGCCTCACCGCCGAGCAGGCCACCCGGCTGGACAAAATCGGCATGAACTGGAAAAAGCGGCTCGAGCTGGCGTGGGAGAACGGCTGTGCTTCGGCCCGGCGGTACCGCGGCAGCCACAGCGACCTGCTGGTGCCGGTCCATTATAAGGATAAGGACGGCTTTGCACTGGGCGAGTGGATCGTCTACAACCGCCAGCGCTATCTGAGCGGGAACCTGCCGTCAGACCGCGTCGAGCGCCTCGAGGCACTGGGCATGGTGTGGGACACCGGCAGCATCCTCTGGGAGAAGAGCTATGCCGCCGCCGTCCAGTATTATCTGGAAAATCACACGCTGGAAATTCCCGTCAAGTATGTCACACCGGACGGCATGGCGCTGGGCGTCTGGCTGGGCAGTCAGCGCGCCGCTTATAAAGAAGGTGTGCTGACCGACGCCCAGATCGAAAAGCTGGAAGCGCTGGGAGTGGACTGGACGAACCGGAACGACCGCAAGTGGCAGACCGCCTACGAGGCCGCCGTGAAGTACCACGCCGCCCACGGGAACCTCGACGTCCCCACCGAGTACATCGACGAAGACGGCATCCTGCTGGGCAAGTGGGTGTCCCGCCAGCGGTACGCATGGCAGAACCCCGAGCGCAGCAGCGCCCGGGTGACGCCGGAGCGGAAAGCCCTGCTGGACGAGCTGGGCATGAACTGGGAAAAGACCGACTCGTGGCAGCACCGCTACGAGCTGGCCGTGGAATACAAAAAGGAGCACGGCAGTCTGGCCGTTCCGGCCCAGTACCGGACGGAGGACGGCATCTGGCTGGGCAGCTGGCTGTCCCGTCAGAAGCAGATGCTGCGGGAGGGCAAAAAGCTCTCCGCCGAGCGCCGCGCGGCCCTGAAAGAGCTGTTCAAGGGCGAAAAAGGCCGACGCCTCAGCGCCCCGGTGCCGCCCGCGTGCAGCGTGCGGGAGCAGAACTGGCTGGACAACTACCAGAGCGCCAGGCTCTACGCCGAGAAGAAGGGCAGTCTCCTCGTGCCTGCCGGATACGTGGACGAGAACGGCTTCCGTCTGGGCGTCTGGATCTCGAACCTCCGGGCTGCCCGCAAGGCCCGGCCCGGCTCGTTCCAGGTGACGCCGGAGCATATCGCTCTGCTGGATGCCATCGGGATGCAGTGGGACGCCCGGGAGGCCAAGTGGGCCGGGGCGTTCCGCCGTGCCGAAGAGTACTGCGCCGCCCACGGCGATCTGCTGGTGCCGGTGAACTATAAGACCGAAGACGGCTTCTGCCTCGGCGACTGGGTCCGCCGGATGCGCGAAAACTACGCCTGTGCCGAGAAAAAGCTGACGGCGGAGCGCATCGCAAAGCTCGAAGCGCTGGGCATGGTCTGGACCGTGCCGCAGGAGGGCGGAGATATTGCATTTTAGGGCGGAGTGTGGTATACTTCACCTCGTCTGAATAGAAAACAGCAGGTGCCTGCCGCCGGGGCTTCGTCCCCGGCCGGGAGGGTAAAAGGGAAGCGGGTGCGAGTCCCGCGCGATCTCGTCACTGTGATAAGGGAGTCCGCTGCCTTGGCGCTCAGCGCCGGTCACTGGAGGCTTTGCCTCTGGGAAGGCGGCAGCGGGCGGTGAGCTTTCAGTCAGGAAACCTGCCCGCTGTTGGTACAGGAGCGTCCGGCTCCGGATCACGAGGAATTGGTCGTACCAAAAAGCCCGAATGTTCAAAGGGTCTTTTTGCTGTGCCTTCCGCGCGGTGAAAAGGCTCTTTTTTCGTTTGAGCTGACCCCCGTTTCGTACCCTTTCTATCGGAAACGTACATTCCACACAACAGAAAGGACTCAAACAATGCGTAAGGCAACCAACAAGAACTGGCAGCGCGTCACCGCCGCTGCCGCCGCACTGGCCCTGTGTGCCGGTGTCCTCACCGGCTGCGGTGCATCTTCTTCCACTGCCGCCGGCAGCACCGCCGCAAGCTCTGCCGCCGCCAGCGAAGTGAGCAGCGAGGAGGCTGATGAAATGGCAGCAAAGAATGTGGCAGACCTCATCGACGCCATCTATGTGCAGGAGCGCAACGAGAACACCGACGCGCAGTGTGAGGCCGCAAAGGCAGCATGGGACGCGCTGACCGACGCTCAGAAGGAGATGGTCGAGGGCGAAGAGGCAAGCCCCGAGTACTTTGGCCGCGACACCGGCGACGCCTCTAAGGACGACGCCCGCAACCAGGACAACATCGGCGACAAGGAGATCCTGGTCGTCAGCTTCGGCACCTCCTTCAACGACAGCCGCGCAGCGGACATCAAGGGCATCGAGGACGCCATCCAGGCCGCATATCCCGACTGGTCTGTCCGCCGTGCCTTCACCGCACAGATCATCATCAACCATATTCAGGCCCGTGACGGCGAGAAGATCGACAACATGGAGCAGGCTCTGGAGCGCGCTGTTGCCAACGGCGTGAAGGATCTGGTCGTCCAGCCCACCCACCTGATGCATGGCGCGGAGTACGACGAGATGATGGAGATGGTGGACAGCTACCGCGATAAGTTCGAGTCCGTCGCCATCGCCGAGCCTCTGCTGGGCGAGGTGGGCAGCGATGCCACCGTCATCAACGCCGACAAGGAAGCTGTCGCCAAGGCCATCACCGCCGAGGCCGTCAAGACCGCCGGTTTCGACAGTCTGGACGCCGCTGCTAAGGACGGCACCGCCTTCGTCTTCATGGGCCACGGCACCTCTCACACCGCAAAGGTGAGCTACACCCAGATGCAGTCTCAGATGAACGCTCTGGGCTACAAGAACGTCTTCATCGGCACCGTCGAGGGTGAGCCGGAGGAGACTGCCTGCGAGAACGTCATCAAGGCTGTCAAGGCCGCCGGCTACACCAAGGTCATCCTGCGTCCCCTGATGGTCGTTGCAGGCGACCACGCCAACAACGATATGGCGGGCGACGACGAGGATTCCTGGAAGAGCCAGTTCGAGGCATCCGGCGAATTCGATTCTGTCGATTGCCAGATCGCCGGTCTGGGCGAGGTCGCTGACATCCAGCAGCTCTACGTCGCACACACCAAGGCCGCTGTCGATTCCCTGAACGGTTGAGCATAAGTTTATGATTGCCCGGAAAGGAGTGCCTTTTCGGGCAATTTCTTTTTCGGCCTGCTTTGAATTCGGGCCATTGCGTGTTATAATCTTTTCTGTAAAATAGATACTTCGAGGTATATCATCATGAAACTGAACCATAAATTTGCTCTTCTGCTGGCCGGCGCTGTGCTGGCTGGTTCTCTCACCGGCTGCGGCGCATCCGGCGCCCCGGCCAGCTCTGCCGCTTCCTCCGAGGCTGCGCCCTCCTCCGCCGTGAGTGAGGCTGCTTCTACCTCCGCTGAGTCGGCTCTGCCCGACGGCGTCTACACCGCCGACTTTGACACCGACAGCTCCATGTTCCATGCCAACGAGGCCAACGACGGCAAGGGGACCCTGACCGTGAAGGACGGTCAGATGACCTTCCACGTCAGCCTCGTCTCCAAGAAGATCGTCAACCTCTACGTCGGCATGGCCGCTGACGCCGAGGCCCACGAGGCCGACTGGCTCCAGCCCACCACCGACACCGTCACCTACTCCGACGGCCTGTCCGATGAGGTCTACGGCTTCGACATCCCGGTGAAGGCTCTGGACGAGGACTTCCAGCTGGCCATCCTCGGCTCCAAGGGCAAGTGGTACGACCATACCGTCCGTGTCGCCAACGCCCAGCCTGCTGCGGCGGAAGCGCCTGCCGACGGCACCTACACCTGTGACGTGACCCTCGAGGGCGGCTCCGGCCGTGCCACCGTGGAAAGCCCTGCGGCCCTGACCGTGGCCGACGGCAGGATGACCGCCACCATCGTCTGGTCCAGCCCCAACTACGACTATATGCTGGTGGATGGCGAGAAGTATCTGCCCACCAACACCGAGGGCAACTCTACCTTCGAGATCCCCGTCGCGGCTCTCGACACCCCGCTGGATGTGGTGGGCGATACCGTCGCCATGAGCACCCCGCATGAGATCGAGTATACGCTGACCTTTACGCTGAAGTAAACCTCTCCGTCATCGCTCCGCGATGCCACTGCCCGGGTTGCGGCACCCAGCATCCGCAGCGCTTTGCTTGCGTCTTGCTGGCCGCGGCCCCAACAGCGACTCCCTGTTTCCGCCACTGGCGGCGGTCGTCGTTGTTGCTCCTATCGAGGAGAGGCCTTGGCAAAATTGAAAAGTTACCCTCTTCGCCAGAGGCTCCCCTCGGTAGGGGAGCTGTCTGCGAAGCAGACTGAGAGGTTAAAGCCCATGAAGCGCCGCAATTTTCTGAAAGCCCTGCCTGCCGCCGCCCTCACCCTTGCGGGCTGCGGGCAGCACAAGACCGCCCCGGCCAATACAGCATCCCTCGTGTTCGACCACAGCTATCCGCTGGACTATGCCACCCAGTTTTCCGCCGACTGCTATGAGGGCGGCTATGTGATGATCGACATCCCGGACGCCGGGCGGTTCCTCGTTGTCCCCGAGGGGGCCGCCGAGGTGGACGACCTGCCCGAGGACGTCGTTCTGCTGCGCCAGCCGCTGGATCATATTTATCTCGTCTCCACTTCGGTGATGGACCTCTTCGTCCATCTGGACGCCCTGGACAGCATCGCCCTCTCCGGCACGAAGGCCGAGGGCTGGTATGTGGAAGAGGCCAAACAGGCCATGCAGGAGGGCCGCATCGCCTACGCGGGCAAGTACAGCGCTCCGGACTATGAGCGCATCCTTGCCGCCGGCTGCACCCTCGCCATCGAGAACACCATGGTGCTCCACGACCCCGAGATCAAGGAGCAGCTGGAAAAGTTCGGCGTGCCGGTCCTCGTGGAGCGCTCGAGCTACGAGAGCGGCCCGCTGGCCCGGATGGAGTGGCTCAAGCTCTACGGCATCCTGCTGAATAAGACTGAGATGGCGGAAGAGGTCTTTCGCCAGAAGGTGGAGCAGGTGGCCCCCATCCTCGAGCAGGAGAACACCGGCAAGACTGCGGCCTTCTTCTCCATCACCACGAATAACCTCATCACCGTCCGCCGCACCAGCGACTATGTGGCCCAGATGGTGGAGATGGCCGGCGGCGTCTACATCTTCGACGACCTCGAGGGGGAGACGTCGGCCCAGTCCACCATCAAACTGCCGCTGGAGACCTTCTATGCCCGGGCCAAAGACGCCGACGTCCTCATCTACAACAGCACCATCGAGGGCGTGATGGAGACCCGTGACCAGCTCATCGAAAAATGCCCGATGCTGGCGGATTTCAAGGCCGTCCAGTCCGGCGACTGCTGGTGTACGGCCCAGAGCCTCTTCCAGCAGAGCATGGAGCTGGCCGACCTCATCTCGGATATGAACCTCGTCTTCACCGAGGGCTCGCCCGACCCGGCGTCCCTCCGTTTCTTACAGCGCATCGTATAAAAGGAGCTTTGTCATGACCACCACCCGCCGCCTCAGCCTCGCGTACCTCGCCCTCACGGCGGGGGTCGCGGTGCTGTTTGCACTCAACCTGTTCTGGGGCAGTGTGTCCCTGACGCCCGGCGCGGTGGCGGCGGCTCTGCTGGGCCGGGGCGAAGATGCGCTGGCCGTGGGCATCGTGCTCCAGCTCCGTCTGCCCCGGGCGGTCATGGTCGTGCTGCTGGGCGCGGCCCTCTCGGCGGCGGGCTACCTCTTGCAGACCTTCTTCGCCAACCCCATCGCCGGCCCCTTCGTCATGGGCGTGTCCAGCGGCGCAAAGCTGGCGGTGGCCCTGGCGATGGTGGTGTTTTTACAGCAGGGGCTGCTCACCAGCTCAGCCACCCTCATCATCGCCGCTTTTGCAGGCTCGATGGCGGCGATGGCCTTTGTGCTGGTGGTGGCCCGGCGGGTGCCGCGGATGAGCATCCTCGTCATCTGCGGCATCATGATCGGTTACATCTGCTCGGCTGTCACCGACATCGTGGTGACTTTCGCTCAGGACTCCAACATCGTCAATCTCCACAACTGGTCGATGGGCAGCTTTTCCGGCATGACCTGGGCCAACGTGGGTGCAGCGGCCTGCGTGGTGCTGCCCGCGCTGGCGGCGGCGTTCCTGCTCTCGAAGCCCATGGCGGCCTACCAGATGGGCGAGAGCTACGCCAGGAGCGTCGGCGTGCCGGTGCGGGCCTTCTCGACGGCCCTCGTGCTGCTTTCCAGCCTGCTTTCCGCCTGCGTGACGGCCTTTGCAGGCCCCATCTCCTTTGTGGGCATCGCGGTGCCGCATCTGGTCAAGAACCTGCTGGGCAGCGCAAAGCCCCTTTATGTCCTGCCGGGCTGCTGTCTGGGCGGGGCAGCGTTCTGCCTGCTCTGCGACCTCATCGCCCGCAGCCTGTTCGCGCCCACTGAGCTGTCCATCAGCTCGGTGACGGCGGTTTTCGGTGCGCCGGTGGTCATCTGGCTGCTGGTGCGCCGCCAGACACAGGAGGGCCGGGAATGAGCGATCCGAAATTCTACTGCCGCGCCGAGGACCTTGCCATCGGCTACGGCAAAACGCCCCTGATGGAGCACATCGGCCTCGGCGTCGGGAAGGGGACCATCCTCACCCTCATCGGCCCCAACGGCGCGGGAAAATCCACCCTGCTCAAGACGCTGGCAGCGCAGCTGGCCCCCCAGGGGGGCGCTGTGCTGCTGGACGGCAAAAATCTCGCGGACTGCTCCGGCCCGGAGCGCGCCCGCAAAATGGCTCTGATGGTGCCCCACACCCGCCGCACCGAGCTGACCACCTGCTTCGAGATGGCGTCCGCCGGGCGCTACCCCTACACGGGGCGGCTGGGTGTCCTCTCGGCAGAAGATAAGCGCCAGGTCCACGCCGCGCTGGCCCTCGTGGGGGCCGAGGCGCTGGCGGGCCGGGACTTCAACCGCATCAGCGACGGCCAGCGCCAGCGCGTCCTGCTGGCCCGGGCCATCTGCCAGCAGCCGGAGCTGATATTATTGGACGAGCCTACGTCTTTCCTTGACATCAAGGGAAAGGCAGAATTGCTGGCCATCCTGAAAAGCCTCGCCCGCGACAAGAAGATGGCCGTCATCCTGAGCCTCCACGAGCTGGAGCTGGCGCAGAAAGTTTCCGACAAGGTCGTCTGCGTCTCGGCGGCGGGCGTCTCGGACGTCATGACGCCGGAAAAGGCCTTTGCCCGGGAAAACATCTGCAAAATTTATGCTCTGACCGATGAGCAGTACGCATTCCTCTACGGCGAAGAAAAGGCGCCGGAGCGCCCGCTCTTTGAGCACTACGTCCGCAGCGGCCAGAAACTCCTGCGCTGCGGCTATACCACCGGCACCTGTGCGGCGCTGGGCGCGGCGGGCGCGGCACGGCTGCTGCTCACCGGCCACACCCCCGAGACGGTGGCCCTCCGTACCCCGAAGGGCATCGTGGTGGAGGTGGAGCCCATCTTCAGCCGACTGTCCGGCGAGGGGGCCGAGTGCGCCGTCCGGAAGGACGGCGGCGACGATGTGGACGTGACCACCGGTCTGCCGGTCATCGCCAGTGTCGCCCTCCGGCCCGAACTGGCCGGCGAGGTGCGCATCCACGGCGGTGAGGGCGTGGGCCGGGTGACAAAGCCCGGTCTCGACCAGCCCGTGGGCGAAGCTGCCATCAACCACGTTCCCCGGGCCATGATAAAGGAAGCGCTGGAAAAGGAGGCCGAATCTGCCGGGTACGCGGGCGGCTTTGACGTCACCATCTCCATCGAGGGCGGGGCTGAGACGGCGAAGCGCACCTTCAACCCCCATATGGGCGTGGAAGGGGGCCTCAGCGTCCTCGGCACCAGCGGAATCGTCGAGCCCATGAGCCAGCAGGCCATCCTCGACACCATCCAGCTGGAAATGGGGCAGGCGGCGCTTCGGGCGGTCAGCCCCCGGCGGCTCATCCTCGCCCCGGGCAACTACGGCCTCGACTATCTCCACGGGAAGATGCCCGCCCTAAAGAATATCCCGGTGGTCAAGACCTCGAACTTCATCGGGGATACGATGGATATGGCGGCGGCGTCAAAATTCGAGCAGGTGGTGCTGGTGGGCCACATCGGCAAGCTGGTCAAGCTGGCGGGCGGCGTCATGAACACCCACTCCCGAACAGCCGACTGCCGCACCGAGCTGCTCTGCGCCCACGCCGCCCTCTGCGGTGCGTCCCGGGACGTCTGCGCGGCCCTGATGAACGCGGCCACCACCGACGCCTGCATGGAGATCTTAGACGGAGCAGAGATGAGAGAGCCGGTGCTGTCCAGTCTGCTGGACGCCATCCAGCTCCACCTCGACCGCCGTGCCGCCGGGGCGTTCCGGGTGGGCGCGGTGCTCTTCTCGAACCAATACGGCCCGCTGGGCCAGACCAAGACTGCAAAGGAGCTGCTGGACGAATGGAAAAACGGATAGGCACTTTTTACGGCGTCAGCGTCGGCCCGGGCGACCCGGAGCTCATGACCCTGCAGGCTGTCCGCCGCCTCGAAAACTGCCCGGTCATCGCCGCGCCCCAGACCCCGAAGGGTGGGATGCTGGCGCTGGACATCGCAAAAGGTGCGGTGGAGCTGAGCGGCAAGATCATCCTGCCGCTGCGCTTCGCCATGAGCCTTGACCCGGCGGTGCAGAAAGCCGCCCACATCGAGGCGGCCCGGGCCGTGAAAGAATATCTCGACGCCGGGCAGGATGTCGCCATGCTCAACCTCGGCGACCTGTCCGTCTACGCCACCTTCGGTTATTTACAGGAGATCCTGGAGGCCGAGGGCTGCAAGACCGTGATGCTCCCCGGCGTGACGAGCTTCTGCGCCGCTGCGGCCCGGCTGGGCCAGTCCCTGACGGGCGGCATGGAGCAGCCGCTGACCATCGCCCCGGGACGCTGCGCCGCTGAGGTGCTGGCCGCACCGGGCGCGAAAGTGCTGATGAAATCGGGCCGTCAGCTGCCCGAGACGCTGGCCGCGCTGGCCGACGCCGGGCTTCTGAGCCGGAGCGCGATGGTCTGTAACTGCGGCCTGCCGAACGAGGAGGTCTGGCCCGACCTGACCGATTATGACCCGGCCCGGTCGGCGGGCTATTTCGCAACGATTTTGGTGAAGGAGGGGTAAGATATGGTCCATTTTGTAGGAGCCGGGCCGGGTGCGCCCGACCTCATCACCCGGCGGGGCGCGGCCCTGCTGGCCGATGCCGACTGCATCATCTACGCGGGCAGTCTCGTCAACCCGGCCCTGCTGGGGCTGGCGAAGCCCGGCTGTGCCATCTATAACAGCGCCGAGATGACGCTGGAACAGGTGCTGGACACCATCCGTGCCGCCGAAAAGGCCGGAGGCACCACGGTCCGCCTCCACACCGGCGACCCGGCCCTCTACGGGGCCATCCGGGAGCAGATGGACGCGCTGGACGCCGACGGCATCCCTTATGACGACACCCCGGGCGTGTCCAGCTTCTGCGGCGCGGCGGCGGCGCTCTGTGCCGAGTACACCCTGCCCAACGTCAGCCAGACCGTCATCATCACCCGGATGGAGGGCCGCACTCCTGTCCCTGAGGCCGAACAGCTGGCAAAGCTGGCTGCTCACGGGGCTACCATGGTCATCTTCCTCTCCATCGGGCTGGTGGACAAAGTCCGGCAGGCCCTTCTCGAGAGCGGCGGCTACCGCCCCGATACCCCTGCCGCTGTGGTCTATAAGGCCACCTGGCCCGAGCAGAAGGTGGTGCGCTGCACCGTCTCCACACTGGCCGAGGAGACCCGCAAAAACGGCATCACCAAGACCGCCCTCATCGTCGTAGGCGACTTTCTGGGCGAAAACTACGAGCGCAGCAAGCTTTACGACCCCGCCTTTACCACCGAGTTCCGGCAGGGGACGGAGGCCGGGCAGTGAGCCGGGCATATCTGGCCTTTACGGCAAAGGGCGAAGCGCTGGCCCATCGGCTGGCGGAAGCTCTGCCCGGCAGCGTGAGCCGCTGCGGCGGAGACGTGACCCTGAAAGGCTGGACGGCGGAGCATTTTGCACAGGATGAGGCCCTGATTTTTGTAGGAGCTGTGGGCATCGCGGTGCGGGCCATCGCGCCCCACTGCAGGAGCAAGGCCGCCGACCCGGCGGTGGTGGTCGTGGACGAGGGCGGGAACTTCGCCGTGCCGCTCCTGTCGGGCCATCTGGGCGGTGCCAATGCGCTGGCCCGGGCGCTGGCAAAAGCGTGCGGCGCGGTGCCGGTCATCACGACGGCCACCGACGTCAACGGCCTCTTCGCCGTGGACCTCTGGGCCAAGGCCCAGAACTGCGCTGTCCTTGAGCCGGAGCGCATCAAGCGGGTCAGCGGTGCTCTGCTGGCCGGGCAGACGGTCCGGTACTGGTCGCCGTGGCCGGTGGCGGGGGAGACCCCCGCCGGAGTGGAAAAGGCTGACCCACCCGAAGCCGCCGACTTCGCCTTGACCCTCACGCCCCAGGGCGGGGCGCTCCACCTCGTCCCCCGCATCGGGGTGCTGGGGGTGGGATGCCGCCGCGGCACGACGGCCCAGCAGCTGGAAGAAGCCTTTGCGGCGTTCTGTGCCGCGTCCGGTCTCAGCCCGACGGCGGTCTGCGCCGCCGCCAGCATCGACCTGAAAAAAGATGAGCCGGGGCTTGCAGAGTTCTGCAAAGCCCACGGCTGGGCCATCACGCTCCATCCCGCCCACGAAACGGGGCCAAGGCCGGGACAGTTCACCCCGTCGGCCTTTGTGGCAAGTGTCACCGGCGTGGACAACGTCTGTGAGCGCTCGGCGGTAAAAGCCTCGGGCGGGACGCTCCTTCTGCCCAAAACGGCAGGCGGCGGCGTGACGCTGGCGCTGGCCGTCCGCCCCTTTGCACCCGATTGGAGGACAGAGCAATGAGTGAGAGTAAAAAGACCGTGTTCGTCGTGGGGCTTGGCCCCGGCGGCGGACAGTTTCTGACCGTGCAGGCGCAGAGCGCCTTGCAGCAGGCCGAGGTGTTGTGCGGCTATACGGTCTACATCGACCTTGTGCGCCCCCTCTATCCGGAAAAGGAGTGCTACACCACCGGCATGACCCGGGAGATCGACCGCTGCCGCTGGGCGCTGGATACCGCCCGGGCGGGCCGGGACGTGGCGCTGGTCTGCTCCGGCGACGCCGGGGTCTACGGTATGGCCAGCCCGCTGCTGGAGCTGGCCGAAGAGTACCCGGATGTCAATGTGGAGGTCGTCCCCGGCCTGACCGCCGCCCTCAGCGGCGGCGCGGTGCTGGGTGCGCCGCTGGCCCACGATTTCTGCGTCATCTCGCTGTCAGACCGCCTCACGCCGTGGGAGGTCATCGAAAAGCGGCTGGCCTGCGCCGCTCAGGGCGATTTCGCGCTGGCGCTGTACAATCCCTCGTCCAAGGGCCGCCCGGACTATCTGCGCCGGGCCGTGGACATCCTGCTGGCAAACGGCAAAGCCCCGGACACCCTCTGCGGTTCTGTGCGGAACATTGGCCGGGAAGGGCAGGAAAAGCACATCCTGCCTCTCAGCCAGCTCCGGGATACCGAGGTGGATATGTTCACCACCGTCTTTGTGGGCAACGCCGCCACCCGCGCGCTGAGCGGGCGGATGGTCACGCCGCGGGGGTACCGCCGATGAACGTCGTCGTTTTCAGCGGCACCACCGAGGGGCGGGAGCTTTCCCGTCAGCTGGCGGCGCTGGGCATTGAAGTCACCGTCAGCGTGGCCACCCCGCTGGGGCAGGAAGAGCAGGGGAGCACCCCCGGCGTCACCGTCCGGTGCGGGCGGCTCCTGCCCGATGAGATGGCCGCGCTCTTGGGGGATGCCGCCCTCTGCATCGACGCCACCCACCCCTACGCGGTGGAGGCGACCAAAAACATCAAAGCAGCGGCAGAGAAGGCCGGGGTAGGATACCTCCGCCTGCTGCGCCCGGCCAGTCCGCTGCCGGAAAACTGTCTCGTCTTTGAGAGCGCAAAGCAGGCGGCCGAGGCATTGGCCGCAAAAGAGGGCAACCTTCTATTGGCCACCGGGGCCAAGGAGCTGGCGCAGTTTGCGGCCATCCCGCCCGAGCGGCTCTACCCCCGCGTCCTGCCCACGCTGGAGAGCATCGCGGCCTGCGAGGCGGCGAATATCCCCCACCGCAACATCATCGCCATGCAGGGACCCTTCAGCTTTGCCCTCAATCAGGCCATGATGGAGCAGTTCCATATCCGCTGGCTCGTCACAAAGGACGGCGGCGCAGCCGGAGGCTTCGACGAAAAAGCCGCCGCCGCCTCTGCCGCCGGGGCGCAGCTGGTGGTCATCCGCCGCCCGCCCGAGCAGGGCGAGACGGCTTCCGAGGTGTTGAAACGCTGCAAGGAGATGATAAGATGAACGTGACACTCATCGGCATGGGCTCCGGCCAGCCGGAGAACCTGACCCTTCAGGGCCTGGCCGCACTGCGGCAGGCCGACCTCATCCTGGGCGCACGGCGTCTGCTGGCAGTTCTGCCTGCCGGCTGCACCGAGAACCGTGCTGCCGCCTACCGTCCCGACGAGGTGGCAGAGCTGCTGCAGACTTCCGGCGCAGAGAATGCCGTGTTGGTCTACAGCGGCGACACAGGCTTTTACTCCGGCGCGTCCTCCATGATGGAAAAGCTGGAGGCCCTCGGCGTCCGCGCCCGGGTGCTGCCCGGCCTTTCCAGCATCCAGCTGCTGGCGGCGGCGCTGGGCCGTCCGTGGCAGGGGTGGAACCTTGTTTCGGCCCATGGCCGCACCTGTGACCCGGTGGCCGAGTGTATGCAGGGCAGACCCACCTTCTTCCTCACCGGCGGCAGCGAAGACCCCGCCACCCTCTGCGCCCAGCTGGCGGCAGAGGGCTTCGGGGACGTGCAGGCTGTTGTGGGCCAGTGCCTCGGCACGCCGGAAGAAAAGCTCTTCCGCGGCAGCGTCAAAGAGCTGGCCGCAGGCCGCTTCAACAGCCTGAGCGTCCTTCTCGTGGAGGCGGCGGAGGTGCTGCCCCGCCGCGCTCCGGGCCTGCCGGACGAAGCCTTCGAGCGGGGCGATGTTCCCATGACCAAGCAGGAAGTCCGGGCCGCTGTGCTGGCGAAGCTGGCCGTCCGCCCGGAAGACATCCTGTGGGACGTGGGGGCCGGGACGGGCAGCGTCAGCGTGGAGCTGGCATTGGCCGCGCCCCGGGGCCGGGTCTACGCAGTGGAGTGCAGGCCGGAGGGCTGTGCGCTCATCAAAGCCAACCGCGAAAAATTCAGGACCCGGAACCTCGTCCTCGTGGAGGGGCTTGCCCCCGCCGCCCTTTCGGACCTGCCCGCGCCGGACGCTGTCTTCATCGGCGGCAGCAAGGGCAGCCTTGCCGCCATCGTGGACGCCGCGCTGGATAAGAACCCCGACGCCCGCATCTGTGTGTCGGCCATCGCCCTTGAGAGCCTTTCGGCGGCGGTGGCCGCGCTGACGGCCAAAGGCCGGACCGTGCAGGTGAGCCAGATCGCCGTCAGCCGGGCCAAGGCCGTGGGCGGGCTGCACCTCATGATGGCCCAGAACCCCATCTACCTCATCACAGGAGAATGACATGATACAGTTTCTGCTGGCGGCGCCCCGCTCGGGCAGCGGCAAGACCACCATGACCTGCGCCCTGCTTATGGCGCTGAAGCGGCGGGGCTGTGCACCCTGCGCCTTCAAGAGCGGGCCGGACTA
>OAWJ01001386.1_pt1 | contig 13632 bp, 9 predicted proteins | sample 1517021 | NCBI WGS metagenome assembly OAWJ01 (sample SAMEA2580121, study PRJEB22360) | human gut metagenome | biome: human gut; feature: human-associated habitat; material: faeces | place: Denmark | collected 2008/2010
CGTTCAACACGCTGTACACCGTGCTTGAGGCGTTCATGCGCGTGCTTGCGCCGCTTGCTCCGATGGAAGCCGAGTCCGTGTGGCGTGGCCTGACCGGTGGCGAGTCCGTGCATCTGGCCGACTGGCCGTATGTAGTGGACGAGAAGACCGGTGCGGATACCGAACTTGGTCGCGTTCTGGTTGACGATCCGGCTCTGGTCTCCGCGATGGAGAAGGTGCGCGAGGTCGTTTCCGGCACTCTGTCCCTGCGCAAGGCCGCCAAGATCCGCGTGCGCCAGCCGCTCGCCAAGCTCACTGTGGTGGCCGAGGATGTGGACGCAGTCAAGGCCTACGACGAGTTGCTGAAGTCCGAGCTCAACGTCAAGGATATCGAATTCTGCACGATGGAGGATGCTGGTTCCCGGGGTCTGAAGATCGTGCACGAGCTGCGCGTGAACGCTCGCGCTGCCGGCCCGCGTCTGGGCAAGCAGGTGCAGTTCGCTATCAAGGCCTCCAAGTCCGGCGACTGGAGCGTAAACGCTTCCGGCGCTCCGGTGGTTTCCACGCCGTCCGGCGATTTGGAACTGGTCGAAGGCGAGTACGAGCTCATCAACCGTGTGGAGGAGGAGAATGCCGCCGAGGCCGCTGCTTCGGTGTCCGCCGCTCTGCCGACCGGTGGCTTCGTGATCCTCGACACCGCTCTGGATGACGACCTGCTGGCTGAAGGCTACGCCCGCGACGCCATCCGCGTCGTGCAGGACGCCCGCAAGGCCGCCGATCTGGACATCGCCGATCGCATCTCCCTGGTGCTGACCGTTCCGGCTGTTGATGTGGCCAAGGTCAAGCAATTCCGCAATCTGATCGCCCATGAGACGCTGGCTACTTCCTTCGAAGTGAAGGAAGGCGCCAAGTTGGGTGTGGAGGTCGCCAAGGCGTGACGCCGTGGTGAGCCGACCGCGCCTGATGCGTGATGCACTGGCGCGTGGAATGCACGAAGTGGTCCCGCCGCTTGGCGGCGGGACCACTTTTTGTTCCGTGGTATGCCATAAAGTTTACGTCAGGTATTCGTTCAACTGTTCAATGCGGTCGGCATGCAGATTTTGAATATGGCGTTTCTTCGCTCTCACATGATTAAAGATGCATTATCGTCATCCGTCATTCCGGTTATCGCGCAAATCCATCGCATGTTTTAACTTCATGCTTGGAGGCGAACATGATGTAATGTCGGAACTTGCAGGGCCTCACTTTCGAGTGCTCGTACAAAGACGAATAATCCACTGCGCATTTCAAGTTCTCAACACATGAAACCGGATTCATTACTGGTTCACATGCTTGTTACCCACTATTAGCGATATGCGTTTGGAATTCATGTCAAAGCCAGATTCGTGCCATCTAGGTCATCTACCATCACTCAATGAGATGTCGGCGACAGCCGCTTTTCCAGTGTGAATGAATAGTAATTCTTTATGAAGAGGATGGTTATGACGAATATATGGCGCAAGGGTGTCACCGGATTATTGGTGGCGTTGCTGGGAATCACGATGTCAGCTTGCGGTACGTCTTCTGCACAAAGTGAGTCCGACACGAAGGTCGGTTCGAATCTTGAGGAAATCACCAAGCTTGCTAAGCAAGAGGGTAAGCTGGAGTTGATTGGTTATCCGGAAACGTGGGCCGGTTATGGCGATTCGTTCAAGGCATTCACCAAGAAGTATGGCATCAAGATTCATGTTTCTAGCCCGGATGCTTCCAGCGCGGAAGAAATCCAAAGCATACAGATCCTCAAAGGACAGCCTTCTCAGCCCGATGTTCCCGATTTGGGTTATTCGTTCACCGATCCGGCTAAGCAGAAGAACTTGCTGAGTTCTTATACGCCGTCGGTGGCCAATGAATTGCCTGCCAATCTCAAAGATCCAGATGGAAAATGGGTTGGTGCATACTATGGCGTATTGAGCATTGGCGTGGACGAAAGCAAAGTACCTGCAGTAACCAGTTGGAAAGATCTGCTCAAGCCTGTGTACAAAGGTAAGATCTATATAGGAAATCCCCGAGAGGGGGCCAGCCAGCTCGCTGCAGTCGCATCGGCTGCGCTTGCGAATGGGGGTTCGTTGGACAACATCCAGCCGGGTATTGATTTCTTCTCTAAACTCGCTAAGGATGGGTATCTCGCCAAGGCTAGTGGCACGGCGCAGGCTTTGACCACCGGACAGGCTGCTGTGGTGCTTGATTGGAATTATAATTTCAACGGTATCCGTGACGAAGTTGAGAAGGCCGGCGTCAAGCTTACGGTCAATGTGCCGACGGATGGTGTATTTGGCAATTATTATGCTCAATCCGCGTTGGTGGATGCCCCGCATCCAAACGCTGCAAGGTTGTGGCTTGAGTGGTTGCTGAGCGATGATGGTGCCAATATTTATGCTGAGCACGGCGCTATCCCTGCGCGCTTCCAGGAGATGAAGAAGGTCGGTACTCTGACCAAGGAAGCTGAAGCCGGATTGCCTGATGCCGACACGCTTAAACGGATCAGCTTCCCGAATATCGAGCAAGGCAACAAGATGTCGCAGTTGGTGGTCAAGAATTGGGGCAGTCAAGTCGCCAATTTCGAATAAGGCTCATGAGATGCAGAGTGGAGTGGCGCAATTATCATGATGAACGCTACCGGGGATACCCCCTCTAAGCGGCAACGGACTAAACGAGGCGTGTCGCGTACGAAACTCATTGGATGGCTTGGACTGCTGCCATTCGCAGTATTCATGACTTTGTTTCTGGTCATCCCAGTGTTGTTTAATTTCTGGCGAAGTCTACATGATAGTTCCGGAGCATGGTCGTTGCAGCCGTTGCGAGGCATTTTTGCTCCTGAATACCTTAATGCCTACGTGAATACTATCAAATTATCTTTGGTCACTGCTTTATTGGGTGGCCTGTTGGGTCTACTGCTGGCATGGGCGCTTTGCACGGCTACCAAGCCGCGATGGCTGGCCAAAATCATGCTCTCATTTTCAGCTGTAGCCTCCCAACTAGGTGGCGTTCCGCTGGCCTTCGCCTTTATTGCATTGATGGGTGCTGAGGGAGTGTTGACCGTGGCTATTCGGAATGTCAGCGGTGTCGATATCTCGAAGTTCCTTGATCTGTCCTCCTTCTGGGGATTGACCGTGGTTTATTTGTACTTTCAGATTCCTTTGATGGCTGTACTGATTATGCCGTCTATCCTAGGTTTAAAGAAAGAGTGGTCGGAATCCTCCGCCGCATTGGGTTCCAGTCCTTTGCAGACGCTGATGCGTGTGACCATTCCAGTTCTGACACCCGCGATAATTGGCACTATGTTGCTTCTGTTTGCCAATGCCTTTGCTGCCTATGCAACTGCCTATGCGCTCAGCGGAGGGTCGGCGAATCTTATCGCCATTATGGTGGGCGTCTTCTTGACGGGCAACGTATTCGTGGATGAGAATTTTGGTGCTGCGCTCATTGTCGGAATGATTGCCATCATCCTCGTGGCCTTCATCATGCGTTCCGTACTTGAAAGGAGAACTGCGAAATGGCTGCAGTGACTACTGATTCGAAGGCCGTCTCGTCAGTAAAGTCGGAATCGCGGATCGGTGCCGAAACGAACCACGATGCTGCTAGTGGTGCCAAATGTTTTGCGGGAAATGCATTTTCCGACGTTCGACGGAACTATCCGAGGCATGTGGGACAGACAATAGTATTAGGCGTTTGCGCGGTGTTTTTCCTGTTGCCGCTTCTCGCTTCGCTTTGGTTCGGAATCCATTTGCCCGGCACCTTCATCACTTTTGATCCATTGATGGAGATTGTTCATATGCCTGGCGTTGGTGAGTCGATTGCTCTCAGCATTGGACTGGCCTTAATGACGTGTCTGTTTTCTTTGGTGCTTATGTTGCCAACTTTGTTAATTTTACATTTAAAAGCACCGCAGATGTTGCCTGTGGCTGAGGGCTTCTCCGTGTTGCCATACGTAGTGCCTGCCATTGCCTTAGTCAGTGCTGTGGGGCCTTTGTATCGCATCATCCTGCCTCAGGCGTTGAATAGTCCGCTGGGCTTAGTTCCTCTCTATATGGTGGTGATAATGCCATTCGTGTACCGTTCCCTTGATGCGGGCATTCGGGTTGTTGATGTGCGCACGCTTTGGGATGCGAGTTCATCATTGGGAGCAGGTGCGGTTACTACGCTGGTGCGTGCCATCTTGCCTAACCTTCGCAGTGCCATCATGTCGGCATCGTTGTTGGGATGCGCAATTGTTTTAGGTGAATTTGCTATTGCTCAGCTTTTGCTCAAAACTACTTTTCCTGTGATTCTTTCGCAGATTGGTACTTCACATCCGCATTCGGCTGCGGCGTTGGCCTTCATCACGATTATGGTCACATGGATACTGCTTGGACTGTTGTCAATGGTTGGAGGAACCGACAAACATAGAACTGCACAATACGGTAGTAAGGAAAACAAATGACGACAGTTGCTGTGAGTTCTTTACCACAGGGGACATCCGTCACGTTGCGTAATGTGACTAAATCCTTCGGGACTACGAAGGTGCTCAATGGACTTGACCTCAATATTCATTCCGGTGAGTTAGTCGCATTGCTGGGACCTTCGGGTTGCGGCAAGAGTACGTTGTTGCGCATAATCGCTGGTTTTGAAGCCGCAGATCAGGGTTCAGTGTTACTGGATGATGTTGATGTGAGCGGTGTGCCGACAAATCGTCGTGACATCGGACTGGTGTTTCAAGCCTATTCGCTGTTCCCCCATTTGAACGCGGTCGAAAACGTCATGTATGGGCTCAGCATACGACATGTGGCCAAGACAGAGGCGAAAAGCCGCGCCGTTGAGCTATTGGCTAGTGTGGGGTTGGCTGATTACGCAGATCGTTATCCAGCGCAGCTATCAGGCGGTCAGCAACAGCGCGTGGCGTTGGCTCGTGCTTTGGCCACTAAACCGCGGGTCTTATTGCTCGACGAGCCCTTGTCGGCTCTTGATGCCAAGGTGCGTGTGCAGTTGCGGGACGAAATCCGTGCTTTGCAATTAGAAACTCATACCACGACCATAATGGTCACGCATGATCAAGAGGAAGCTCTTGTGATGGCCGACCGGATTGCTGTTATGTACAACGGACGCTTCGAACAAGTTGGAACGCCTGCCGAAATCTATCATTCGCCTGCCACTGCGTTTGTAGCAGGGTTTGTTGGATCTATGAATGTGTTGCCTGGCGTGCTGTCGACCGATGGAACGGCACAGACGATTGGTTGTCGCGTGCCTGTACGTGCAGCAACCAGTGCGGCGACGTTGGACCCCGGTCCTGTTGATGTGTTCGTCAGACCGGAGGAGTTGCGTTTGCAAATCTCCAATGATGATCTCAATAATCGCGATGCTGTATTGGGAATAGTGACATCAACTGTATTGCGTGGCGCATTCACCAGTGTAATGGTTGCCATGGGTGACGGATTGCATCTTCGTGTAGATTTGCCATCGAAGGACGCGCAGCTGTTCGCTCCGGGATGCTCGGTAATGGTGAGGATTGCCGACGAACCTATGTTATGCACAGCACGAAGAGTCGAGTGTGTTGCTTAATTCCGCCTCTACCGATAAAAATCGTCACAACGAATTACGGAATCCACAGGATTCTGCGAAAGGACTTTCTATGCAACAAAAACTTCTCCTTATTGGTGTGGACGGAGTACGCCTTGACATTGTGCGTAAAGAGAATCACGCACCGAATATCAATCGGATCCTCAATAATGGATCTTCGGCTGAAATGACAATGGAAGTGCCTACTATATCAGGGCCGGGATGGTCATCGATACTTACGGGCACCACTCATGCTCAGCATGGGGTGCAGGACAACACCTTCCGTGGAAATCGTTTATACGAGTGCCCCGATTTTCTGACACGTGCGGCTGTTGCTCATCCGATGATGAAAACGGTTGCCGCTTCAAGTTGGCCTCCATTGGTGGATCCTGCAGGCCCTGGTCCGGTTATCGCAACACGCAACGATCAGATCATCTCTTGTCATCACCGTTTGGTGGTACGCGATGGTGAGACGTATGGGTATCGCCTGGCCGACAGTGAAATCGCACGGTTTGCGGTGATATCGATATCTAACGATCCTGCAGATGCCTCCTTCATCTATCTTGGTGAGGTGGATGAGGCTGGTCATCTGTATGGTGGCATTAGCGAGGAATACGAATCTGCGCTATCCCGTGTGGATGAGCATGTCGGTGAGATCCTTGATGCAGTCGAACGTCGTTCGTCCAATCATCCGGATGAGGATTGGCTGGTGTGCATTACGACTGATCATGGACATCTTGACGAAGGTGGGCACGGCGGTGCCGATCCGGTGTTACGACGTTCCTTCTTCGGTGCATTGCGATTAGGAGCTCGCTCAAGTGATCAGTACTCATTTGAGTCTATGCGTCCTGAACAGATTGCCGGATGGATGCTGCGACACCTTGATACGCCGATTCAATGAAAGACGGTATCGGTGACCTGACTCATCCACGGGCATCCCATGCCTGATAATTTGCCAACAGGGCGAGCACTCCCCACTCGAACCTTGAGGGCTTCATGTCGGGCTTTCGTGGGGGTGAGCACGAGGTACTTGCAGTTGTATCTTGATTGGTTCGAGTGGCGACGCATGTCCTGTTCGACAGCAATCCATCCGGCGTAAGATACGATTTCAACGCCATCTCCCAGAAATCCTTCGAAGAGACGTTCTCGTAGTGCACGCCGCACAAGTTCATGAAGTTATCGGCCTTGTACAGCGCCTCCATGGAGACGGAACCGTCGCCTGGAACGAAAAGCACATGCCTGCCCAGCAACCGTTCCAGATAGACGGGCGTGCACGCATGTATGTCCCTGATCGAATCCTCGGGATCGAAACGGTTCTCTTTCAGCGGCTGTCTCCCGGACTCGGCACGGATTCAGGAAATAGTAATCGACGCCGGTGCCCTTGGGCTTGCCGGCGTCAATAGGTCTTTTCTGTCGTTCGCGGACGACAATTACGATTACGGGCGTGCTCCCAGCCGGACGCTTATCGTCCACCCGCTTGATGGACTAGACGTGTTCCGCCATGCGGCGACGCGAAAATCTTAAAAGGAAGCCGGAAAATAGCCATGGACAACCATGTTGATTACACCCGAACGATAGGCTGGTTGATAGACTAACCGAAAAGTGGTTTGCTTGAGAATCCATATGTTTGTGGGGTAAGCAATGGCTGTTTCCAAAGTCGAATCTCGTACGGTCTCGGAGTGTTCTCTGAACAACATCACGTCCATGGATCCACTGAACGAGGAATGGTACGAAAATCTGATCGTCGAACATCTAACGGAGAAACTCGGATATGAGCACCTGTACGGGCCCGATGTTCGCCGCACCGACGACTCGTATCGCGACGTATTCCTTCCTGATATTCTCCCGGATGCGTTGCGACGAATCAACAGAAATCTGCCGGAAGCAGCCGTCGAGGAGGCCATCCGGAAGATTCAGAATGTCGAGATCGGCAGCTTGGAGCAGCGCAACGAGATATTCAATGACTACCTGCAATCAGGAGTCGAAGTGCACTTCTTTGACGGCAAGGAAGAGCGTGATGACATCGTCCGGCTGCTTGATTTCGACGATCCCGAGAACAACGATTTCCATGTCGTGAACCAGTGGACGTTCGTGGAGTATTCCGAGAAACGTCCCGATGTCATCATTTTCGTGAACGGCATGCCGTTGGTGTTGTTCGAGCTGAAGTCCCCGTCGAGAGAGGAGACGGACGCTTCACACGCGTACCTGCAATTGCGCCAGTACATGAAGCAGATACCGAGCATGTTCGTGCCCAACGTGTTCTGCGTGATGAGCGATATGACCCAGACCAGGGTCGGCACGATCACATCCGACGAGGACCGTTACGTGGCTTGGAAGTCGGCGGACGGCGACTATTCCGGAACGAAAGCCGCGGCATGGAGCACCATGATTGACGGCATGCTCCCGAAGGAACGGCTGCTCGACATCATCCAAAACTTCGTATGCTTCAACGATTCCTCCGAGAAGGTCGTGAAGATCATCGCCGCATACCACCAGTATTTCGCGGTGCGGAAAGCCATCGTCAGAGCGGAAGAGGCCGTCAATGGGGATGGCAGGATCGGCGTGTTCTGGCACACCCAGGGAAGCGGAAAATCGCTTTCGATGGTGTTCTTCGCACATCTGCTGCAGCGTTATCTTGAAAGCCCGACCATCGTGGTCATCACCGACCGCAACGATCTCGACGACCAGCTTTTCGGACAATTCAGCCGCTGCGCCAGGTTCCTGCGCCAGAAGGCGGTCCAGGCCGAGAGCCGCAGGAATCTTCAGGAACTGCTTGAGGGTCGTGAGGCGAACGGCATCATCTTCACGACCATGCAGAAGTTCTCGGACGGCGACGAGCCGTTGTGCGACCGGAGCAACGTTGTGGTGATGGTGGACGAGGCTCACCGCGGCCAGTACGGCCTGACCGAACGGATCAACGCGGACGGTCATGTGTCGGTCGGCGCGGCCCGTGTCGTGCGCACTGCCGAACGCGTCCTATATCGGTTTCACCGGAACGCCGATCTCCACGGATGACCGCAACACCCGCGAGATCTTCGGCGACTACATCGACGTGTACGACATGACCCAGTCCGTCGAGGACGAGTCCACCAAGCCGGTCTACTACGAAAGCCGTGTGGTCTCGCTCCATCTTGACGAGAACGCGCTGGGCCGCATCGACGCGGTCTACAAGGAGTTCGCGGACCAGGCCGACGAGGCGAGCGTGGAGAAGTCCAAGCATGACCTCGGCGGCCTCGATGCCATCTTCGACACTCCTGAAACCATCGACGCATTGTGCCGCGACATCGTGGACCATTACGAGAACAACCGCGCCGACGTCCTGGCCGGCAAGGCCCTGATCGTGGCGTACAGCCGGCCGATTGCGATGAAGATCTACTACAGGATCATGGAGCTGCGCCCCGAATGGAAAGACAAGGTCGGCGTGGTGATGACCATGTCGAACCAGGATCCGGAGGAATGGTTCGACGTGTGCGGCGGCACCACGCACAAGAAGGAGATGGAACGCAGGTTCAAGGACGATTCCGATTCCCTCAAGATCGCCATCGTCGTGGACATGTGGCTCACCGGCTTCGACGTGCCCAGCCTGTCCACCATGTACGTGTTCAAGCCGATGAAGGGCCATAACCTCATGCAGGCCATCGCCCGCGTCAACCGCGTGTGCAAGGGCAAGGAGGGCGGTCTGGTCGTGGATTACATCGGCATCGCAGGCGCGCTCAAGCGGGCGATGAAGGACTATACCAGCCGTGACCAGCACAATTACGGCGACATGAACATCGCCGAGACCGCCTATCCGAAATTCCTCGAAAAGCTCGACGTGTGCCGTGATCTCATGTACGGCTTCAACTACCGCAAACTCATCTTCCAGAACAGCAGGGAGGCGCTTGCCGACGCCATCGCGGAGGGAACCGACTGGCTGCTCGATCTGGAACGGCACGAAGACATGGAATCGTTCCTCAAGCAATGCCAGCTCATGAACCAGGCGCTGAGCCTGTGCAAAAGCATGGTAAGCGAAGAGGACGCGCATGAGGCGGCTTACCTATCCGTATTGCGCGTGCAGGTCCTTCGCCTGACCGGACGTGGCTCCGGCGGGGGCAGCGGCATGACGTACACGGAGTTCAACAAGCAGGTGAGCGAGATCCTCCAGCAGAGCGTGCATGCGGACGGCGTGCTCAACCTGTTCGAGAAGGACAGCGTGGAGATCTCCCTGTTCGATGAGGCGTTCCTCCAGGAGGTCGCCGGCATGAAGGAGAAGAACATCGCGATCGAGAGCCTGAAACGCCTCATCAAGGAGAAAGTGCGGGCGTACGGGCGCACCAGCGTGGTCAAATCCCAGAAGTTCAGCGAGATGCTCCAGAACACGTTGAACGCGTATCTCAACGGCATGCTCACGAACGCGCAGGTCATCGAAGAGCTCGTCAACATGGCCAAGGAAATCATGAAGGACCGCGACGACGCGCAGAAGCTCGGCTTGAGCGACGAGGAGATGGCGTTCTACGACGCGATCACCCAGCCGCAGGCGGTCAAGGACTTCTACGACAACGACCAGCTCGTCTCGATAGCCCGCGAGTTGACCGATGCGATGCGGAGCAACGCCACGATCGACTGGCAGAAGAAGGAAAGCGCCAGGGCCGGCATGCGGCGTGCCATCAAACGTTTGCTGCGCAAATACAAGTATCCGCCCGAAGGCGTCGAGGACGCCATGAAGACCGTCATGGAACAGTGCGAGCTGTGGGCCGACACCAAGATCAGCGAATAGGACGAGCAGGAGGATAATACAAGACATGGCAAAGAAGAAGGACAATACCGCCGAGATCGGCTTCGAGGAACAGATCTGGAGCGCTGCCGACAAGCTGCGCGGCAACATCGACGCTTCCGAATACAAAAACGTCGTGCTCGGCCTCATCTTCCTGAAGTACATCTCCGACAAGTTCGACCAGAAATACCAGGAACTCGTTGAGGAGGGAGAGGGCTTCGAGGAGGACCGCGACGAATACGCGAGTGAGAACATCTTCTTCGTTCCCGAGAGCGCCCGCTGGAAGACCATCGCAGCGGCCGCGCACACGCCCGAGATCGGCAAGGCCATCGACGAGGCCATGCGCCAGATCGAGGCCGAGAACAACAAGCTCAAGGGCATCCTGCCGAAGAACTTCGCACGCCAGGAGCTCGACAAGCGACGTCTGGGCGAAGTCGTGGACCTGTTCACCAACGTGAAGATGGCCGAAAAGGGCGATAGCCGCGACATCCTCGGACGCACCTACGAATATTGTCTGGCCAAATTCGCCGAAGCGGAGGGCAAGAACGCCGGCGAGTTCTACACACCCGCGTGCGTCGTGAAGACGCTGGTCGAAGTCATCGAACCCTACCACGGGCGAGTGTACGATCCGTGCTGCGGCAGCGGCGGCATGTTCGTACAGTCCGCGGACTTCGTCAAACGCCATCAGGGCAACATTAACGACATCTCCGTGTACGGCCAGGAGTCCAATCCGACCACGTGGAAAATGGCGACCATGAACCTCGCGATCCGCGGCATCGACGCGGATCTGGGCGATCATAATGCCGACACGTTCTTCGAGGACCTGCACAAGACCGAGAAATTCGATTTCATCCTCGCTAACCCGCCCTTCAACCTGAAGGACTGGGGAGGAAAGAAACTCGAGAACGACGTACGCTGGCAGTACGGCACCCCACCGGAGGGCAACGCCAACTTCGCATGGGTCCAGCACATGATCCACCATCTCAACCGTTCCGGCCGCATGGGCATGGTTCTGGCGAACGGCGCGTTGTCCAGCCAGACGAACAACGAGGGCGAGATCCGCGCCAAGATCGTGGATGCCGATCTGGTCGAGGGCATCATCGCAATGCCGGACAAGCTTTTCTACAGCACCGGTATACCTGTGAGCTTGTGGATCATCACCAAGAACAAGAAGCAGTCCGGCAAGACGTTGTTCATCGACGCGCGCGATATGGGAACCATGGTGTCCCGCAGGCTCCGCGAGTTTACCGATGAGGACATCGCCAAGGTATCGACTGCGTTCGACGCGTTCCGTGACGGCACTCTGGAAACGGAGAAGGGCTTCTCCGCCATCGCCACGACGGAAGATATCAAGGCGCAGGATTACATCCTGACTCCAGGCCGTTACGTCGGTGTCGCCGAAGTGGAAGAAGACGATGAGCCATTCGAGGAGAAGATGACCCGTCTGACCGGCGAGATCGCCAAATGCTTCGAGGAATCCAACCGTCTGCAAGAGCAGATCAAGAAGAATCTGGAGGCCATCGGCTATGGCATGTGAGCAGGTGACACTGCAGGACGTCTGCGAGTTGATTGTCGATTGTCCACATACCAGCGCTAAGGATGAAGGGGTGGGATATCCACTCATCCGAACACCTAATGTTGGGCGCGGAAGATTGATTCTGACTGATGTTCACAGGGTCTCCCAAGACGTATACGAGAGACGTGTCTCCCGAGCTGTACCAAAGCAGGGTGATCTGATTCTTGCACGTGAAGCACCAGCCGGAAATGTAGCTATCGTCTCACCTGGGATTGAGGTTTGTTTGGGACAAAGGACAATGCTTCTTCGACCCGATTCGTCTTTCGTGGTTCCCGAATATCTGAATTATTATCTGAATGCTCCTGAACAGCGTGACAGAATGCTGCGATTGGCCAATGGCGCAACTGTGTCGCATATTAATGTTGCCGATATTCGCAACATGCCTGTGCAGCTCCCTTCCCGCGGAGAACAAAGCAAAGTTGCGGAACTGCTAAATGTTCTTGATGACAAGATCGATCTCAACAATCGGCTAAATGATTATTTGTTAGCTGCGTGAGGTCAATCTTCGAAATGTCGATTTCGCCAGACATAAGTTTGGGAAGCAGCGTATCGCGCAGTTTTTGGAGCTTTGTTATCTCTGAATCGTTATCAGATCTTTGCTTTATTACGGAATCTAATAGGATCAAATCTTCCGCACTGCATGAACTAGCAACCTTAAACTCCATCATTTGTTTTTTGTCACCACGGGGCATCTTTGTTCCCTTCGCGCCTTGCATGACGTAGTCAAAGAATGAATCTTGCCGCAGGCATGCATGCAGATATGGCGCGTTGCTGGGATCATTCGCTCTAAAAACGATGACATCACCCGAACATGTACCTTCAAACGGGGCGTACCATATCTTCTTAAAATAGGGCCGAATATTAGAAATCAGAGTGTCGCCGGCTTTATACCGTGTAATCTTGCCCGTTGTTGGGAGCGAAGACGCCAGTTGCCGTCCGCCCTTGTTCTGCATTAGTGACTCAGTCGAAACGTAAGTCTCCTGATTCGCGTTGTCATAATCGACGTGGTCAGCAACCTGATAGCAGATATCTCGAAGACGTGAATTTCTGTCATTACAGTACCTACTGGCAATCGTTTCACACAAGTTGGCTAAATAATCATTTAGCCGGACGGATGCATTGGAGCAATGTGATCAGAGTAAGAGCTATTCACGCTGTGCACAGTCAGCAAAGCCAGATTCCTGCTTACGAATCTGTGCCTAAAGTGTCCCATTCTCCATGTCGCACCGCCTTGACGCTCGGCGGAATCGCGCCGCTGTTGAGCTGGCTGGCGGTGAGTCAGTTCACGGCACAGTCGTTCGCGATGCTCGTTGTATTCTGTCAAGTTGTCTTGTGCGGTGTGAGCTCTGAGCTCTCATGAAGCACTGGGTCGTTTGCGCCGCAGATTATGGTTTTTGGGGACGGTGTGTGTTCTTCTTGTTGTTTGATAACTCAAGAGTGAGTGATCTGCTGGCATGTCGCTTCAGCGGTTGCGTATCGGGAAGATACGGATGGATTGTACCGTGCAATCGATGCCGTGGGACGGGCGGAGTATTCGTATTTTGGGACATGGAGTCCATTCTTGCGTCGCCCCCCGCACGGGGTGCGACGCAAGAATGCGCCAACGTCTACTGCGCGCCGATCGCGGCCTTGAGCTCCTCGACCTTGTTGGTCCGCTCCCAGGGGAATTCGACGTCCGTGCGGCCGAAGTGACCGTATGCGGCGGTCTTCAGATAAATCGGACGTTTCAGATCCAGCTCGTCGATAATCGCAG
>OAWJ01001390.1_pt1 | contig 13605 bp, 10 predicted proteins | sample 1517021 | NCBI WGS metagenome assembly OAWJ01 (sample SAMEA2580121, study PRJEB22360) | human gut metagenome | biome: human gut; feature: human-associated habitat; material: faeces | place: Denmark | collected 2008/2010
TTACATAATAGGTTCTATAACGGCATGAAAGGAATTGTCTAATTTTGTAGGCGATTCTTTCATGCCGTTTTTTACCCACCATAACACCATTTCCACAAAACTACCTGAAATATGATTGATAATAAAGTCATCCGGTAGATTTGTATTTGCTTTACGGTCTTGATTGATGAAATATCCTTTCACCAACTCATTTAAATGATCTCTAAAATAGCGCAAAAAAATTTCGTTATTATCACTAGCTAGTAGTTCGAGGATTTTATTTTCATTTTGCTGTAAATGTTGTAATAAATGACCAAATACTGAGTCTGGGTAAATATTTTGTTGATACAGCCCATGAGCATGCGGTAAGTGATTAATACTATCTTTTATATGTAAAAATAAGTCTTCGCAGAGTGCTTCTAGCAATGCTTCTTTTGTGTCGAAATGAGCATAAAAGGTGGTGCGGCCAATGTCTGCGGCACTAATGATTTCTTGAACGGTGATTTTGTCATACGCCTTATTAGATAATAATTCGTTAAAAGCTATAAATATGGCTTTGCGAGTTTTTTTCTGTCTACGATCCATATTAACTCCTGTCGTTCTTTTAGTACAGAATAGCGTATATGTTCTGTAATGAACATATACGCTGTTTTATATATTGTATTAAATCCATAGGTTGATACAATTAAAATGAACAGAGTGTTCGCTATCGTAATTATTGTACTGTAAGTGTAGTCATAATTCAATTCATATTGGTAGTGAAAGTCTGATAAGGGGATTGTTGTATGGTACATCGAATACATGATATATTATCTGGTTTATATATGACAATTTTAGCGGGGCTATTTTTACTGCTTGATGGAATTCCGCATTTGATAGAGGAGTTTGGTGGACAAAGGCCTTTTCAAAATATATTTCCTGTTGAGCCTTCCTGGGTTACCGTTATTATATGTGGTTTTCCTCTTGTGTATTTATCCATTCGAAGGATTGTATATAATAAGGGGATTAGTAAAATATCATCAGCTCTATTGATTTCCATGGCTATGTTTGCAGCCATTGCCATTGGCGATATATTTGCGGCTGGTGAGGTAGCGTTTATTATGGCTTTAGGGGCCCTCCTTGAAGAAGCAACTACAGAGCGAGCAAAAAAAGGGTTAAAGAAGTTAATTTCATTAGCACCTGTTAAGGGCCGTAAAATACAGGCTAACAAGGAAATAATGGTTCCTGTAGAGTCTATACAAAGCGGTGATTATTTACGAATCCTTCCGGGCGAAACAATCCCTGTAGATGGACGGATCATTAATGGTGAAACAACGGTAGATCAATCCATTATGACAGGAGAGTCTATACCTGTTGATAAAACAATTGATGATGATGTATTTGGCGGAACGATTAACTGTTTTGGTGCCATAGATATTATAGCTACCAAAGTGGGCGAAGATAGTTCTATTCAAAAAATGATTCAGCTTATTAGAAATGCAGAACAGAAACAGGCTCCTATTCAGCGTATAGCTGATACTGTTGCTAGTCGATTGGTTCCTATTGCATTGTTGATTGCTTGCATAGGCTATCTAGTAACTGGAAATATCATCGTCGGTGTTACTGTGTTGGTAGTGTTTTGTCCTTGTGCATTGGTGCTTGCTACACCTACTGCGGTTATGGCCGCTATTGGTCAAGCTACTAAACATGGCGTTATTATTAAATCTGGTGAAATTCTTGAAACTATGGGAAAAGTAGACACCATGGCATTTGATAAAACCGGTACTTTAACACGTGGCCAGTTAGCGGTTCAATCTGTTTTAGCCGTTGATACAGATTATAGTGAGATTGATATTCTTCAATTAGCTGCATCTGCAGAGGCTAAGAGCGAACATCCTATTGGTAAAGCTATCGTTTCTCATGCGATAGAGCAAGATTTAGAAATACTTGATACGACTTCGTTTACGATGTCTGTAGGTAAAGGGATTATAGCCGTAATAAAAGGTCGAGAATTATATTGTGGAAATGAACGATTCCTTGAAGAGTATAATATTATTGTCAGTGAGTCTATTCAAAAAGTCATTAATGTATATCGAAGTGAAGGAAAGGTATCTGTTATTATTGCAGATAGAGAGCATATTATAGGTATCATTACATTATCTGATACAATGCGAAATGATGCGATAAATATGATATCTGATATCTCAAGCTTAGATATGACAACAGTATTACTTACTGGTGATAGTAAAGCAGCCGCTACATATATTGGAAAGAAATCTGGTGTTTCCGAAATACATGCGGCGCTTTTACCAGGAGAAAAAGTAAGTATTATTGAAGCATTGCAAGGGAAACATCACAAGGTTTGTATGGTTGGCGACGGAATTAACGATGCTCCGGCTATGAAGACTGCTGATGTGAGTATTGCAATGGGGACTATTGGTAGTGATATTGCCATAGAAACAGCAGACATTGCTTTGATGAGTGATGACCTTAGTAAAATTCCTTATATTAAACGATTATCAGATGCTACGATTAAAACTATAAAATTTAGTATTGCTTTATCAATGGTCATTAATTGTATCGCTATTATTCTCTCATTGCTTGAGGTTTTGACGCCTACTACAGGTGCATTAGTGCATAATGTGGGATCTTGTTTAGTGGTCCTCATCGCTGCCCGTTTGTATGATAGAAAGTTTATTTAAATGCAATAAGAGCCGTCCCCGGTTGTATGGGGGCGGCTCTATTGATTAGGGCTATCATAGATCAAGTCTTGGTATATATATTTATATATATCAAGGGAGGTAGTTATCCTCAAACTTGATTATGATTGATGTTGTGTTTTGATGGGACTCCACCAATGGCGTCTATAGGCCTTGATGCCTTCCACCACGGTTCTTGTCGCTTTAGCTGCAATATCTTTCGTTGCAGCCGGGATGCCCTCTAGGCGATAGGGAATACCTAACTCCTTATATTTAGCAATACCCATAACGTGATAAGGTAAGCAATCAACGGCTTGTAAATTTTTCAGAGATCCTAGAAAAAAGCCTAGACGATAGTGACGATCGGCATTATCTGTAATCGTAGGGACTACTACGTGACGAACCCAAATCGGAACTTCCACGTCTGCCGTCAATCGAGCAAACCCGAGAATGGGCTCTAACGGTTTACCCGTTAACCATAAATGCTTGGCTGGATCGATTTCCTTAATGTCTAGGATGACGAGACTAGTTACACTGAGTAATTTACGGTATGCCACCTCTTGGTGGGGGTCAAAACAAATTCCACTTGTATCTAAACAGGTATGGACGTTTCTTTCACGGAAATATGTGAAAAGCTCAATAACAAAGTCGATTTGCATAAGAGCTTCCCCACCTGTGACGGTGATACCACCATTAGTATAAAATTGGTGGTTACGTTCGTACTGGTCCCATAATTCCTTTACGGTCATGAATTTAGCATTATCGCTAGTTTCATCCCATGTATCAGGATTATGGCAATAAGCACAGCGCATGGGGCATCCTTGAAGAAATACCACCATGCGCATGCCTGGACCATCAACCGTACCCATCGTTTCAACCGAATGAATACGTCCAGTCATAGGAAACCTCGATTAGATACGTTGATGGAATGTACGGGAAATAACTTCGTCCTGTTGTTGTTTTGTCAATTTGTTGAAGTGCACCGCATAGCCGGATACACGAATCGTCAATTGAGGGTACAACTCAGGATGTTTTTGAGCGTCTAACAATGTTTCACGAGTAAACACGTTAACGTTCAAATGATGGCCGCCTTTTTGGGAATAACCATCCAATAACTCTACCAAGTTATCAACTTGTTGGTTGCTCATGGGTATAACCTCCTTTCAACCAAGACTAACACTCGTATCGGTGCCGGTGAAAGCAGTTCGATACTGTGGAAGATTTTATTTATCTTCCTCTATAGTAACATTTGGTTCGCTACATGCGAAATTTGTATTGCTGTTAGGTAATTGAGATGGATCTAACTCAATATCAAAATCGCTGACGGAAACAAATGTTTCACCAGATTTACCTAATGCGTCCGGAATGATAGAGAAGGTATTAGAAATACCATCGGAGCAATCACGCCATGGCATTTTAGCTACGGATGCCAACGAGGATACAGCACCGTGAGAATCACGACCGTGCATTGGGTTCGCGCCAGGAGCGAAAGCTTCGCCAGCTTTACGGCCGTCTGGAGTAGAACCTGTAGCAGTACCATATACTACGTTGGAAGTAATTGTTAACAAGCTCATAGTTGGAACGGATTGACGATATGTAGGATGTTTACGAATCTTGTTCATAAATGTGGAAACAACCTTTGCTGCCAAGCTATCTACACGGTCATCATCGTTACCATATTTAGGGAAGTCACCTTCGATTTCGAAATCAACAGCGATGCCATTTTCGTCACGAATAGGTTTTACCTTAGCATATTTAATAGCGGATAAGGAGTCTGCTACTACGGATAAACCAGCGATACCAGTTGCAAACCAACGAGTTACTTTGCGGTCATGCAATGCCATTTCTAGTTTTTCATAAGCATATTTATCGTGCATGTAGTGAATGATGTTCAATGCATTTACATATACGCCTGCCAACCATTCCATCATGTCGTCGAATTTTTCCCATACTTCGTCAAATTCTAAGTACTCGGAAGTGATAGGGCGGTATTTAGGACCAATTTGTTTCTTCAACTTTTCGTCAACGCCACCGTTGATAGCGTAAAGCAAGCATTTAGCCAAGTTGGAACGAGCACCAAAGAATTGCATTTCTTTACCGATACGCATTGGGGATACGCAACATGCGATTGCATAGTCATCACCAGAGTTAGGACGCATCAATTCGTCATTTTCGTATTGAATGGAAGATGTTTCAATGGATAATTTCGCACAGAAACGGCGGAAACCGATAGGCATGCGAGGGGACCATAATACAGTGAGGTTTGGCTCTGGAGCAGGGCCAAGGTTAGTCAATGTATGTAGGTAACGGAAGGACATCTTAGAAACCAATGTACGGCCGTCAGTACCCATACCACCGATGGATTCAGTGGTCCAAACAGGGTCACCTGTGAACAAATTGTTGTATTCGTGGATACGTGCGAAGCGAACCATGCGCAATTTCATGATGAAATGGTCTACGAATTCTTGGATTTGTTCCTCTGTGTATGTGCCGTTGCGAAGGTCTCGTTCCGCATAGATATCGAGGAATGTGGAGTTACGACCAATGGACATAGCAGCACCGTTTTGCTCTTTAATAGCACCAAGATAGCCGAAGTAAATCCATTGCATAGCTTCGCGAACATCCTTAGCTGGTTTGGAAATATCATAGCCATAGGATGCTGCCATCTCTTTCAATTCTTTCAAAGAGCGGATTTGATCTTGTATTTCCTCACGGTCGCGAATAACATCTTCTAGCATGTCACCCATTGTAATGCTAAATTGTTCTTTTTTATCTTCAATAAGATAATCAACACCGTAAAGAGCGATACGACGATAGTCACCGATAATACGACCACGGCTATACGCATCTGGTAAACCAGTTACAATGTGAGCTGTACGTGCAGCACGCATTTCTGGAGTATATACATCAAATACGCCATCATTATGAGTTTTGCGATGTTTCTTAAAGAAGTCCTCTGTTTGCGGATCCATTTTGAAGCCGTATTCTTCAATAGCGGATTTTGCTGTGCGCAAGCCACCATATGGGAACATAGCGCGTTTTAAAGGTTTGTCAGTTTGCAAACCAACAATTGTTTCAAGTTCTTTGTCGATATATCCTGGCGCATGGGCAGTAATGTGTGTGGCCACGGAAGTATCAGCATCGAGCATGCCGCCTTTTTCACGTTCTTCTTCATAAAGCTTCATTACTTGTTCCCACAATTTTGTTGTTCGTTCTGTAGGACCAGCAAGGAAGGAATCGTCCCCTTCATAGGGAATATAGTTTCTTTGAATAAAGTCGCGTACATCAACGGCTTTATCCCACACACCTGTGTTAAAATCTTTCCATGCAGTATGTTGCATTTTGCACCTCCATAAAAGGATATAACTATAGATTTCTATGCCTATAGTGTACAATGTTTGTAGCAATTCTACAATGAATAGATGATATAGATTTTCAATACATACTATGCGATTTTGTGAAGTATCTCATAAAATTCCATAAGCCGAATTGTTGAAGTTTACTTGTATATAGAGGATTATATAAGTTTTTTTCTTTTTGTGATCTCACTTGATGTATACATAATAATATGAAATTGCATATCAATATTAATAAAGGGAATAAAAATTTCATTAAAGAGGATGAAGGCGGATTATTCAATAGTATGATCGGATATTTCAAATTTAAAGGCCCTTTCAGGTGTATTCAATATCTCTGTGGATGAATTGCTTTCAGAAGAAGCGGTTAGACCTCGATATCCTTATGAAAGTATCGTAGAATACGATATCGATGAGATAAAACATTTCGACATTAAACTAGGTTCTGTTAATCACGTAAAAATGAGAGCTGGAGAGGGTGAGAAGATAAAGGTTCAACTGGTCAGTGATACTATTGAAAATTTGACGGAACTGGTGAAAGTAAAAATCGATGATATAAAAAGGCGTATCGATGTGGATGTAAATCGTTCCAAATCCTTATCTGAAGAGCTTGTAAAAGAACATTTGTGGATTTTTATAAATTTGCCTGAAAAATATATGGGAGATACGGAGCTAGCGACCCATTGTGAAAAACTAGAACTATTTGATATTATTAGTGAAAAGTTTGAGTTAGACGGAGCGGTTAAAGAAATTCATATTGCCGGCGGTAACAGTCATATAGAGCTGGATAACAACTCTCCAATGGAGATATATGTAGCAGATTATACGGGGCGAATTGATGTGAATCAGATATCGGCGAAATCTCGTCTGTATGTCTCTCACGAGTATGCTTTCAAAGCGGTGAAAAAAGGTGTTCGCACTAAATTGCTCTTTGAAGAACATGGAAATCTTGTAGACGATTTTTCCGTGGCTGAATCAGAAAATCACATTGAAATTAATGGAATCAATAGTGAACTTACGATAGTTAAGCTAAGCAACTAGTTGCCTTAATTACAGGGGTATTCCTACAGCATAGTTTCATAAAGCTTTATTACCTGTTCCAACGACTTTATTACACATTTTGTAGAACTAATAAGGAAGAAACCGTTTCCTACATAGAAGGTAAAAGGTATAATAGATTGTATAAGCGACTATTGTTGAAAGGTGGATGGTAATGACAAATCGAAAGAAAGCACTTTTAGGTGCTTCTGCTACTATTGCTGTGTGGGCTACTGCATTTCCTTTCAGTAAAATCGCATTACAGTCAGTAGATTCATTGACATTGTCTGTGGCAAGGGTCATGGGTGGCGCTTTACTTATGCTGGTAATCGGCGTTGTAAAAGGGCTACATATACCGACAACATGGCGTGAGTGGGGAGTATATATTCTGTTAGGCGCTACAGGGAATTTTGTTTACCAAGTTGTTTTTAACGAAGGCTTGCGCACAATTCCAGCGGCTACATCTAGTATTATTATGGCCTTGACTCCGATGACGACGGCACTGATGGCCATGATTGTTTATAAAGATAAAATTCGTCCCATAGGATGGGTATTTACAATAACGGCTTTTATTGGTGTAGCCATAATCATTCTTTGGAATTCGACCCTTACAATTCCTACAGGTGCATTATGGACCTTGCTAGGAATGACACTCTTTGCGGTTTATAATATCCTTAATCGTGGACTTAGTTTAAAAGGATATAAGCCTATTACCATTGCCATGTGGTCTATGTTTACAGGAGCTATTATGGCATTGCCCTTTGTGGAACATGCTATTGAATTGATTGTGGTGGCACCGATTAGTGCAAAATTTGCTATGGCCTATTTAGCATTCCTATCTAGTGCGTTAGGCTTTGTATTCTGGAGCTTTGCTTTGGAACATGCTGAAAAGGTTTCTGATGTAACTAATTTTATGTATATCTCGCCTATAGTGGCAGCTATTGTAGCAGCCTTCTTATTGGGGGAAATACCTAATATGGGCCTCTATATAGGGGCGCCTATTATACTAGGATCTTTATACCTTTTCAATCAATATAGATGATTAGATTAAATATAAAAAAACGTACATAGCACAGCGACTTTGGTACTATCCAAAATGGAACTAGACCAATGAAGCGTGCTTGTGTACGTTTTTTTATTTGCCCTATACCGTCATTCCTACAGTATAGTTTTCATATAGTTTTTTATAGTATCCGTTAAGTGCCATGAGTTCATCATGTGTTCCTTGTTCTACAATGGTGCCGTTTTCTACCACTAGTAGGAAGTCCGCATTTTTTATTGTAGACAAGCGATGGGCGATTACGATACTGGTTCGACCTTTGAGGAGTGTGTTCATCGCTTTTTGAACCTCTACTTCGGTACGGGTATCTACGTTAGCCGTTGCTTCGTCAAGGATGAGAATGCTAGGATCAGCTAAGAAGGCCCGAGCGATGGTAATTAATTGGCGTTGACCTTGGGAGAGATCATCACCACCTCGGTTGAGCATCGTATCATATCCATTGGGTAATGTACGGATAAAGTGATCTGCCATGGCAAGCCTTGCGACATACTCGATTTCTTCACGTGTGGCATTTGGTTTGCCGTAGCCAATGTTATCGGCGATAGTACCCGTGAAAATCCAAGCGTCTTGCAATACCATTCCTACCGTATTATGTAAGCTTTCACGAGATAAATCCCGAATATCTACACCGTTAATAGTGATGCGACCATTTTTAATGTCATAGAAGCGCATGATGAGATTCACTAATGTAGATTTGCCAGCTCCGGTAGGACCTACGATGGCTACCATAGAGCCAGCTGGAATATGAATATTAATATCCTTCATAAATACATTGGACGGGGTATAACCAAAATCAACATGTTCAAAATCGATTGTGCCTATATGAGTTGGATTAATTGGTTGATTGACCGTCATAGGTGTGTTAGTACTAATAGTTTCTATATTAGTTCTTGCTGTGCTGCCGGATAATGTAAGTTCTCCATCATCAATTTCAGATGGGGCATCAATTACCTCGTAAATACGGCCTAAGGCCGCAGCGGTTTCTTGGAATTTTGTCATAATATAGGAACTACGAGATAGGGGGTCGGATACCTGACCTACATAGAGGAAGAATGCCTGAATATCCCCAATGGAAATGGACCCACGTAATACCATAAGACCGCCTTGAATAGCGACGAGGCAATAGGTAAATTGATTTAAAAATTTTACGAGAGGCTCTACAAGCTGACTGGTGAAAGCAGCACTTCTCATACTTTTAAATAGATTGTCATTCAGTATATTTACTTGGCGAGTTGTAGTCTCTTCTAGACCAAAGGTTTGAATAATTGGCTTGCCTACAACAATTTCTTCTATGCCATTGTTGAAAGCTCCTAATGCATTCTGATTTCTTAGATACACGCGGCGGGCTCGTTTAGATAGCCACGTTAAGCATACGATACCAATCAGTATGATGACGATGATGGATGTTCCCAAAATTGGACTGATCCAGAGCATCATAGCAGTAGCGCCGATGATTCCGATAATGGCGGACACGAGACCGGGCACACCTTCACCTATCGTTTCAGCAACGGCATCCAAATCAGAGGTTAGACGGCTTAGAAGATCACCACGTTGGTGATTGTGAAAGTATTCGATAGGCAAGGAGTATAAGTGCGTACTCATGCGTGTACGCAAGGCGAGTACTGTTTTTGATCCAATGGAGGCCATCATGTATTCGCCGAAGTATGTGAATAAAGCATGACCTCCATAGATGGCAATAAGCCAGAGGATGATTGTATCAATAGAGGCGAATATGGTATTAATGTCTTGGTTTGTTTGTAATCCGCTAATAATAGCATCTACGACCTTGCCAAGTAATACTGGAGCGGATACCTCAAACATAGCTGCTGTGATAAGGGCTAAGATGAGTAGTGCTAGCCAACCCCATTGGCTTTTAGAATCGATTAGGAAACGACGTAATGGGCTCATTCTGTCACCTCCTGAGATGCTAAAATTTGTTCATATACGGTAGAGTTTTCAGCCAACTCATCATGAGTGCCATACCCTGCCACTTGACCTCTGTTGATGATTAAGATGTGGTTTGCTTTTTTTGCAGCACTTACCTTTTGCTCTACAGAGATGAGAGCGGGGCGATTGTCATTTTGCAATTCCTCGTGTAATACGGTGCGAACGGCACGCTCTGTGGTGCCGTCGAGAGCAGAGAAACTATCATCAAATATAAATAAATCTGGTTTGCGCACGAGCGCTCTAGCCATGGCAAGACGTTGGCGTTGACCTCCAGATAGATTAGTACCACCTTGGGAGACGATATATTGGTAACCACCTTCAAGACGACTAATAAATTCATCCGCCTTAGATAATCGGCATGCATTTTCTATATCTTGAACTGAAATATCTTGGTTTGGTGCAGCACCGTAACGGATGTTCATTTCTACAGTCCCTGTAAATAAGTAGGCTTTTTGTGGGACATAACCGATACGTGAGCGTAAGTCATCTACATTCCATTCATAGATGGATTTGCCTTTGAAGAGAATGTCTCCAGACTCAATGGAGAATAGGCGAGGGATTAGGTTTGTAATCGTACTTTTACCAGAACCAATGTCACCCATAATAGCCAATGTTTCACCGTGATGAACGGTAAAGGAAATATTTTCTAAAGCCGGGGATTCTGCATTATCGTAACGGAACGTAACATTGCGAAATTCCAGAAGTGGAGTATCATCGTTTGCCGATGCCGATGCCGATGCCGATGCCGATGCCGATGCCGATGCCGATGCCGATGCCAAATCTATAAAATTTCTACTATCTTTTTGGTTAACTATATAATGGGTGTTTAAATTTGTATTTTTATTATATGGTTCAGGAAATGTATCTGAGTTTTCGTGTTCCAATAACTCTTGAATGCGGGTGTAACATACGATAGCTTCGGGTATATCTATGATGACGAAAATAGCCATGAGCATACTTAAGAGGATAAGGTTAGCGTATTCAATAACAGCCATAATGTCACCTATTTGTAGGGAGCCTATGCTTACGTTATAGCCTCCGAGCCAAAGGATAGCGACAGTACTCATGTTAAAGAGAATTAATATAGTCGGTAAACCAATAGCAAAGGTTTGGCGTAATCTTTTATTAAGTTGAGCTGTTTCTGTAAAAATTTCTATTTCTTTAGTATTTTCGTAATGTCTTCTATTGAAAGCTCGTATAACAGGCATGCCCACAATATGATCACGCACCATATCGGTAATAGTATCTAGTTTTAGTTGCAAAGCCTTAATCACAGGTAAGGCGCGACTTTCAATAAAGATTATGGTCAGTATCATGAACGCCATAACAGCGAGGATGACGAGACCTAGTTGCCAGCTCTTATAGAAGGTTAGACCTAGACCAATACATATCATGAGAGGCATAGGGAGAATCATATTTAAACCTTCTCCTAGAACTGATTGAATTTTCTCAACGTCTCGACTGGTTCGCATGAGTATGGTGCCTGTACCAAAGTGTGTAAAGTCGCGTAGTGAAAAGGCTTGTATAGCTTTCACTAAATTATCGCGCAATACCTTGCCTATAGAGGCTGAAATATGAGCGCTCATAGCAACACCTAGGATCGCAGACAATACGGTTAATAGTGCAACGATAAGCATCGTTGCACTAGAGTTAGTAATCATCTCTAAATCACCATGGAGGACACCGTCATTGATGATGGTAGCTGTTAAGGTTGGTATATATAAAGTGCCTGCTACATTGAGTAACGAAAGAAGTGACACAATGATAATAGAGAACCATAAAGGTTTTATATAACTAGAAATTAACTTCATTTCAATCCTTTCGACATATCTTTCGATATATTAGTGATTTTCGATGTTTATATTATATTGTATAAAACCAAAAATATCTAGTAAAAACTATTACTAAAAGTTTAGTATCAATCAATAAGTATTATGACGAATATTATATTTTCACTAAAAATATTCTGCTATACTGTATTTGCAATTTTGTAGTTTTATTTTTAGTAAGGAGTGTTCCTAATGAAGTTGAATTGGAAATTATTCGCACCGCTTGTAGTAGCTATTCTTGTATGGCTCATCGGTGCGCCTGAAGGCCTTAGTCCAAATTCTTGGATTTATGTAAGTATTTTTGCAGGCCTCGTGGTGGGGTTGATTTTAGAACCAATCCCACCCGCTTTTATCGGTATCATTGCTGTTACCGTATCTATGTTATTTAAGGTTGGTCCAGCACCTATTGTGGATAAAGCAACTGGTGTAGCAAAGGCTATTACGGATGCTCAAGCTATCAGCTGGGGGCTTAGCGGTTTCTCTAATGCCATCGTGTGGTTGATATTCGCAGCATTTATGATCGGTATCGGTTATGAAAATTCTGGCCTTGGCCGACGTATTGCATTGTTCCTCGTAGCCAAGCTTGGAAAGTCCTCTTTAGGCCTTGGTTATGCCATTGCTATTACTGACCTTGTGTTGGCTCCATTTATTCCAAGTAATGCGGCTCGTTCTGGTGGTACGATTTATCCAATCGTATCCAGTATTTGTCCGATGTTCGATTCTTATCCAGATAAGAATCCTCGTAAAATTGGTTCTTATTTAAATTGGGTAGCATTGGCAACAACTTGTGTATCTAGTTCTATTTTCTTGACTGGTGCGGCGCCAAATCCATTGGCTCTTGAATTGTCTGCTAAGTCGGGTATCGTAGCTGCCAACTGGGGTACATGGTTCTTAGCATTCTTGCCAGTAGGTATTATTCTATTTATCATTACACCATTGTTGACGTATGTATTCTGCAAACCAGAGGTAAAAGGTTCCCCTGAAATTGCAGCATGGGCAAAGGATGAATATAAGAAATTAGGCTCCATGACACGCAGTGAAATCTTCATGGCCTTGATTTCTGTGTTAGCTCTTGTATTGTGGATTGGTGCTTCTACGTTTAAAATAAACCCAACTACAACGGCTTTAATTGTTATTATCTTGATGATTTTTACTAAGATTATGACTTGGCAAGATTTCCTTGCTAACAAACCAGCATGGAATGTTTTGACTTGGTTTGCCACACTTGTGCCTATGGCTTCGGGGCTTAAAAATGTAGGATTCTTGGAATGGCTTGCTAAATCTGCAGGTGGTTCTTTAGTTTCTTTAGATCCAACAATGGCAGTTCTTGGCTTATTGTTAGCATTCTGCTTACTTCGTTACTTCTTTGCTTCTGGCACTGCTTATGTAACAGCTATGGTAGGCTTGTTTGCGACTCTAATTCTTCAAATTCCTGGTGTTGATCCAGCGCAAGTTATGTTGATTCTTTTATTACCAATGGGGATTATGGGTATCCTCACACCGTATGGTACTGGTCACAGCCCAATCTGGTTTGCTAGTGGCTACAACAAAGGCCCTGAATTCTGGAAATTGGGCGCTATCTTTGGGATTATCTACCTTGTTATATTCATTGTGGTGGGTATTCCATGGATTCAGTTCGTAATGCCACTTTTAGGATAGGCTTTCCGCCGCCATATGTCTCTCTGCGCTCCATTCGCTGCAAGTCGCTGGACAGACAT
>OAWJ01001394.1_pt1 | contig 13591 bp, 18 predicted proteins | sample 1517021 | NCBI WGS metagenome assembly OAWJ01 (sample SAMEA2580121, study PRJEB22360) | human gut metagenome | biome: human gut; feature: human-associated habitat; material: faeces | place: Denmark | collected 2008/2010
ACAAAAACAAGGTTGTATTTTAAAAAACAAATCTCCTGCCCCAGCCACTGCGGAAACAAGTTGCTTTACCACTTAACGGCTTGTCCTCGTTTACACAGTGCCAAGAGGAGGCCCAGCATCCATTTAACCCTATAACAACATCTTGTGCGCTTTCAGAAGTGTTATGAACCGTCATCTGAATTGCGAAACCGCGTTCATCAATAGGAGGCACGTAAAGGGTTTTGAGTTCAAGGCTGCCAAGCTGTGCAGTAGACTGGGGCAGCCAATCATCAAGCCGGGTCCATGCAAGGCATGCTGGAGAAATAGCACAGTCTCCATTTAAATGAACATAAGGCTGAATCAAAGGTGTGGATTCGCTCCCGCGAATATCTATAAGCCCTTTTGCAGCCATATATAGGAATGTTATGTCCTCTATCCCGCCCGTTCGTTCGTTGATGCGGGGCAAAGAAACGAAATCATTGCCGGTTGGCAGATACTTGTCCATAGTGAATCCCCTTATAAAGTGAAATAAGTATACAAATAAGATTAAGCGATTAACCTTGTTGCTATCATCAATATAACAGGAATGTTCGGCATAGTCAACAATATTTTTTCATAAATAGCAGGTTAATTTAATTAACTGTTGACATTTTGCTGCCGGCGTGGTATTGTAATGCCAGAGAAACGAGTTAAACGCTTAAACTAAATCCGTAAGATTGGTGGAGTCGATATGGCAAGACGCGCAACACTAAAAGATGTGGCAGAGCGTGCCCAAGTCAGTACGGCTACGGTGTCTTATGTTTTGAATGACAAGAAATCAATCTCCGAGCAGACCAAGACCCGTGTGTACGATGCGATTCGGGATTTGAATTATGTTCCCGATCTCAGTGCGCGAAGCCTGTCCAGTAGAGATTCAAAGCTGATTGGAATTGTCATTCCACAGACCGAGCCCGGCAGCAAACTGATGCTGCAAAATGATTTTTACAGTGAAATCGTTGGCAGCATTGAGTATCACGCAAGACAGCATGGCTATCATGTGATTATTTCAGCCACGGATGTAAATGAAAGCTACTTAACTTTGGCTAAAGAGAGAAACCTTGACGGAATTATTGTTATCGGTATGTACCCGGATGACTTTTACCGTCAAATGAAGAAAACACAAATCCCCATTGTATTGATTGACAGCTACTGTAACGATCATTATTACCATAGCATACGAATTGATGATGCTTATGGAAGTTATCTGGCTACCAATCATGTGATTGGATATGGGCATAAAAAAATTGCTTTTTTCTGCGGTCAAATCAAAGAAAACGGTGTCATAAAGAAAAGACTCTGCGGCTACCAACAGGCACTGGAAGAAGCCGGAATCCCCTATGATCCCACGCTTGTTTACGAAGGCAAAGTTGATTACGATAGTGGCATCGAGCTTGCACGTAAACTGTGCAATGAAAATAAGGATGTCACAGCAGTAGTTGCCACTGCAGACATCTTAGCTATTGGAGCTATGAAGGGGTTCTACGAACAGGGGGTTTCGGTCCCCAATGATATTTCTATCGTTGGATTTGACGATTTGGAGATTTCTAAATATCTGACACCAGGGCTGACGACGGTTCGCCAAGAAATCTCTCAAAAAGGTGAAAAGGCAGTTGAACTGCTTTTAGATAACATTCAAGACGCGGATATGACAAAGCGAGAGGTTATTATTCCGGTTAGCCTTTCTCGCCGGGAATCCGTTCGAGATATGAGAGGGGAGGAATAAAAAAGGACTGCACCAACCGTCCAAAGTCTGTGCAGCCCAAATCCAAAGAGCGTCTTATTGCTCTTCTATAATAAGTGTAAGCGAAGAAGAGCAAAAAATCAAGTGTTCCACTACTTATACAAGGAGGAAAAACAATGAAAAAGGCGATTTCTTACATGGCATGCTCGATGGCCGCAATGCTTGCACTCAGTTCCTGCGGTTCAGCAGCCTCGTCTGCAAGTACCGTGGCAAGCTCTTCTGATGCGGCTTCTACGGAAAGCACGGCAGCATCGGAGGCTTCTAATGAGCCTGTGACAATCACGTTTGCACAGTACTCCGGGTCCGGAGACAACGAGCAGTATCTGCAGCAGATGGTTGACAACTATATGAAAGAAAACCCCAATGTCACCATCGACCTGCAGACCTATGGCTATGACGACTACTTTACGCAGATGACGGCGAAGGTTTCCGGCGGCCAGGCTCCCGATGTTTTTGAACTGGATTACCAGAATTTCGTCTCCTACGCAAAGAAGGGCGCATTGATGCCGCTGGATGACATCCTGACCAAAGACGGCATCGACACCTCTATCTACAACGATATGGCCCTGAAAGCGTTCAGCGCTGACGGCGTGCAGTATGGTGTTCCTGATAGCTTCTCGAATGTTGTGCTGATTTACAACAAGGATCTGTTTGATCAGGCCGGCATCGACTATCCCACGGATGACTGGAAGTGGGAGGATGCAATGGCTGCGGCGGAGAAAATCCGTGCGCTGGGTGATAATATTTTTGGCTATTATCATCCCATTTCCTTCAACGAGTTCTATAAGACCGTTAAGCAGAACGGCGGTAGCCTTTTCAATGATGACTTTACGGAGTTCACGATGGATACCCCGGAAAACATTGAAACGCTGCAGTACATGGTTGACATGCAGCAGAAAACCAATGTTATGCCCACTGAAGAGCAGATGGCAGGCATGGGTGACTGGGACCTGTTTGAGTCTGGCCGCCTTGGCATGATTGTGACGGGTATTTGGGCCTTCCCCGAATATACGAGCAATTGCGACTTCGATTGGGATATCGTTGTTGAACCTGGTCACACTCAGAAGGCTACGCACTTCTTCTCCAACGGTTACGTCGTTTCCAAAGATTCTCAGGTTGCGGATGAAGCCGTTAAGTTCATCACCTACATTTCCTCCAACCGTGAAGCAACGCAGATTCGCCTGGACGCAGGCTGGGAGCTGCCTCCGGTTCAGGACGAGGATATCATCGCTCAGTACAAAGAAAAGACTCCTCCGGCAAATCGCGAAGCGGTCTTTAAGAGCCTTGATTACCTTGTGACTCCTCCTGTTATCACCCAGTATGCAGAGCTGCAGGACATCGTTGGTCAGCATTTGAGCGCTGCGGCCGCCGGCACTGTCACACCGGAGCAGGCGCTGAAGGATATGCAGGCTGAGTGCGAACAGAAAATCGATTTGACCAAGTAAATAGTTTGACGGGGGCAGGCGGGAGCCTGTCCCCGTATTTTTATCGGAGGGTTTATAGAATATGAAAAATTCCCGATTGGCAAGCTGGAAAACAGCATTACCATTTTTGCTTCCAAGTTTGGCTGGTTTTGTTGTGTTCAGTATCATCCCAATGATTATGCAAATTTTTGTCAGCCTGACCAGTTGGGATGGATTGAGCGAACTGACATTGTTCAGTGATTTTAGCGGATTCATGGATCGATTCTACGTAGGAATCGAGAACTATAAGGAAATTCTCACATCAAAAGAATTTTATCAGGTGATTGGAAACACGCTGGAATTTGTGATCCTCTACATTCCTTTGATGCTTATTGCCTCCATGATTGTGGCGCTCATTTTGAACAGTCATGTAAAGGGTGTTGGAATTTTCCGCGTTCTTTACTATATCCCGGTTATCACCTCATGGGTTGCGGGCGCATTGATTTGGAAATGGGTTCTTAGTCCTGAGTATGGTGCTATTAACAATATTCTGGCCTTGTTCGGAATTGAGGGGCCCTCGTGGCTTCAAAGCTCAAAGTGGGCAATGCCCGCAATCGTTCTTGCCTCGGTCTGGAAGGATATGGGGTACTTTGGCCTTATGCTGATGTCTGGCCTTCAGGGAATCAACCAGGAATACTACGATGCGGCGGCAATCGACGGTGCCGGCAAAATCAAACAGTTTACAAGAATTACATTGCCATTGCTGACTCCTACGCTTTTCTTTGTCTTGATTATCAGCTTGATTAACTCCTTCCAGCTGTTTACGCAGATTATGATCATGACCCCCGATGGTGGCCCGCTTGGCTCGACAATGGTGATGGTTGAACGCATTTATAAGTGCGGCTTCCGTTACTATGAAATGGGTACGGCTGCCGCATATAGCTGGATTCTGTTTGCGATTTTGCTGCTTCTGACAATGGTTCAGATGAAACTTCAGAACAAGTGGGTGAACTACGATGACTAACGCTAAAACATCTTCTTTGACAGGGCTGAAACAAAGACGAATCATTGGAGAAGTGGCATTTTATGTACTGGGATTGTTGGTGGCCGTAATTGTCTGCATCCCGTTTTATTGGATGATTATCACCAGCTTAAAAGGCCGCGGCGCTATTATGAGCATTCCCGTGGAGTGGATCCCAAAAGAACCGACACTTGATGCATACAAAAAACTTTTTGCTATGCCGGAATTTGTGGGCTCTATCTTCAACAGCTTTTACGTGTCTGTTCTTTGCACGGCAGTGCGGCTTCTGTGTGCCGCGATGGCTGCATTTGCACTGACAAAAATTCCGTTCAAGGGACGTAATGCGGTCTTTGGTATTTATGTTACGGCGCTGATGATTCCGTCGCAGATCACTTTTATTCCACTGTTCATTATCATGACGAATATGCACCTTACCAATAGCTTAAATGCGTTTATGCTGTTGCAGCTGTTTAATGCCTTTGCCATTTTTATGATGCGGCAGAAAATGATGACGATCAACGATGCCTATATTGAAGCTGCTGTTATTGATGGCGCGAGCATGTGGCGCATTTTTTTCAAAATCATACTGCCCATGAGCGGCAGCGCTATGGCAACGCTGGCAATCCTTGCATTTATGGACATGTGGAATGATTACCTGCTGCCGTTGGTTTTGCTGAGCGAAAGAAGCAAATTTACGCTTCCGCTGCTGTTGAGCACATTATCCGGCCAGTACAAGAATCAGTACAACCTGACAATGGCTGGCGCACTGATTTCGATTATTCCGATTCTGATCGTTTATATTTTTGCGCAGAAGTATTTCAAAGAAGGTCTCAAGGCAGCTCGTCGCGCGCCTCAGTTCAGCAAGAGATAATCTGCTGTTCAAACCGTATCAAAATGGTTCAAAAACCCCGGAAAATCAAGGTTTTCCGGGGTTTTACTGTATCTAAACGGGCTGATATAGTTTGACCAAATTTGGAAAAACGAGAGCCGTTTTCACCCAATTTTTAGTGGTCCGCAAGTGGTTAACCGGCCAAAAAGAGGGCAAAAAGAGGGTCAAGTGGTGCCCAAAGTGGTTAACCGAGAGCCGATTTTTGGGGGTGTTTTGGGGTCGCTTTTCAGCCCTTTGTTCCCTCGTTTTGGTCTGTGGCAGTTTGACATAGTTTGACCTAATTTGAATAATTGAATATGAATTTGATGTAGCACGCAGTATAAATGACTGGGTGCTTTTTTCATTTCAGGAACTCGTATTCCGGCGATAGAAAGAGCCGTCACTTCACTGTTAATTTTGAAGTGGCGGCTTTTTCTATTTCCAGAAACAACAGCAACAATCAGAAATGAGGTGAAGTCATGAACACACAAATCATCGCCATCGCCAACCAGAAAGGCGGCGTTGGCAAAACAACAACCTGTGCGAACTTGGGAATAGGTCTGGCACAGGCCGGAAAGAAAGTGCTTCTGATCGACGGGGACCCACAAGGAAGCCTGACAATCAGCTTGGGAAATCCGCAACCAGACAAGCTGCCATTTACACTGTCGGATGCAATGGGCAAAATTCTGATGGATCAGCCTATACGCCCCGGAGAAGGTATTCTGCATCATGCAGAAGGCGTTGACCTGATGCCTGCGGATATTCAGCTTTCCGGTATGGAGGTTTCTTTGGTAAACGCCATGAGCCGTGAAACGATTTTACGGCAATATCTGGACACACTGAAGGGACAATATTCCCATATCCTGATTGACTGTCAGCCCTCGTTGGGGATGCTTACGGTCAATGCGCTGGCGGCTGCGAACAGGATCATAATTCCCGTTCAGGCAGAGTATCTGCCCGCCAAAGGACTGGAACAGCTGCTCTCCACGGTAAACAAGGTAAAGAGGCAAATCAACCCCAAGCTCCAGATTGACGGTATCCTGCTGACGATGGTGGACAGCCGAACCAACTTTGCCAAAGAGATTTCCGCGCTCCTGCGGGAGACCTATGGCAGCAAGATCAAAGTATTCGGCACAGAGATCCCCCATTCTGTCCGTGCAAAGGAAATCAGCGCAGAGGGAAAAAGTATTTTCGCCCATGACCCTGGCGGCAAGGTGGCAGAGGGGTATCGAAATCTGACGAAGGAGGTGTTGAAACTTGAAAAGCAGCGCGAAAAAAATAGAGCTGGCCTCGGTAGATGATCTGTTCTCCACCGAAGAAGGCCGTCAGGATGCAAAGCTGGAAAAGATTCAGGAGATTCCGCTGTCTGAACTGCATCCCTTTAAGAACCACCCATTCAAAGTCAAGGATGACGAAGCCATGATGGAGACCGCTGACAGTATCAAGCAGTATGGCGTTCTGGTTCCGGCGATTGCTCGACCGGACCCGGAGGGCGGTTATGAGCTGGTGGCCGGACACAGGCGGCACAGAGCCAGTGAGCTGGCAGAAAAGGAGACCATGCCGGTCATTGTTCGGGATTTGGATGATGATGCCGCTACAATCATTATGGTTGACAGCAATTTACAACGAGAAAGCCTGCTCCCCAGTGAAAGAGCATTTGCTTATAAAATGAAGCTGGATGCCATTAAGCACCAAGGAGCCAGGACGGATTTAACTTCGGCCCAAGTTGGGCCGAAGTTGACTGCGGCAGAAAAAATCGCGGAGAACAGTCCAGATAGCAAATCACAGATTAAGAGATTTATCCGTCTGACAGAGCTGATTCCTGAATTGATGGATATGGTGGATGAAAAGAAGATTGCCCTGAACCCTGCCTATGAGCTGTCCTTTCTCAAAAAGGAGGAACAGGTAGACCTGTTGGACGCGATGGACAGCGAACAGGCTACCCCTTCTCTTTCTCAAGCCCAGCGGCTCAAAAAATACAGTCAGGAGGGGCATCTGACCCTCGATATGATGCGTGTCATCATGGGTGAGGAAAAGAAAAGCGATCTGGACCGAGTGACATTTACCTCTGACACCTTGCGGAAGTATTTCCCTAAAAGCTATACGCCCCAGCGGATGCAGGAAACCATCATCAAGCTGCTGGAGGCATGGCAGAAAAAGCGTCAGAGAGACCAGGAACGATGAAAGGAGCCGCCTATGAGGGATATTTCAGCCCGTGAGCTGAAAGGACACAACATTCTCGCCGTAGAGAGGTTTTGGGATAATACCCGCTGGATGATCGAGTTTTCCGTCCTGCGTCCCAGCACTGCTTACGGCAGCCCCGGAGATGAAATGCGGTTGTTTTTGACTGAGGACGGGTATCAGACCGCCCTGCAAAGCCAACAGCGCCGGGAGATCAAAATCAAGCGTTACGCTCGTGTGATTGAGGGACATATCCTCGATTTCAAACCGGGAAAACGCCGCCGCTCATAAACCCATACAACGAAAGGAAAGGAATGACTATGTGTACGGTAAAGGAAATTCAAGAAGCAATCCGGGAAGATTGCAAATCTCAGCATGACATGGATTCAACGGATATTGACCGCGTGATGCAAACACTTCCTTTCGCCCAGGAGGAGCCATTTACAGAGGCGCGTCTTCAAAAGCCGCTGTTTTGGTTCTATGCAAGAAAATTTGAAAAGTGTTGAACACCGCAATTCTTTGGAATGAGGATTGCGGTTTTTTTGTACCCAAAATTCGGAAGGAGTGAGGTCGATGGCCGTTTTTCGCATTGAACGGACCCGTGATTATACCGTGATGAGCAATCATCATTTACGAAATGCAAATCTGTCGTTAAAAGCCAAGGGGCTGCTTTCCATGATGCTGTCTTTGCCAGAGGACTGGAATTACACTACCCGTGGCCTTGCAAAGATCTGTAAGGAAGGCGTGGATGCCATCGGTGCTTGTCCATGTGTACCGCTATGTGACCGAAGGAACCTTTGACGCATACCTCTGGCAGACGGTGGAGAATAAGCAGAAATTCATCAGTCAGATCATGACTTCTAAATCGCCGGTGCGTTCCTGCGATGATGTGGACGAAACGGCGCTTTCCTTTGCCGAGATCAAGGCTCTGTGTGCCGGAGATCCCCGTATCAAGGAGCGTATGGATTTGGATGTGGAGGTATCCCGCCTGAAGCTGATGAAAGCCGACCACCAGAGCAAGCAGTATCGTCTGGAGGACCAACTGCTCAAATACTTTCCGGAGGAGATTGAAAAGCACAAGGGCTTTATCAAGGGCTTTGAATCTGACCTAGAGGTTTTGGCGGCTCACCCGCACCCGGAGGACGGCTTTTCCGGTATGGAGATCCGTGGAGACCTGCTGACCGATAAGGAGAACGCCGGTGCAGCCCTTTTGGATGCCTGCAAGGAGGTCAAAACCTCTGATCCGGTGCAGATCGGCAGCTATCGGGGTTATGCCATGTCCGTGGAATTTTCCGCATGGAAACAGGAATATACGCTCCTGCTAAAAGGGCAGATGACCCACAGGGCAACCCTTGGTACAGACCCCCGCGGAAATCTTACCCGTATCGACAATGCCCTCGCCCAGATGCCGCAGCGTCTGGAGGCGGCAAAGGCCCAGCTGGATAACCTCTATCAGCAGCAGGCTGCCGCAAAGGAGGAAGTCGGAAAGCCATTCCTTTATGAAGAAGAACTGAGAAGCAAAAACGCCCGTCTGGTAGAGCTGGATACCCTGCTCAACATCGACGGAAAGGGACCGGCACACGCTGAAGCTGTTGTTGCCAAAAGCACACGGCCTTCGGTGCTGGATCATCTGAAACGCCCGGTGCCGCCCCGCAGTACAGACAAGAAACCAAAACAGCATGAGGAGGTGCGATAACATGAATACCAACGATCTGAATACAGCCCTTTATGAAAAGATGGCTGCCGAACAGGACAAGTTCCGGGACTGGCTGAAAAGCCAGCCCCCGGAAGAAGTCTTAAACCATGCCTATGAGTACACCATCCGCGAGGACATTGTGATGGCGATGGAGGAACTGGTGCTGACCGATGCTCAGGCACAGGCCCTTCTGGAATCTCCTTCGCCGCTAGAAGATGTGTACCGCTATTTTGACAAGCTGGAGACCGGCTATATGGATGTGATCAGGGACAGCATTGAAAGTCGGGCCAATGAGGTATGCAGGGAGCCGGAGGAACTCAATCCGTTGTTGGTTTATCTTCATTCTGCCGCATACGCGTCCAAGCATGGAGAAACAGACGCATACTGGCTTTCTGACCAGGCAAATTTTTCTTGCAAAGTTGCCATTGAGCAGGCAATCAGTGCCCATTATAGGGATAGCAGGCTGGATACTGCTTCCGCGGTGCAAGAGATTTTGGAGGAATTTGGAGTAGAGCGGATGAACTTTATTCTCGCCAATACGATTCAGCATAAGGATGCAGATGGGCGGATTTCTCGTGACAACAAAGCATGGGCAAAGACCATTCCAATGCCGGAGGATAGTGCTACTTCCCAGCAATGTGCCGATCTGGTAGTGGATCGGGTCAATCCGGGACTGGTGGATCTGTTTACAAGACAGGCTCGAAAAACTATCCAGGAGAAAGAAAAAGGCTCCGTCCTGCAAAAGCTCAGGCAGGAGTTGTCTGCCCATAAGCCGGCCGCCCCGAAGAAACGGGAGCCGGAGCGATAACCATGGCAAAGCGAAAGCGGGATGTTCCGGTTCTGTTTTGGGTATCCGCAGAGGAACTGGAGCTGATTCATCAAAAGATGCAGCAATACGGAACAGAGAATTTGAGTGCCTATCTGCGGAAAATGGCGCTGGATGGGTATGTGGTCAAGCTGGATCTGCCAGAACTGAAGGAGCTGGTATCCCTGATGCGCCGAAGCAGCAACAACTTGAATCAGCTGACCCGAAAAGTGCATGAGACAGGGCGGGTTTATGATGCTGACTTGGAGGATATATCCCAGCGGCAGGAACAACTGTGGGAGGGTGTGAAGGAAATCCTTACCCAGCTTTCTAAACTTTCATAACAGGGATAGATACTCCATTTGCGGAGGGAGGAACGGCGTTTCTTCGCCGCACCTCCCTCCGCTTTTTCTTTTTGCCGGTATCCTTGTCTTTTGCCTGTCTGTACCGGATAATATGAGTAGAATAAGAAGCGTAGCAAAGGAGTGGAAAACAGATGCTGACCTTTGAAAAAGTGTTGGAGATTTTTGCGGACTACCTGGCCGCAGACGAGACCATCGAAGTTTATATCAGCCGTCACGGATGTGTAAGGGTTGAATTTGACCAGAACTTTCACTATTGCACCGGCGAGGTGTGCCATACTCCCAAGGAACTGTTCGACCTCTTAGCTGATGATTACCGGACTTATCTGGAGATTGAACTGACCAAAGGCAAACGGGAAGTGACGGAAGATGATGAGAGAGAAGCGGATGCCCTGTGCAAACGGTATCTGGAGCGTTGGAAGGAGGAACTGGAATGAAGATTTTGAAATGCCTGCTGATGATCGTAACCGCACCGGTTATTTTGGTGCTGACGCTTTTTGTCTGGCTCTGCACGGGGCTGATCTACATATCTGGTCTGGTGCTTGGTCTGTTCAGCACTGTGATTGCTCTGCTTGGCGTGGCTGTGCTGCTTACCTATTCTCCGCAGAACGGTGTGATTCTGCTGGTCATGGCATTTTTGATTAGCCCGATGGGGCTGCCGCTGGCTGCGATCTGGCTGCTGGGCAAGGTACAGAGTTTGAAATTTGCGATCCAAGATAGGTGTATGGGTAAATGATGTGAATATAATCTGGAATGAAAAAGAAGCAGGACAATGGGATATGAGACCCAATGCCCTGCTTCTTATTTTACTTGGTATGGACGGTAATATATTTTTGTTTTCGACTGTTTGGCTTATCTGGAATAGTCATTTTAAGCTGGCCGCTTGCCAGTAGAGGATTCAAATATTTTCTTGTAAAATAAGTGAGCAAATTTCTTGTTTGCTTTTTTCTGTTATACAAAAATCCAAGACTGCGTGTAGGATGTCCTGTGGTTTATCTTGCTCACTAACTTGGTCACAATCTTGGTTGCTGACTAAGTTTTTCTGACTAAGATAGTAATTACATTTATACTTCAGCGTAAAATTTCTTAGATCTTTGAAGCTGCAAAATGCTATAAGCTCTTTCTTTGACTTGTGTTTTGTGCAGAAAGTCAAAATCTGTTCAAATACTGCTGAAGGTGCAGAATCTTGGTGGGTAACTTGGTGGATGTCACCCACTAAGTTGTAGTTCACATCTTTCAAAAAGGATAGTGTGTATGGATGAACTCTAATATAATAGTGTTTAATTTTTTCAAAAAAGATGTTCTCTTTTGTATATTTACTTTTGTGCCACATTCATGTATGATAGTAGCACGAAAGGAAGTGATGGCATGACAAAATTGGAACGGTTTGCACAGCTAGATGGTCTTCTGGCAGAGCAGGACGGGATGCTACAAACTTCTCAGGCGGTTGCCAGAGGAATTGTAAAACCTATTTTTTATGAATATATTAAAGAGCGAAAATTAGAACAGGTTGCCCATGGTATTTATGTCTCCGAGGATACATGGATTGATGCGATGTTTCTTTTGCATCTGCGGTGTGGTCAAGCAGTATTTTCCCATGAATCAGCATTATTTTTTCATGACTTAACAGACCGAGAACCCTCTCCATACGCCATCACAGTGCGCAGGGGGTACAGTACCACTCGCTTAAAAGCAGAAGGGCTATCTGTTTACACCATTAAGCCAGAGTTATTTGATGTTGGGGTGTCCAGCGGCCAGACACCTTTTGGGCATACCGTACCGGTTTATGATATGGAGCGAACGATCTGTGATTTGCTCAGAAGCCGAAGTAGAATTGAAATTCAAACCTTTCAGGGGGCATTGAAAGCGTATGCTCGTAGAAAAGATAAGAACCTGCGAGCTTTAATGCAATATGCTGGGATGTTTAAGGTGGAAAAGATTTTACGGCAGTATTTGGAGGTGCTTTTATGATAAAAATAGAAAGACAGATTGAAGTCATTGTCACTCAGAAAAAGAACCGAAAGAGATTTTAATTGAAGATTTTGCAGAAAAAATGCAAAAATCAATCCATAAATATTGATTTGAGAGTTTTTATTGATTCCGTGGTATAATATTTTAATAGCATCCACAGTAAGGAGAGTACAAAATGGATAACAATTTGCAAATAAATCAAAATGCAGAACAGACCTATCATTCCATTCGCCAGTCTATTGTATCAGCACAGCATAGGTTAAGTGCTGCGGTGAACTCCACAATGGTAATAACTTATTGGGAGATTGGGGAACAGATTTATAAAGCGTGCGGAGAAAATGACAGAGCAGAATATGGAAAGAAGCTGCTTCAATATTTATCTGAACAGCTAACAGCAGAATTTGGGAAGGGATTTAGCGTACAAGGACTGCGTAATATGAGGCAATTTTATTGCACCTTTCCAAATCGCTCCACACTGTGGAGCGAATTAAGTTGGTCACATTACCGCCTTCTGATGCGTGTACCAGATGAGCAGGCACGAACCTTTTATATGGAGGAATGTGTAAAGTCTGCGTGGAGCGTCCGGCAGTTAGAACGGCAGATCAACACGATGTACTATCAGAGAATTTTAGCAAGCCAAGACAAAGCAGCTGTTTCAAAAGAAATTCAAACAACAGAACCGAAACCTGAATATGAAAAAATAATCAAAGATCCTTATGTGATGGAATTTTTGCAGATTCAGCCAGATACCCATGTATATGAGGGTGAACTGGAACAGGCATTGATTGACCACCTTCAGCATTTTCTTCTGGAACTGGGACGAGGATTTTCTTTTGTAGCACGGCAAAAGCGGTTTACGCTGGATGGACAGGATTTTTTCATCGACTTAGTATTTTACAATTACATTTTGAAATGCTTTGTTCTGATTGATTTGAAGATGGGAAAACTGACCCATCAAGATCTGGGACAAATGCAGATGTATGTGAACTATTATACTCGTGAAATGATGAATGAGGGAGATTCACAGCCTATCGGTATTGTCCTTTGTGCAGACAAAGGCGACTCCATTGTAAAGTACACGCTGCCGGAAGATAATCACCAGATATTTGCATCAAAATATTTTACTTATCTGCCGACAGAAGAAGAATTGAAGCATGAATTAAATTTGGACGATTTTTATAAGCTGGAAGAATGATATGGGTGCTAACAACAAAATCTGTCCGAATTGTGGTAGGAAAATGAAACAGCAGTTTATTGGTTTGCAGCATTGTAAATGCGGTATGAGTTGGAAAAAGGATGAAGGCTTTTTTGAAAGAACACCAAACATGGTCTTTGCCCTGGAAAGGCAAACGATCGGCAAAAAAGTAAAACAGATTCCTGTCATAAGATACAAAACAGATAATTAACACAAGACGGTCTGCTACGGCAGGCCGTTTTCTTTTCGGGAAGGAGGTCTGACCTATGGCAACCACAAGAATCATGCCGCTTCATGTCGGCAAAGGCCGCACAGAGAGTCGGGCAATCA
>OAWJ01001399.1_pt1 | contig 13567 bp, 6 predicted proteins | sample 1517021 | NCBI WGS metagenome assembly OAWJ01 (sample SAMEA2580121, study PRJEB22360) | human gut metagenome | biome: human gut; feature: human-associated habitat; material: faeces | place: Denmark | collected 2008/2010
TACATTTTGGAGATTCCCATATAACGTAAAACACCCCGCATTAATGCGAGGTTTAATTTAAAAAGAATTACAAATTGTATGTATAAAATTGTAATTACAGTATAAGTTATATCAAAATTATAGTCAATGTGATGTAAGAACACAATAATATTTTATAACCACATACCACCTTCCGGAATACATTAAACTATATCATGGACAAGGAGGTGAATACGCATGGACAGATTCGCAGTATATCTTGTAGTTGTTGCGGTTCTTTGCACTTTGATATCGATAATAACGGAATTTACGAAAGAGGTAGGAGTGCTGAAGAAGATCCCTACCTCTTTTCAGGTTCTGATCACCAGTGTCATTGTGTGTGAGGTGGGACTTTTTGTTGGACTATCATTTTATCACATAGCATTTGTGTGGTATTATCCTGTGGCTGCGTTTTTCGGGGCATTTGTCATTGCGATTATATGTACCCGGGGATGGGACTACCTGATATCGATATTCAAGCGGTTTTACAAGGGCGGAGATAAGGAAAAGTGGCATGAATAAAGGCGTCATGACAGTGACACATGTAATACGAGACAGATAAGTATAAGTTCGGAATAATGATCCTAAGATTGTCTCTTGATTCAATGTCTGGAATATTATATACAGACAAAAGAATTCAGGAGACAATTTTATGGCTTCTAATAAGGTTCCATTAAAGGGCTACATGGATGGTATAGATATATCGGCGTGGCAGGATACTATAGATATAACCAAGGTGCCTTGTGACTTTGTGATAGTGAAAGCTACGGAGGGCACGGACTACAAGAACAGGTATTTTGCAAAGCACTGCGATCAGGCTGTGAAAGCGGGAAAACTCCTGGGGGCATTCCATTATGCAAATGGCGGAGACCCGCACAGCGAAGCGGAGTATTTTATCGCCTATAGCAAGAAATATATCGGTAAGGCGATACTTGTCCTTGACTGGGAGGGGCAGAATAATCCGCAGTTCGGAAGAAGTGACAGAGCGTGGTGCAAAGAGTGGTGTGACCATGTGTACAGAAAAACCAGTGTTAAGCCCCTGATCTATATCCAGAAGAGCGCCATGGACAATGTAAAGGGCCTGGGATACAGGCTGTGGGTTGCACAGTATCCTGATTACGAGCGGACTGGATATCAGGAGCATCCATGGAATGAAGGTCAATACGAATGCGATATCAGACAGTATACATCCGTTGGAAGACTTCCGGGTTACTATGGCAATCTCGATCTGAACAAGTCATATATAGACAAGGCGACATGGAAAAAATATGCTGCAAAAAAGACTGACGGTACACAGGGAAAAGATGCGGGCAGTAACAGCGGAAAAAATAATAATAAAAAGAAAAGCATAGAAGTGATAGCAAAGGAAGTCATAGCCGGAAAATGGGGGAACGGCGATGACCGGAAGAGCAGACTGAAAAAGGCAGGATATGATTACAATAAGGTTCAGGCGAAGGTAAATGCAGTGGTCAAGGCTTCGCAGAAGAAATCGATAGATGTGATAGCCAGAGAGGTCATAGCCGGCGACTGGGGAAATGGCGATGACAGAAAGAACAGGCTGAAGAAGGCAGGGTATGATCATGTCAAGGTGCAGAATAAGGTAAATGAGATGCTTGGCAGATAGCTGCAGGTAAATGACATAAGAAAAATGGCAGGAAAACGAAGTATAAAATTAGTTCCGGCAAAAATGAAATTTATATGAAGTATCATCCACACCTGTTGACGAAGCGCAATATATACTATAGGATAGTGGAAAACAAAAGCCCCCGTCAGGGATACATGAAAGGAAAAGGTGATATATATGCCATATTATGGATTTTATTTTGACCCAACATATCTGTTGGTTCTCATAGGCGTGGTTCTCTGCATGATAGCGTCGGCAAGAGTCAAGACCACATACAAGAAGTATGAGAAGGTGGGATCGCGGTCAGGCTACACAGCGGATCAGGTCGCATACATGATACTCAGGAATGCGGGGATAACGGATGTTTCCATACATCATATCTCAGGAGACCTCACAGACAATTACAATCCTAAGGAGCATACGCTCAATCTGTCGGACAGCGTGTATGGTTCCAGATCCATCGCAGCGATAGGCGTGGCAGCCCATGAGTGCGGACATGCCATACAGCATGCAAATGCATATGCACCGCTCACCATCAGGTCAGCCATCATTCCAGCGGCAAATATAGGCTCAGCCATATCATGGCCGCTCATACTTATAGGACTTCTCATTCCGAGGGTTGATTACCTTATAACACTCGGAATCATACTGTTCTCACTGGTTGTTGTCCTACAGTTTGTGACACTTCCGGTGGAGTTCAATGCATCGAGAAGAGCCATGGCGATACTGGAGGGCAGCGGATATCTCTATCCGGATGAACTCAAGGGTGCAAGAAGTGTACTCACAGCGGCAGCTATGACATATGTGGCAGCCATGGTATCAGCATCACTTCAGTTGCTCAGACTTGTATTATTGTTTGGCAACAGGAGAAGATAGCGGAATTATAACAGAAAATATAAAAATGCATAAAAAAGTCTTGTGAATTTGTTGATAGTATTTGCAACTTTGCTATGGTAAAATGGCTAAAGTGGCAAAAATCTACATATTTGCAAGACTTTTTCTGTTATTGTGCACAATTATAACAGGAAAGTCTGCATAACAATTAATTAAGGGAGGGTAATTGATGAGGAAGAGAAGGCTACGAGGAGGTATAACGGCCTTGTCGGTGCTTGCTGCTATTGGCATGGCATCGGGAATAACGGCATTTGCGGCGGATGACACACAGTCTGAAGCTGTGGATACGGGAAAGGGACTGGAGTATGTATATGAGTCGTCAGGCTCTACACCATCAGGTGTCACGCTCAACGGCAATTCGGTAATCATAAAGCAGTCGCCGAATTCCACTGACAGCGAGCAGTTATTCAATATTTACAATGACAAAGACAGGGATGGAATCCTTGATGAGGGCGAGGAAGCTTTCACATTGGATGGAAACACGGATATACACTACGGTAAGATATATGGACTTTACCAGGAGAAGAGCAGCTCGCCGATCTCCATAACCATAGACGGTGCCGAACTGCCCGCCGTATATGGAGCTTTTGAGAGCACTGTTGAGACCCCGGAGAACATGACTGCGGTAACTATCAGTGTGAAGGGCGACGCAGCAGTTGAAAGTCTGTATGGACTTTTTAAGACATATTGTACTGGTGGTGTACTGATAGACACGGAGAAGTCAGTTACGATAAAGACGCTCTACGGTCTCAGCACATCGACCATAGATGGAGACATCACGGAGAATATCAATTATAGCTGTGATGGCAACACATTTGTCGCACTGGCTACAGATGGATATTACACAGGAAAAGCATACACGATAAATGGCGATGCAGTGTTCAATATGAAAGGAGCCAGCGTCAATTCAGTGTATCTCGTGCAGAATGGAGCTGTGCTCAGCAAGACACTGACGGCCAAGGTGACTGATTCCAAGGTAGACAGCCTGAACGGAGTTTCCCAGGGGGCAAAGGTTGATGGTGACGTGAGCCTTACATTTGACGGAATATCAGCCGTAAAGGATGGAAGCAGTGCCAGTGTATATGGTGCGTCAAGTGCGACTATCCTTGGAAATCTGGACCTTAAGCTGAAAAGCCAGTCTGGATCAGAGATGTCTGTGTATGGCACCAATAATACAAATATAAAGGGAAATGTAAATGTCAGCGTTGACGGCTCAGGAGCAAAGTTCAACACCATATATGGAATGTATGGCGGTATGCTGGGCGGAAGGGCTGATATAGATATAAAGAACTGCGCTGCCGGTTACACAACATGTGGCATGAATTCGGTTTCGTTCAGTCAGACTCAGCCGGAGGAAGAAGGAACATATACGTATACTGTGAACATGGAAAATATCACTGGCGCCAGCGGCAGGGTATATGGAATTTCAAATTGTTCCGGTATCACTTCTGCCAGCGTTGTAATGAAGGCTGTGGCAACAACAGATACATTAAATGGCATGTATCTGAGCACAGGTGTAAAAGGTGATATAAAGGCAGAACTTTACAACTGTAATGCAGCCTATGTAAATGCTCTGGAGCTGTCAAATGTGACGGTAAATGGTTCTGTAGATGCCATAGTTTCGGGCTGCAGCATCACGAGATCTCTGAATGTAGAGCAGGGCGGAAGCATCAGTAAGGATCTTAACATAAGCGTCAGCAACGTTATCAGCAGTTCAGCACGGTTTGTATACGGCGGTAGCTGTCTGGGAAATATGACGGTCAATGTGGATGGCATGAATGATGAATCCATAGTAGACGAAAATGGTGATCCGCTTGTGAACTCGTATGAATATGCGGGCAGCGACATGTTTACCATGATGGGCAACTTTGCACTGGCAGGGGAACTCAAGGCGGATATAGCAAAGATACATTTTGCAAAATGTGGACTCGCCGGAGGTGATTACAGTTGCGGAAATATCGGAACAAAGGTTGACATAACGTTGTCAGACAGCAGTATAAATGGACTGGCGGGAAATAATATTTTCTATCTGGCAAATGAGAGCTATTCCGGTTCAACCGAGAATACAGTTCCTGTTGATATAAAGATCAACAACACAGATTTTACAAATGCAGACGGAATAAGCTTCCAGATGTATATAGGTAATAACAAGGATGCAAAAGTTACATTTGATGACAAGTGCAGTATGCCGGAGAAGTATTATATGGCTCCAAGCATGAATACCACCGGCTCATCTGTTATAACCTATGGACAGAATATATATTATGGCGGACAGAATCTTGTGATAGACAAGGATGTAACTGCTGACAATATTTACTTTGGTAACTTCACAGAGAACGGAAGCCAGGGCAATGCCGTGATCGTTATCAACAAGGGGGTAACGTTAACTGCAAAAGAGGGTATATATGCAGCAGGCGGTTCAAATATACTCCACAGTGGAATCCTCAAGGGAACATTTAAGGCGACTGATGGGTATCTGCCAAATATATTCTCAAAGGGGGGTGTAATAGAGGACTCGGCTGTAGGGGATGTTGCAAATGTAAATTATTCATTAGATGTTGTGTCCAACGAGAAGGCCGTAACGTACACCATGACAGGCAAGACGTCACAGTATATTGATCCTGATGGTACATATGTCAAGGGCGGCGCAGATGTCAAGATAACACCGACCGTGAACAAGGGATATATTCTTGACAAGGTGACCTTCAGAGGTCAGAGCGACACAGCGGAAAATTCAGCGGTTGAAGCAAATGGCGTGTACACGTTCAGCATGCCGAACGAGCCTTGTACAGTGACGATCGCAACGACAGGAAAGCAGATCGTGGTATCCAAGACAACTGTTGATCCATCGGCACTGCTTGGAAAAGAATACACAGCAGCTTCACCTCTCTATGACATGGCAGATCTTGTCATATCAAACGACGCAAGAGAGGGCGAGGTCACATACGAGATCGACGAGACAAATGGACTTCCTGAGGGACTCTCATTGATCGATGGCAAGGTTGTCGGAACGGCAAGCAAGCTTTATGAAGATGGAAAGAATGTCATAGTACATGTGACAGGAAGAAATGGTTCAAAGGCACAGCTCTCACTGAATGTGATCGTCTCAAATGAGGAGAAGAAGCAGGACAACCAGGATGGCCGAATCGTAGTTGACGAGGATGAGAAGACTATATGTCTCAACGGAACATCAGTGGTCATCCAGGCAAAGGACGACACAGAGACGGAGATATACGTGGACGACAATCAGGATGGACAGGCAGATGGCAAGACACCTCTGTACACCGGAGATCTGTCGGAGTACACGATAACAGGTGTCGAGGACAACGCCATAAGACGAAGCATCAGGATCACCATGACGGGGGGAAATGTAAAAGCAATATACGGTGCAAAGGATTCAGAGCTTTCATATGAAGGCGGCGATGCGGTGAGTATAAATATCCGTGGTGGTAAGGCAGCAACTATGTATGTCCTGTCGAATTCAACCGTTGATGGAACCATAGCATATGAGATCGCAGAGAACACTGTAGATAAGGGCGGATTTGCAGCGGATACAACATCAAAATATACCGGTGCATTCATGAGAAACAGCAAGGATATCGTAACTATCAGAGGAACCTATGTTGTGAATAAGAAACTCACGGCAACGGCTCTGATAATCTATGACAGTGCGGCAGTTGATGTAAATGCTCCGGTTGAGGTAACGGATTATGTGTCACTGAATGAGAGATCATCCGCAGTATTTAACGATACGCTGACCGCTGACCGGCTTGGTTATTCAAAGTATGCCAAGGCAGTTGTGAATGGAGATACGAAGCTTGCGGCTCTCAATATGACACAGTATGACACGACACTCACAATAGGCGAGGATGCGCTGTTTGATGTGGGCAAGGTCAACATGACATCAGGCTGGGCAAGAGTATATCAGAAGGGTACGCTCAAGTGTCCTTCAGACCAGTTCAGCAACACAGGTGTGTGGGTGGCAGCAGGAAAATTTGCAGATGATATAGATGCCAGCGGCTGGACAGGAGTGTATTACAGCTATGCAGGCGGCTCAACAAACATGGACAACACATCAGCAAAATTGGCTGCACAGTCATATGTAGTTGAATATGAGAATGTCAAATATGTTGCCTGCAAACAGGCGATCACAGTTAGCTATACCGATGTGCCGGGTTACACAGCCTATGTGTCGGCAAATGGCGGCGAGCCGGTACAGGGAAGCAACGGAAGTGCAAAGGTGACAGGCCCGGATTCATCTATGTCTATTGTAGTGGATTATGTGGCAGACCAGATAGACATCAGTAAGGAATACGCAGATCCGATTCTGGCGGCGAAGACCAAGTACACAGCGGATTCACCAGCGTACGATCTCACGATCCTCAAGGTTACAGGAGATACCACAAAGGATTATGGAACTGACATGCAGTACAGACTGAAGAGCGGTTCGACACTTCCATCAGGACTTGTGCTTGAGTCGGGTAAGATAATAGGAACAGCCAAGAATGTAGGTGAAAGCACAGTAACATTTGTCATAACAGGACGAAATGGAACATCGGTTGATTTCCCCGTGGTATTCAAGGTACTGCCGGCAGGCACGGAGATACCTGATATCAACAAGCTTGGTGTATCTGTGAACACAGAGGATAAGACCATTGATCTCGGTGGAAATTCGGCAGTGATAATAGTTGATCCATCGGACAGCAGCAAGAGCTCAGTATATCTGGATGCTGATCACAACGGAGTGGCAGACGACAACAGACCACTCAGAATAGACGGAGAGGTTACATATGATCTGTCAGGCTACAGCATATCAGGCTATACGGACACAGCAAATAAATACACTGGTGACATATCGGTGACACTCAGAAGCGGAAATGTCGGCAATATATGTGCTGCGGGTTCAACTGACAGCAAGGCAGACCGAGTGACGATAGATGGAAATGTAACCATGACGATCATGAGCGGTTATGTGTCAGGCACTGTAGCTGCGGCAGGAAACGCTGATGTCAAGACAGTGACCTTCACGGCAGAGGACGGAAGAGCAGGAAGCGTGGTATACGGTGCGTACAATACAAATGCGGAGAAGGTAGACTTCACATTTGCAAAGTCTGCACAGATGTACACACCGGAATCAACCAAGTCTGAGAATATGTATGTTACATCGGGTGGATCAGTATCCGGTGATGTGGATATAAGAGTTGGTATAACTGATCATTACAATACATTTATATACGGTGCGGATTACATGAACAAGCGCTCCTACTTCAACGGAGTGTCGGGAACAGCCGTATCTGGCAATGTGAACTGTGTGGTTGATGGAAGATGGTGCGCTGAGAAGTGCAACAACTTTGTCCAGCAGTCAAATGTGAAGGGAGATCTGTATGCCGAGATAAAGTCAGGAGAACTCAGAAAAAATGACGTCAATAATGAGCATAGCAAGGCATTGGTATTTAACTATGGTCACAGCATTGGAAATATATACGTCAAGGCAGGAACAGAGGGCGCTGTCACAGGTGACTTTGTACTTGCGGCAGGCGGTAAGGTTGGCAAGGTAGAGTACGTAGACGAGAATGCAAAGTCCACAGCGACTGTAAAGGGCACCGCTGACAATTACCAGGTTGAGAGTCTGGGTTCACTGTATATGTCTCTCGCCGGCAAATTAACTATAGGCGGAGACTACACACTTGACAGAGAGGTGGAGGTAAAACAGCTTGAGATCCTCAAGGATTCAAAGCTGACCATCGCCGATGGCGCAGCTCTTACAAATACATCGACAGCGACAGTTACCGGTGATGTTGAGAACCTTGGCACATGGAATGTGGACGGCGCTCTGACTATGACAGGATCACTGGTCAACAGAGGTGCATGGAATCTGAAAGGAAATGTTCAGGCTTCAGCAACAGTAGATAACTACGGAGAGATCACAGCCACAAATAGTGAGAGACTCACGCTGAATACAAGTGCAAAGCTCATCAACAGAGCAGATGCACAGTGGACATTTGGCAACCTCACAAACAGTGCAATGATCGTAAACTATGGTAATATGAAGCAGCTAGCAAATACGTCAAGCCTTGGAAGCGGAAGCATACTTACCACAGTGATCCCGGATATGGTGTACGCACTGAAAAATTACAGCGTCATTTTCTACAAGCTTGATGTGGATTATCCTGCATATTGCTTCAAGGATGGCGATGCAAAGATAGAGAAGAGTTCATCGGCAACAAGATGTCAGAAGAAGTCAGGTGTTGACGGTGACGATGCACTCTATATACAGGGTGGCAAGTCGTTCTACATCACAATAGACGGTGAGCCGATAGATGGAATGGCGGTGGATTCAGTTGTATTTGGACCGGATGACACAGCCATGACTACAAGTAACAACCGTCTCTGGAGCGGCGTCATGACATATGAGCCGGCAACAGTTACGGTAAATATGGCAAAGCAGGAGGCCGTAAATATAACTCTCGCAAAGACAGAGGATACAGTTAAGGCGCAGGTTGGAAAGACAACCACAAAGGATGAGCCATTATATGATCTGACAGCCATAGAGATCCAGAATGATGAAGCGGTGGACAACGGATATGTGTCATACTCCCTTGCAAAGGGACAGACACTTCCGGCAGGACTTGTGATATACGATGGAAAGGTATATGGAACACCAAAGACTGCAAGTGCTGAGGCACAGACAGTCAAGTTCACGGTGAGAGGACAGAATCAGACAGTGGCTGAGTTCACACTGATCATATCCAGCGTGGAGAAGGGAATACCTTCATTTACTGCCGGAAAGGCGGGCGACGCATATGCCGGCAAGACCCTTGCGGATGTGGAGCTTCCAACATCGGCAGCAGGAAAGTACATGTGGACAGATGGAACACAGCAGGTAGGCAAGGCCGGAACAAGCGAGACCTACGATGCATACTTTGTTCCAGACGACACAGCAAACTATGACTGGAGCAAGATCGATGCAGCAGAGGGAACATATGAGGAACTGGAAGACGGAAGTGTGAGAATTGCAGTGAAGCTTTCAGTGTATGTGAGAAAGCAGGATCCTGTATTTACAGTTCCGGAGAATGTCACAGCTACATATGGAGACACTGTTGGCAAGATACTCCTGCCTGAGACAGCAGGTGGAATGTTCATCTGGGAGAATGCAGATGAATCTGTGGGAGAGGTTGGAACAAAGACTTTCCTTGCAACATTTGTACCTGAAGATGAGGATGTATACGAGAGAGCAGAGCATGTGGAGATAACTGTTCAGATTCTTCCTGCAAATGCAGTATTTACTCAGGCGATAGATTCACTGAGTGCTAAGGAGAATATGACTCTTGCAGACATAGAGCTTCCAGAGCGCGAGGATGGAGTATACACATGGTATACAGACAGAACGACAAAGGTTGAGGATGGCAATACATACAAGCTTTGCTTCAAGCCTGCAGACACAGTAAATTATGACTGGACATCAGTTACAGGATGGAACAGGGCTTACAATGGAGTTGTATTCAATGTAAAGATCACCATCGAGAAAGAGCCGGAGCAGCATGTACACGATTACGGCAATAAGTACAAGAGCGACAGCAGATCTCACTGGTATCAGTGCTCATGTGGAGAGAAGTCAGGCCTGGCAAATCACACATGGGACAAGGGAGCGATAACGACCAAGCCTACAGACAAAGCGGCAGGTAAGAAGACATTTACCTGTACCAAGTGTGGGTACAAGCGTTATGAGTCAGTAGCTGCCCTTGGAATAGACATAGGAAATTCCAAGAACAATGTGGTCGTAAGCGGTATAGAAAAGAATGGATATACATACACAGGATCACCTATCACTGTTAAATCGCTTGCGCTGAGGAGAGGCAAAACAACACTGAAGAATGGTGTGGATTACACCGTACAGTACAAGAACAACAAGAATATCGGTACAGCGACAGTAAAGATCACTGGTAAGGGTAATTACAGAGGCTCCGTCAGCAAGACATTTGCTATCAAGGCTGGCAAGGGCAAGATATACAAAGTTGCGCAGAAGGGCGTGCCTGGCTATCTGAAATATAAGGTGACAAATGCCGCTTCAAATGGCAAGGGAACAGTGACACTTGTTGGAAGTACAAGCAAGAAGAACGACAAGAAGTTCAAGTCACTCACGGTTGCATCCAGTGTCAAGATCGGTGGAGTGAACTTCAATGTTACGGCTGTAGGAGCGAAAGCATTTACAGGACGCAAATATCTCACCACGGTTGTGATCGGAGGAAACGTTAAGACCATAGGAGGTGCAGCATTCAGCAAGTGTGGAAAGCTTGGAAAAGTTACCATAAAGTCTACAAGGATAACGACTATCGGTAAGAATGCTTTCCAGGGTGTCAAGAGCAATGTGAAGATATATCTTCCTAAGAAGAAATATGACGCATATGCAAAGAAGCTCAAGGTGAAGGGAATGAACACTCCTAAGAAAGCGGTTTACAAAAAGTCAAAATAAATGAAATGTGTTGATGCATTGGCGGGACAGTCACAGGTTATGTGGCTGTCCTGTTTTTTATGTGAAGATCGTTCTGGTGTAAAACCATGAGTGTAGTGACAGGAAAGATATAATCTGCTATACTGAACATATGTTTGTGAATATATGGAGGACTGTATGGATAATTTTATAGATGAACTGAATGAACAGCAAAAGGAGGCAGTGACCACCACAGAAGGGTATGTGCGCATAATTGCGGGAGCGGGAACCGGCAAGACAAAGGCGCTCACATACAGGTATGCGTATCTGGTGGATGAGCTTGGAATATCCACATCGAATATACTGTGTGTCACATTTACAAATAAAGCGGCGAGGGAGATGAGCAAGCGTATCAGACAGATGATCGGGGACAGTGATACGGGATACATCTGCACATTTCACGGCTTCTGTGTGAAGCTTCTGAGGGAGGATATCCATGCCATCAATTATCCCCAGAACTTTGTGGTGATGGACAGCGAGGACACGGAGGATATACTCAAAACGGTGTACGAGAATGCCCATATACAGTCGAGAACATATACATTTGACATGGCGAGGGATCACATATCGGCGATGAAGAACGAGATGCAGCACATTGCATATCTGGCGGACATAAGCAACGACAGACTGTTGGCGGATTATGAGAACGCCTCAGACATTCCTGAAAAAGTATTTCTGGGATACCTGTACGAACAGAAGAAGGTGTATGGACTTGACTATGATGATCTCATAACCATTGCGCTCCACATCCTCAGAACCGATGCGGAGAAATGCCGCAAATGGCAGGAACGCATGATGTATGTCATGGTGGACGAGTTTCAGGATGTCAGCGGTAACCAGTATGCGCTGGCGGAGATACTCAGCGGTTATCACAGGAATCTGTTCATCGTGGGCGATCCGGATCAGACCATATATACGTGGCGCGGGGCAAGGATAGAGTACATACTGGAATTCGACAAGAACCATGAGAATACACAGACCATATTCCTCGACACGAATTATCGTTCAACTCCTGACATACTGGCGGTGTCCAACTCACTGATCGAGAAGAACAGGAACAGACTGCCCCACAGGCTTGTGGCTGTGAAGCCGTCTGAGGCACGCCCTCTGTACGTACATTCCAGAACCACCGGGGATGAAGCCCAGTGGTGACAAACGAGATAAAAAGGCTTGTTGAGACAGGAGCAAAGTACAGTGACATAGCCGTTTTGTACAGGTCACATTTCGTGTCGAGAAGCATAGAGGAAGCATTTATCAAGACAAAGATCCCGTATATCCTCTACAGCGGAACGGAGTTCTACAAACGCAAGGAGATAAAGGATGTGCTGGCATATCTCAGGATGGTGGCATACGCGGATGATCTGTCATTTCGCAGGGTGATAAATGAACCAAAGCGGAACTTTGGCAAAAAGAGAATGTCGATGCTGAAGTCGTACTGTGAGACTCACAGATGCTCACTGTACAGCGGTATTCAGGATCTTCTGGAGGAGAAGACTGTTAAGTCGACAGGTGCTTCAGCCTTTGTCGATATCATAGAAAACTTCAGGAAGACATACAAGGAGAAAAGTCTGTCTGATCTTGTGATGGAGCTCATGGCCGCCACGGGCTACGAGGCGATGCTCAGACAGGCGGGCGAACAGGAAAGGCTGGACAACCTGGCAGAGCTGAAGCAGTCGATAGACGAATATGAGAAGACCTCCGGTGAGGAGAATACGCTGGAGGAATATCTGCAGAGCATAGCTCTCTACACGAACAATGACAGGGAGAAGGACAAGGATTCTGTGACGATGATGACAATACACACCGCAAAGGGCCTGGAGTTCCCATATGTGTTCGTGTGCGGTGTAAATGAAGGCATATTCCCAAGCAAGCACGTGGACACTGAGGCGATGCTCGAGGAGGAACGACGCATGGCATACGTGGCATGTACCAGAGCGGAGCGCGGCCTGTACATCAGCGATGCAGAAGGCCTGAATTATGATGATTCATTTAGATATCCTTCTAGATTCATATTCGTGAACGAGCTCCCGCAGCGCCTTGTCGACGACACCAAGAACTACATAGCCGCAAATGAAAGCCGCTATATGCCGCTGGACACCGAGCTAAAGCCCGGCGACCGGGTGAGACATAAGGTGTTCGGCGAGGGCACTATAACCGGTATCAGGGGAGATATAGGGTGCTATGTGGTTAAGTTTGATAGGGTGGAGACGGAGAGGAACTTGAAGATTGGGGTGGGGCTGGAAAAACTCGGTTAATGAAATAGACATGGGCAGACCACTAGAATGTGGGCTGTCCTTTTCACTTTGTTTGGTGAGGAAAAAACAGTACAGCAAATGGAGTAGAATTGTATAAAAGGTTTTTTAGAAGGCGGTATGGTAAAAGGATGGTTAAGATTGTTAATTATGTGGAAACAATGGCATAAGTAGTCGGAAAAAAGAGGAAGAGCAGTTTTACATATAGAAAGATATATTGTAAAATATAAAAAGGTGTATGCAAAACGAAAGGACATAAAAACTATAACATTTGTAAAACTAAAATAT
>OAWJ01001408.1_pt1 | contig 13514 bp, 14 predicted proteins | sample 1517021 | NCBI WGS metagenome assembly OAWJ01 (sample SAMEA2580121, study PRJEB22360) | human gut metagenome | biome: human gut; feature: human-associated habitat; material: faeces | place: Denmark | collected 2008/2010
GAAAGATACCATTTGTGTAGCTGTCGGCTTGGTCGGCGGCTTTTTTACTGCCATTTTTGGCGGCTGGGACTCTGCTCTGGTGACACTGGTTGTCTTTATGGCAATCGACTTCTTCACCGGTATCATCACCGCTATGATGAAAAAATCGAAACACACGGAAAGCGGCGGACTTTCTTCCAAAGCCGGCTGGTTCGGTCTGGCGAAAAAGGTCTGCACTTTAATGCTGATTGTCGTTGCAGTTCGGATGGATATTCTGCTGAATACCAACTATATCCGGGATGCTGTCTGCATCAGCTTTTGCCTGAACGAACTGCTTTCCATTGTGGAAAATACAAGTTTAATGGGGATCCCGTATCCGCCTGCAATCCAAAAAGCAATTGATGTTCTGCAAACAAAAATCGGCAGAACAGAAGAAACCACCGACAAGGAGGACAAGTAATATGACTATTTTAAGACCAGATGCAACAACGACTCTGAACGGAGTAAAAATCAACGAGTATTTACTCACCAAACACAATCCCAACCACATTGATATGCCCTCTGTTTCCATGGCGGGGAAAATCATTGGTGTGACTGTTCACAACACAGACTGGATCACCGTAGCAAGCGGAACGACCCCTGCGGAACAGTATACGAGAGCAACCGTCAATAACAACATGAAGGACGTGCGAGTTCACTATTATGTGGATAATGTATGTGCATGGCAGAATCTGCCCCACAGCCTGAGCGGCTGGCATGCCGCTGATGGCAGTGGTAATGGAAATCGCAGAACCATTGCCATTGAATGCATTATGTCCTCTGCGTATAATTCTACGGATAAGAAGTCGGAGGACAATGCAGCGAAACTTGCCGCAGCCCTTCTGAAACAGTATGGATTGAACATCAGCCACCTCTACACGCATACCCACTGGCTCAATGTTCGTGACGGACGAAACGGAACTGTTGACCAGCTGAACACCATGTACAATCGGTACAAGATGTGTCCTGCGTACATTTTGCCCCATTGGGCGGAGTTTAAGAAAAAGGTACAGTCTTATTTGAATGCAGGAACTTCCACTATTTCTGCACCTTCTGCAAAGCAGCTTTACCGGGTGAGGAAGTCTTGGGCAGATGCGAAGTCGCAGCTGGGGGCATATTCTTCCTTAGAAAATGCAAAGAAAGTGTGCAAGATAGGCTATAGCGTTTTTGACAATTCAGGCAGAGTGGTATACACCGTAGCTGAAAAGACATATGCAAAAGGCACGAAGATTACGCTGAACAATGCCACTTTGTATGCGTCCAGTACAGCCAAAACCGGAACAAAGAAAAGCGGTACATTCTATCTCTATGATGGACAAGTGGTAAAAGGCAGAATGCGTATTACAAATTCTGCTGCAAACTGCGGAAAAACACCTGTCGGAAACTACGTCACTGGTTGGGTGAATCAGAAGGATATTTAAGGCTATGCCCCCTCTGGGAGAATTTTTCTCTTGGAGGGGGCATTTTCCTTTGCTAAAATCCGAAAACGTGTCCTATTGGTAGTGAGGACTCCGGAGGGGTTGACTTTTCCGGCTGTCAATAGGAGGTGTCAAAATGGATCAGCAGAAAATCATAGATGAGATTGAATATTACAAGGCACAGACAATTACGGAACTGCTCTACGCCAGCGAGAAGATTACATTTGACGAATATGACAAATTAACCGATCTGAACCGGAAAACATTCTCTCCCCTGTTCGCAGACTTATTGCCAAAACCACTTGAAAAATCATCGAATCAGAGTTAAGATACGATACTGACAAGGAGGGAAAGCGATGACAGTCAGAACCATTGAGGCACAGCCCGCTGAGAAAAAGAAACTCCGTGTGGCTGCCTACTGCCGTGTCAGTACGGATAACGATGACCAGCGGGAAAGCCTGGAAACGCAGAAGGCACATTATGAAGAGTGGATCAAGCTGCATTCCGACTGGGAGTACGCTGGCGTATTTTATGATTTCGGCATCACTGGGACAAAGGCAGATGCCCGTGACGGCTTGCAGGCACTGCTATACGAATGCCGCATCGGTCGCATCGACTATGTGCTGACGAAATCCGTCAGCCGATTCTCCCGCAACACCACGGACTGCCTTGAACTGGTGCGTGAGCTGCTTTCTTACAAAGTCCCCATTTACTTTGAAAAAGAAAATCTGGATACCGGAAGTATGGAAACAGAGCTTGTGCTTGCAATCCTGAGCAGTCTGGCACAGGAGGAATCCGAGTCCATTTCCAAAAATGTGAAGTGGGGCAACCAAAAGCGTATCAAAAACGGCAGGTACAGAGCAGGAACAGCGCCCTATGGCTATGAGCTAGATGGTAACGGCAGATATGTGATTATCCCGACGGAAGCAGAGATTGTCCAGTTCATTTTCGAGTCGGTTGTTTCCGGCACGGGAACGCATAAGATCTGCAAAGAACTGGACAGGCGGTGTGTGCCGACGCGTAAAGGCGGCAAGTGGAGTACCACAACGGTCATGGGCATTCTGAATAATGAGAAATATGTCGGTGATGTCCGCTACAACAAGACCTATACGGACGACAGCTTTCGCAGGCACAGGAACAAGGGCGACGTGGAAAGCCCGGAAGTGAAAGATCATCATGAGGCAATCATCAGCCGGGAGCTATACGCAACAGCACATGATGTTCTGGAACAGCGGCTCAGGGAATGCGGCATCCGGCGCGAGGATGAAAAGTACCAGCGACGGTATGCTTTCAGCAGCAAAATCATCTGCGGTGCGTGCGGCAGCACATTCAAGCGTCAGGTAATCTCCAGCGGAATCAGCTGGTGCTGCAAGAAGCACATTGCGGATAAGGACAGCTGCTCGATGAAATTTATCCATGAGGAGGCATTCCAGTCCGCTTTCACCACGATGCTGAACAAGCTCATATTCACCCGAAAGATACTGTTCCGCCCGTATTACAATGCCCTGCGTGTGGCAGGCAGCGATGAAAATCTCCAGCGTATCATGTGTCTGAAAGCGAGCATCCAGAAAAACAACGACCGGAAATGCGAGTTGAAAAAGCTCCGAGTAAAGAGCATCATTGACGCAGTGATGTACAATCAGGAACTGAACCGCATGGAAAAGCAGAACGAGGAAGCCCGCAGAGAGATCCAGAGTCTTGGCAATATTGAATCTGGTCTGATGCTGCGAGAAACAGAAAAGCTGCTGCATTTTATCGATACAGCGGAGGTGCAGGACGCCTATAACGAGGAACTGTTCACTTCTTTTGTTGACAGCATCATCGTTTACAGCAGGAACAGCGTCGGCTTCAAGCTGAAATGCGGACTAACATTGAGGGAGGCACTATGTACGGATACAAAATCATAAACGGCAAAGCCGTCATCGATGAACAGGAAGCCGGCGTCATCGTCAACATTTTCAACGGCTATGTTTCCGGGCTGAGCATGAAAGCGGCTGCGGAAAATGCAGGCGTATTCATGCAGCACAGCGCCGTCAAGAGAATCCTGATGCAGAACATCTACATTGGCACCGACTACTACCCTGCGATTATCAGCCGGGAAACATTTGCAAAGGCAAACGGCAGAAGAATCCATCGTGCGAGTCTGCACAGCTGTGAAAAGCGGTATACCGCACCGCCGATTCACAAGGCGTTCGACCTGGCTGAGACGGAAACGCATTTCAACGATCCGGTGCAGCAAGCCGAATACATTTATAGTCTGATAGAGGTGAAAGCATGAAAAACATGACCGTCATTCCGCCGAAGCCGCAAAAAGGCAATTCAGCGGCGAAGGAAGAAGTACAGCGTCTGCGGGTAGCGGCATACTGCCGTGTCAGCACGGACAACGAGGAACAGGCATCCAGCTATGAGGCACAGATTCAGCATTACGAGGAATTTATCAAGACGAATCCGGAGTGGGAATTTGTCGGAGTGTACGCTGATGAAGGTATCAGTGCGACCTCAACCAAAAACAGAGAGCAGTTCAACGCTATGATCGAGGACTGCAAGGCAGGAAAAATCGACATGATTTTTACAAAGTCAATCAGCCGTTTTGCCCGCAACACGCTGGATTGCCTGAAATACATCCGCCTGCTGAAAGAGATCAACATTCCGGTTTTCTTTGAAAAGGAATCCATCAACACGATGGACGCAAAGGGCGAAGTCCTGATCACCATTATGGCTTCACTGGCACAGCAGGAATCGGAATCGCTCAGCAAGAATACGAAAATGGGAATCCAGTACCGTTTCCAGCAGGGAAAAGTGATGGTGAACACCCGAAACTTCCTCGGCTATGATAAGGACGAGGATGGGCATCTGATCATCAATCCGGCGGAGGCGGAGATCGTCAAGCGTATTTTCCGGGAGTATCTGGAGGGTGCAAGCTGTATGAAAATCGCCAGAGGGCTGGAACGTGACGGCATTCGCACGGCACGGGACAATCCACGCTGGCACGACAGCACCGTCCGCAAGATACTGGAAAACGAGAAGTATATGGGTGACGCGCTCCTGCAAAAGACCTACACCATAGACTTCCTGAACAAGAAGCGTGGAAAGAACAACGGCACTCTGCCGCAATACTACATCGAGGACGATCATGAGGCGATCATCCCGAAGGATATATTCATGAGAGTGCAGGAGGAAATGGCACGTCGGTCATCCGAGCGTGATCTGAACGGCAGGCGGCAGGGCTTCAGTGCAAACCACGCCTTCTCGCACATGGTGACCTGCGAGTGCTGCGGTGAGCATTTCCGCAGGCTGCACTGGAACAACCGGGGAAAGAAAACAATCGTCTGGCGGTGCAAGACCAGACTGGAGGACAAGACACGATGCCCGGCACGGACGGTCAGCGAGGACGAATTGCAACAAGGGTTTATTGACGCGGTCAATGAAATGCTCGGCAACAGTGACGAATACCTGAAAAAGCTGAAAAGCAATCTGAAAACAGCGATCAGCCTTGCCAATCCGCAGTCAGTGGAAGCCCTCGCGGATAGGATGCGGCAATTGCAGCAGGAGCTGATCGACCGGACGGAAAGCGGCACGAACTACGATGATCTGGCAGAAGAAATCTTGCACCTGCGTGAGCTGCAGGAACAAACCGTCATGGATGATACCGCCAGAGCAGCACACCGGGAACGCATTCAGGAGCTGCTGCATTTTATCAATTCTCAGCCGAGAACCATCACAGAGTTTGATGAGGCGCTGGTGAAGAAGCTGCTGGAAAGCGTAAAGGTTTGTAAAGATTTTCTGGAGTTTCGGTTCAAGTCAGGCGTGACGATCAGCGTAGAAAAGTGAATAGATAGAACGAGCCCCGCATCACTGGTTTTCAGTGGTGCGGGGTTGCTTTTTATTAATTATAGAGAGATGCAGAAAAATCAATCCAGTTTTCCTACACTTAATTCCTTAAATTGCTTTATTTCAAAAACATTATCTAAACTACCTGTAAACGAAATAATATAATCTAATATATCATTGCATCTGTCACTTAATAGTGGTGATTTCATCAAGGAACAAATCTCTTTAAAATTCTTAGGTCTATATTTACCACGTAACAATGCTCTATGCTCTTTAACATACTTAAGCATTATAATGACCGCATCTTCATCGAATAATTCAAATAAAGAGTCGTAGTATTTTTTTGCGTTTGGAGATACACCTTCGTGCCACCAAGCATCATTACCAATTCTGCAAATCAAAAAGACACTAATAACTCGTTCAAAGCGCATTTCAGGAATATCAGATATGTTGGTAATATAAGACATAATTTGCCTTGCCAAAGGCACCTCAGCGGCATAATTGTCCCACCCATAATGAGCACTTTGTAAATTCTCACACAAAGTTGTAAGTTTAATTATTTTGCTGTCTTTCGTATAGTATTTTTCGCCTTTACACTTTTCAAAAAACAATTCGCCCTTTTGTGTTTTATATTCATCTAAATTTGCACGATAAGAATCTATCTGTATGCCTAAATCATATCTAATTTTGTCCGAACTATATTTCCAAACGATTACGGAGATAGAGATAATATTTTCTAAAAGCATTGAGTTATTTTTGTTTTCTGTTGAAACAAAAATACCAAAGAGGCTTCTTAACATATTAGAAACCATAGTAGGCGAAAGATCTTTTACAGATTTTTCAAAAGAATCCAATGTGGTACTGTCTAATTTAGTAGTCCGCTTTTTTACGTTATCAATTATACTTTTTACGGTTATTGCTGAAGAGGAAATATCTTCTGAAAGTACCTTTTCAACACAATCCTGTAGCCAACCGAGCAGCTCATAAGCATTTACAGAATACTCTGTTGGATGCGAAGAACCGATATTATTCCGCATATCTAAAATATGACACAGCTTTTTATGAAGAATATCTGATATCAGTTCGAGCTTTTTACAAGTATCAAGAAGAACTACATCCTTAATTTCAGCCAAGTCCTCTTCAGTGGAGTAACCCTCACGCTGGGTGCCACCAATAGCAGCATCAAAGAAATAGTCAAGTCCATATGTTACTACTTTTTTTCTTATATTAACAACCACCTCATTCCAAACAAAATTCAGTGAAGCATCAAATAATCCAACAGCACTACCGGCTATAAACTTAGAAATATAACGAGCATCTTTCTTTACTTCTGGAGATAACCGTTTCAATAGAGACGGTAATAAATCCATTATTAATTGTCGTTGTTCTGGCGGTGCAATGACATTATCCGTTGGTAAACCAAAACTCTGCAAATAAGTTTCAAAAGCTGTAAAACCTGTTGAAAGATCCATTTTGGAATCGTTAGTAATTTCATATTTATCGTTCATAATAATTCTCCTCATTATTTAGTGTTTTATTTTACTGTAAAGAAATATAAATATTGTCTACAACCTTTTCCCACACTCAACGCAATTTTGCAAACACCCGAATTGCAATTTTTGGAAAGTCCATTTTCTGCGATTTTCTGCCGTTTTTCAGTGTGACATTCAATCCGCACACTGAAAAATCGAAAAAAGCAGTTTTGCTTTCTCAACGGTCGTATGCTTGATTTGATTGTCAAAATTCAAAGTGTGCAGATTGGTTGTCAAATGTGCCGTGTATGTCTTTTGGCTTTTTCACCTGTTCCCGCATACAGCAAAATGAGTGTGCAAGGGAATATATTTGAAAAGGTCAAGTGCCAATTATCTACGTAAATACGCCATTTTAGGCTTTCTGTTGTGACAGCAGAACCACGCACTCAACGTGGCTTAAAACGACTGCAAGTATGTCATCTTACCTTAATGGTATCTGATAACAGGTCAACAAACTATTTAACGATAATTTTTCCTATCGTTAAATAGTTACAACAACTCATATTAATTATACACTAAACCGCAAATAAAATCAAGTCACAAAAGAAAAATCAGCAGGAATCACTTCCCTGCTGATTTTTATCTTTTATCGTAAAATCTCTATTTCTATCCTTGCTTTAAAACAAACCACGAACTTCTCATCATATATTTTTATTTGCTCGATGTATTTCCTAACCATCAACTCATCATATTCGGTCAGCATTTGATTGGCTGTGTGAAGGAAATCCTCTAATTCAGCAATTCTTTTCTTAACCCCTTCTGTTTCGGCTTTTGCTATCAGAAGTTTCTGCTTTTTATTTTGTAAAATTTCAATTTTATCTGCTAAAGCCGAATAATTTTTCCCTTCGTTAGCGAGTTTTACAAGCTCTCTTTGCTTCTGTTCCAAGACAACATTTATTTGTTCTATTTCCTCAGAATTATCATCTGCTAATGCTGCCTTGATGTTTTCTTTCAATATCTGCATCGTATTTTCTGAACATCGCAGCAATTGATTAATTGCTGTTACTGTTGCCTTCTGTAATTCTGATTCCTGAACTGTTGATGCGTCACAGACTGAGGGACCTTGTTCTACACGAGTGCAGCATCTCCATACAATTGAATGCTTGCCACGGTTATTCCAAGCAATTCTTCTGTAAATGTCCCCACACTTTGTACAGGTGCAAATGCTGGAAAGAGCATATTTACTGGAATATACTCGTTTTCGTTTTCCATCTGTTCCGCTTGTCAGATTTGCACGTCTAACCATCTCTTCCTGAACCTGTGCAAAAATATCCCTCGAAATTATTGCTTCCTGACTGTTTCGCACGTAATATTGCGGAACTGTCCCATCATTCTTAATTCTAACCTTTTCAATGAAATCTGTTGTAATGGTCTTTTGAAGCAGTGCATCACCGATATACTTTTCATTTCGCAAGATCCCCTGAATTGTGCTGATATGCCATCTGTATCGCTTGCCGCCTGTTTTTATTTTGTCTCTTTCTAAGCCTTGTGCAATATCTCTGTAACTTGCTCCTTCCAGATATTCTCGGAAAATTCTGCGAACAACATCTGCTTCTTCCTCATCTACTATTAGATTGCCATCACTGTTTTTGGTATATCCAAGAAAATGCTCATGATTGACCTGAACCTTTCCTTCCTGATAGCGAAACTGTAATCCTAATTTTACATTCTGTGAAAGCGATGCTGATTCTTGCTGAGCCAGCGAAGCCATAATTGTTAGCAGCAGTTCCCCGCTGGCTTCAAGTGTATTGATATTTTCTTTCTCGAATATGATTGCAATGTTTTTCTCTTTCAACTGTCTTACATATTTCAGACAGTCAATTGTATTTCGTGCAAATCGACTGATGGATTTTGTAAGAATCAAGTCAATTTTTCCTTCCATGCAGTCAGCTATCATACCCATAAAGCCTTCTCGCTTTTTAGTGTTGCACCCACTGATGCCTGAATCAGAATAAACACCGGCAAATTGCCATTCTTTATGAAATCGGATGTATTCCATATAATGCTGAACCTGCACTTCATAACTTCCGGCTTGCTCATCACTATCCGTACTGACACGACAATAAGCTGCAACTCTTAGTTTTGGCTTTTCCTCTTTTACAATCCGGTTTCCAACACGTTTCTTAGCCGGAATTAAAGTCACATTTTCATTCATTTATATTCTCCTCTATCAGACCATAGGCATATTCTGCCTGTTTATATGGATCATCATATTTTTTATCCACTATCCCAATATGAAAGGAACCTATTTCAGCTTTCTCTACTGTTTTATATTCATGAATTCGATTTTGATTTCTGACATTCCTTTCACGCAGTTCCTGTACTGCTGAAAAAAGTGCATCATCTATAATCTGCGGATAGTAATCTGTTCCAAGGTATACTTTGTTTTTCAGAATCCTTCCTATAACAGAATGCACTTTATCAATTCCCACCTTCATAGCAGCATTTCTCATAGAACCGGTTGCCAAAAACTCACAATACAACATTTTTACTTTTTCTGCTTCCGATTCATCAATCACTGCTTTTGCATTTACTATCCTATATCCGTATGGTGCCATTTTACATCAGCCTTTCTGTAAGATTAAGCCCACATTTCAGATGAAACACAAGCTCATTTCTTGATTTCACTGTAATTGTATCGATAAACGCTGAAAATAACTTATCATCAAAAGTTTCTATCACTGTTTTCTTTTCAGAAAAGTGCAGTAATTTCTGTGCTTCATTCAAATGTATCAGATTTCCATTGACCTGTTTGGAAATAAGCTGTTTTTCCCTGGATAATCTTTCCTTCTCAATCAACAAAGCATTTTTTCTTGCATGATATACATCTGCTTCAACATATCCTGAACTCATAAGACTTACTAAAACTGTTTGCTGTTCTTCATTTTTTTCAATCTGCTTTTCCAATTCTGTTATCTGATGCAGACTGCTTTTACTGTTTATTTTCCTAAGTCCAACAATAAATGGTTTGAGAACCTGTTTATGTGCCATCTGTAATTTTCGCAACATTCGTACAAAAGCATCTTTGATATTCTCATCACGTATAAACAGCATTGAGCAGGCAGTTTTATCAGTAATATGTCTGCTGCAACACCATGCAATATAATCTCCACTTGGTTTGCAGTGCTTTCTTCTTTTAAATGATGCTCCACATTCACCACAGATAATTTTACCTGAAAATGCATACCGACTTTGGTATTTTTCTTTCCCATCATCAACGCCTTTTTCTTTTGCTCGTTGTGCCATAGATTCCGCTGCTTTCTCAAAATCCTCATGACTGATAATTGCCTCATGATGATTCTTGCAAAGATATCTGTTCTTCTCACCATAATTGATATGGCGATTGTAGCTGTCATCCGTATAGGTTTTCTGAAAAATTGCATCTCCGGTATATTTTTCGTTTTTCAGCATTCCTTCTATCGTCGAAGAATGCCACTGACTCCCCTTTCTGCTTGAGATTCCACGTGCATTCAATTCTTTGGCAATGACATAAGAACCTTTACCTGAAATCGACATTGCAAAAATTTCTTTTACAATTTCTGCTTCTTCCTGTACAACTACCATTTTACCTTTATCATTTGTATATCCGTAAGGCGGATAACTGATAATGAAAGTTCCTGTTTCAAAACGATGTTTTACTGACCATTTGCTGTTTTCTGAAATAGACCTTGATTCACTTTCTGCAATAGAACTTAAAATGGACAGCATTAATTCTGAACTCATATGTTCTGTATCAATGTTTTCCTTTTCAAAAAACAGAAAAACATTCAGCCTGGAAAGACTTCTCACCATTTCAAGACAATCTGTTGTGTTTCTGGAAAATCGACTAATTGATTTTGTAATCACTTTATCAATCAATCCGTTCTGACAGTCTTTCAGTAAAGTCAATAAACCATCTCTCTTTTCTATCTTAGTTGCACTTATGCCCTCATCATAATATAATCCGACATACTCCCACTCAGGATTAGAACTGATAAAACTGTTATAATGTTCTTTTTGTGTTTTCAGACTCAACAGCTGTTCATCCGATTTTGTCGATACTCTGGCATAGGCAGCTACCCGTATTTTTCTTTTTTTCAGAAAATCTTTTGTAGTTTCAATTTTTGTAATTCTCTCCATCGTCTCACCTCCCGTATGGTCAGTACTATATATCACTCTAAATCGAATAAAAATCAAGTCATTTTTCCATTAAATCGCCGTAAAACGGAGAGAATTTCTGCCTGTTCAGTGCCGTTATTTTGTGATATTCGTCAATGGAAATCAATCTCTTGTCCAGCATTTCTTTTGTAATTTTCTGAGCAATTTCATAATCAAAATCTTTTTGCATAGACTCAAGTGTCATTTTTCTTGGCGGAACATCTGTTAAAATCGATATATTCTTACTTACTTCCATTTTCTATGCCCCCAAAGCGATCTGAAATATAGCAGGCATGACTACAATATTTGCGTTTCCGATTTCCATATGATATAAATAATTTCCCACATTTTTTGCAAATGCAATTGTAATTTGCTCTTTTCTGCACCTGATTCATATGTGTATTCCACCAATGATTTCTACATTTATCCGAACAAAACCGCTTTTGTTTTCTTCCCTGATTCTGCTTTACAGGCATACCACAATATTCACAAGCTGTAATTACTTGTGGTAACACTGCACTATTTGCCCTTATTCCGCCAAATCCGTGTCGCTTACAATAAGTCTTGATGCTATTGACGGAAATACTCATTTTTCTTGAAATCACTGTATAACTGAATCCCTGCTGACGATATTGTTCAATCTGCTTTTTCTGATTTTCTGTCATTGTAAATCACCTGCTTTCCTAACAGTTATGTATTGAAAAATGCAATTTTTCCGCTTTAGGCAACAAAAAATGCCCATCAAGGAAATATATCCTCGATGGGCATTACTGCAATGTATTTATTTCAGCAATTCATTTACACGTTTCTGCACTTCGTTGTAGTCATAACCTGCATCAGTAAGACGTTTCTTACGTTTAGAACCATTGCCCCACTTTCCCTGAATGACTTCACGGGCAACCTCATCAACGGACTTCTTTGCAGGATATACCTGTTTACCATTACTGTCAAAAACAGCATATCCGTTTTTGCAGGCTTTCTTCGCATTTTCAAGAGAAGAAAACGCACCAATCTGCGACTTAGCATCAGTCCATGACTTTCTTACTCGATAAAGCTGTTTTGCAGGACTTGGAATAGTTGAAGCAGAACCCGAATTAAGATAAGACTGCACCTTAGCTTTGAAAGCTGCCCAGTGAGGCAGAATGTATGCAGGACACATCTTGTAAGGATTTCTTGCAGTATTGAGATAGTCTACAGAGCCACTCTTTCCGTCACGGACATTCAGCCAGTGGGTATGTGTGTAAAGGTGATTGATATCAAGACCATACTTCTTCAGAAGTGCTGCTGCAAGTCTTGCACAGTTATCTTCAGATTTCTTATCCTTATCATTGTAAGCAGAACTCATAATACACTCGATTGCAATGGTTCTTCTGTTGCCGTTGCCGCTTCCGTCAGCGGCGTGCCATCCGCTCAGACTGTGAGGCAGATTCTGCCATGCACAAGTATTGTCAACATAATAATGCACTCTGACATCTTTCATATTGCCATTGACGGTTGCTCTTGTATACTGCTCCGAAGGCGTTGTTCCGCTTGCTACGGAAATCCAATCTGTATTGTGGACAGTTACACCGATAACTTTGCCCTCCATTGAAACAGAGGGCATATCGATATGATTAGGGTTATGCTTGGTGAGTAAATACTCGTTGATTTTCACTCCATTCAGAGTAGTTGTTGTATCAGGTCTTAAAATAGCCATTTATTCGTCCTCCTTTTCATCTTCGGTTCTGCCTACTTTCGTTTGCAGAACATCAATTGCTTTTTTGAATGCAGGCGGGAAAGGGATTCCCATTAAAGTTGTATTCTCAATGATAGAAAGCAGTTCATTCAGACAAAAGCTGATGCAAACGGCATCACGGATGTAATTTGTGCCGATGAGAATATCGATTCTCACGCCGACCACTACCATAAGCAGAATACAGAATTTCTTTGCAAGACCAATCCAGCCTGCCGTGCTGTTGAGTGTACCGCTTTCGCTGTGTTTGGATTTGCCCATTGCCGCAGTTACAATGCCCGTTACAAAATCAATGCCCATAAAAACAACAAGTGTTGCAAGAGCAGAATCCCAGCCACCGAGAAGCGTTGCGATAAATCCGCCGACAATGCCTGCAATCAGGCAAATGGTATCTTTCATAAAATCACTCCTTCATAAATTTAATAGACTTCACCATCGGATGTGAATTATCCGATGTGCCTTTGAAAGCAAGGTAGTATTCTCCATCCGATACGTTTTCCAACGACTGCATCACAGAAATAAAAGTATCGGAATAAAGCCATTTAAATGATAATTTCGAAGCATTTTCGGCTTTGATTTCCTTGTAAATATACTGAGCCAATTCCGCTCCTGTTTTATCTGTCTTTTTTACAAGATAAAACTCAGCGTCCTGTGATGCACCGACCATATAGCTTAAAAGCAGCTTCATTTTTGAAGTAATTGCGACAGGAGTCAAAAACATTATATCTGCTAAAATAAAACTGAGCCAGCTGAGGGAAAAATGATAATAAAAAAGTGAGCCACAAATAATAAAAATCCTGTATCATAAGAGAAAGAACTTGTATACAGGAGGGATAAGGAGTGGCA
>OAWJ01001409.1_pt1 | contig 13497 bp, 10 predicted proteins | sample 1517021 | NCBI WGS metagenome assembly OAWJ01 (sample SAMEA2580121, study PRJEB22360) | human gut metagenome | biome: human gut; feature: human-associated habitat; material: faeces | place: Denmark | collected 2008/2010
AGATTTTTTAACCGAGGGCCGGCCGGGGGAGGAAAGGGGCGGAAGCCGTTTCCGCCGTGGTGACGACGGAGTTGCCCAGTCCGCCCGTAGCGGCGGAGGCCGCTCCCCGGATGGCGGCCATGCCTCCGTGGATGATGCCTGCCGCTCCGCCTCCGGCAATGGCGGCCAGCCCCCATTTAAGCATGGGGTCCATGCTGCCGATGAAGCCGGCGGCCAGGATGGTTCCCGCAACGATGGCGGCGGGAGCTCCCAGCACGTCCAGCGTGTGGTCGATGACCGGGATGTAGTACGCCGCTATTTCCAGCAGCGTGGCTACGGAGAGGGTGACCAGCGCGGCCGTGCCGCCCAGCCATGCGAATTCCGGCGTCACCGTCAGGAAGCCTCCCCGGATGGCGATGGCGGCTACCAGCAGAGGCACAAAGATGCGGAAGGGCGGGGGGCGCCCCCCCCCCCCGCCGCGGAGGGGATTCCGCAGGCCGCTCCCAGCCCGATGCCGAGCAAAACGCCCATGACGGCTTCCATATTCATCTGCGGATCAGTTCAGTTTAACGGTGGTTGCAGTCGTGGCCGCCTGGGTGGCGGCTGCGGGAGCGGCTGCGGCAGGGGCCTTTTTCTCTTCCGTGGATTTTCCCAGGAAGGAGGGCAGTTCCAGCCCCACGCTCTTGCCGAGCTCGTGGAGAGGCAGGGGGTCTTTCACCAGATTCTGCACGAATCCGCCCACGGAGGAATCCCCTCCGTTGCCCATGACGACTACCTTGTCAAATTTCAGGCCCTTGATGGCGCCGGACTGGAGTTCCACGATCTTGGTGAGCTGTTCGGTAATCAGGAGGCTGGAAGCGGCGTCAGACGAGCCTGCCGCCTGTACGATCTGCTGGAAGCCGCGGGCCTTGCCTTCCAGTACGGCTTCAATGGCGGCGGCTTCACCGCGGCCCACCATTTCCATGCCTTCCCCTTCCGCCTTTTTCTTCAGAAGGGTGGCCTGGGCTTCGCCTTCCGCCAGTTGCCGGATGGCTTCCGCTTCCGCCCTGCGCTGGATGAGCAGGGCCTGCGCCTTGCCTTCCTGTTCCAGCTTGAGCACTTCCGCCGTGGCCTGGGCCTGCACTTCGCGCTGGCTCTTTTCAATGCGGGCCGTCACCAGGATGTTGGCCTCCTGCGTGGCGCGTTCGCGTTCGGCGCGCTTTATTTCCGCTTCCTTTTCCGCCTCGTAGGCTTCTTCCAGGGTCTTGGCTTCCTGCACCTTCTGGGCCACTTCCGCCAGCTTCTTGGCTTCCGCCTGCTTCACTTGCAGCTTGGCGGCGGATTCCGCAATCTTGATCTGGGCTTCGTTCTGGCCCTCAATGGCAATGGCGCGGGCGTTCGCCACCTGGACGGTCTGGTCCTTTTCCGCTTCCGCCTTGCCGATTTCCCCGCGGCGCGTTTCTTCCGCCACCTTGATGGTGGCGTCATTGATGGCGCGCGCGGCTGCTTCCTTGCCCAGGGCGCTGATGTAGCCGGAGGCGTCCTGAATGTCCGTGATATTGGCGTTAATGAGGTGGAGGCCCACCTTGTGCAGCTCCACGTCCACGCCTTCCGTAATGCCCTTGATGAGTTTTTCGCGGTCGGAGTTGATTTCCTCAATGGTCATGGAGGCGATCACCACGCGCATCTGGCCCATGATGATTTCCGCAGCCAGGTTGCGGATTTCCTCCCGGGAGCGGCCTAGCAGGCGCGCGGCGGCGTTCTGCATGATTTCCGGCAGGGTGGAGATGCCCACGATGAAGGAGGAGGGAACGTCCACGCGGATGTTCTGGGAGGAGAGGGCGCCCTGGAGGGGCACGTCAATGTTGATGGGGTTCAGGTCCAGGTAGCTGTAGGACTGGAGGACCGGAAGCACGAAGGTGGAGCCGCCGTGGTAGCATTTGGCGGGCTGGCCCGTGCCCACCTTGCCGAAGACGATGAGGATTTTGTCCGGCGGGCACATGCGGTAGCGGCTGAACAGCCAGGAGGCCGTCAGGATGATGAAGAGAACCAGAATGGCGATAGGAATGATTTGGTCCATGGTATTGGATGGGGTGTATGGTTGGGTTTATTGGTTAATGAAGAGGTTTGACGGTGACGACGCCTGCCGTGACGGCGACTACTTCCACCGGGGTTCCTGCGGGCAGGGATTCCTCCCCTTCCTGAACGGCGGGGAGGTACAGAAGCTGGCTGGGATGGGCAATCGTCACCTGTCCGCCGCGTTCAAGCCTGCCGGGAATGCTGATGTAAACGGTGCCGTGCATGCCCTTGAGGGTTTCATAGTTCAGGGTGCCGTCTGATTTGAGGCTCATGATGAAGCGCATGGAAAGGCCGATGATCAGGAACATCAGCACGCCCGTGAAGAAGGCCGATGCCAGGGAGGCGGCCATTCCCCAGCCCAGGCCCTGGGCGAGCACGCCGCCCCAGCCGAAGCCCAGGAAGAAGCCGATGCCGGATTTAATGGACAGCAGGCCCACGTCCGCGCCGCCGGCGTCCGCGTCAAAGTCCAGGTCATGTTCCCCCAGCCCGAACAGGGACAGGAGAAACAGAAGCGCTCCCACGCCCGTCGCGGCCACGGCGATGATGAAGAAAATGGAGTAATCAGTCATAGGGTAGATTGATTGCCGGGAGTATCCATGTTTGGAGCCCGCTTGTCTATGGAAAAAGGAACGGCGGCCGGATATTCGGGCCTATTTCATTTCCACCACGGCTTTTTCCCCCTTCTTGAGCTCCAGTTCCCGGAGCAGGAGGAAGTCGTTGGTCAGCAGGCCGGCCTTCTCTACGGGAGTGGCGGTTTCTCCAATGGTGACGGTGGCCTTTTTGGCGGTGATCCTGTTGGGGAACCAGACGCCCAGGCGCGCCTTGGCGTCCTTGTTGGCCGTGACGGTGAAGCCCTTGGCGGCGTCCGCGGGGTCGTTCCACTCAATATGCCACGGGGACGGAGCGCGGGATTCGTCCAGGCGCGCCGTCCAGGCGGGATCCCCGTAAAAAGCCACGGTATCCCGGTCATGGATGAGGCCCATCTGGTCCTTGCCCATGCCGTAGCCGGCGGAGTTCATGCCCTTGGCAAAGTCCGGGTCGTCCTTGATGCCGTTGATGTCCGGCGCGTTAAAGTTGACGTTCATGAGCTTGGGGAAGCGGGTCATGGTTTCGTCCAGAATGAACTGGTTGTTCAGGTACCAGGCTTCCGCCAGGCTGGAGGCGTCATGGTTGCTGAACAGGAGTCCCAGCGTTCCCCAGCCGCCCTTGCCGTACCAGGAGGGGACGGTGTAGCCCACCAGCTGGTTGAAGCCGTAGTGGCTCAGGGCGGTGACGGCCATGGAATTCTTCGTTTTTTTAGTATCCCCTACCAGGCAGTTCCCCGCGGCTACCCAGACGGCGGGAACCGGCTTGATTTCAATCTCCGGAGCCTTGATTCTCTCAAGGAAGGAGAGCAGGTCGTCCTCCTTCCCGTTGAAGATCGCGCCGCGCAGGAAGGTGGTGAATTCCTTGAACTGCTTTTTGTCCAGCACGTGGAACCGGTTGTTGCCGGAGACGATGATCCCCTTGCCGAAAGGCATTTCCAGATTGAACTGGGTGGCGTGGGAGGCCGTGACGAAGAGCTGGGGAGCGTAAAGTTCCCAGTATTCCACGAGCTTGGGCGTCACGCCCAGCGTGGTTTCATCCCCGCGGTCCTGTTCCTTCAGGCCCTTCACGTAAAAAGCGGGCGTTACCTTGCCCTTGGAATTGTGCTGTTCCAGGTACTGGAAGGGCTGCCAGTCCGTGATGCTCATGCTGTCGGTGAAACGGGAGGCGTCCACGTTGGTGGTTCCCATGGAGCGGCTGATCACGAGCGGCTGCGTTTCAGAGGCTATCCTCATGGCGTCCTGCGGGGTGTAGCCCGTGACGATGCCCCAGATGCAGTCCCCGTACGGGTCGTCGTCCAGGCGGCGGGTCAGGCGGTGCAGGTCATTGACCAGCACCCGGTCTATTTCCTCCGGTCGCGCGACCACGGCCATGAAGCGGGGAGCCATTTTCTTGAGCGTGTCCAGCTTGGCGAACATGGAGTCCTTCACGGTGACGATGGAGCCTCCGTGCTTTTCAGCCAGCTTGTCCGCCACGGCCTTCCATTCCGGCATGGCGGCGGTTTCCTCGGAGATGATGATGGCGTAGTCATTCTTGCCGGAGTCTTTTTTTATGGTTTTCACGGCAGTGGCGTGAATGCAAAAAGCCGCCGTGGAGACGGCGGCCTGGGTAGCATCGGGTTTGTCCGCCTGCTTTTCAGCAGGCGGAGCTTCCGCGGCCGGATGGTCCGGCAGGATGTTCAGGTTGAGATGTTCTCCCTTGCCGAAGATGTCTTTGGCAAGCTTGTTGACCTCTTCCACGGTGATGGCTTTCACGTCCGGAATGCTTTCCCTCTGCTGGGCCAGCCGTTCCGGTTTGGCCTGGGAATCCCTCAGCACGGAGGTCCAGTAGCCGTTGTCGCGCTGGGCGCGGTCCATGGAGTTGAGAATGGGGTTGCGGGCGCGGTCCAATTCCTCCTGGGTGACGTTCCCCTTGCCGAGGTCGTCCGCAATCCTGGCAATCGCATTCCGCACGGCATCCTTGTTGCGCATCACGCCGGAGCTGAGGGTGATGATGTAGCCGTCGTCCGGGTAGGTTTCACTGATGTTGAGCCCGGTGGAGGGGGAGTAGGTTTCCCCCATGTCTTCGCGCAGGCCCTTGAACACGCGGTCATAGAAGACGGCCTTGAGCATGTTCAGCCTGCGGGCCAGCTTCTTGTCTTCTCCGCCGGGCGTTTTCCAGAAGAGGCAGACCAGCGTCTTGTCAATGGAGGAATCATAGGTCAGGTCCTTGGAGAAGTTGAAGTCCGCCATGGCAGGGTGGCGCAGTTTTTCATCCAGCTTCGCAGGGGCGTCCGCACGTTTGGGCAACGCGCCTACGGTGCGTTCCAGCAGGGGAATGATGTCTTCCGTCTTGAAGTCCCCCGTGACGGTCACTTCCATGTAATTGTTCTTCAGGGGGGCGTCCACCCAGTCCTGCACGTCCTTGACCTGGTAGGAGTTCAACTGTTCCTGCGCGGGGAAGGTGAAGCGGGGATTGTTCTTGTACAGGATGGCGGGCACCTGCATTTTCATGGCTCCCTGCACCTCATGGTTCAGCTTGTTGTAAATCATGGGGATGGCGCGGCGGAGCAGGGTGACGCCGTCCTGGCGGTAGCCGGGGTACATCAGGTAGGCCGTCTGGAGCTGGAGCTGCGTTTCCAGGTCTTCCTTGTTGGTGTTCCCGGAGAGCAGGAAGGAGCGGTCCGTCATGGAGAAGCCCACGCCGACTTTCTTGCCTGCCATGATGGCGGCCAGTTCGTCGTTGGAGTGGTCCTTCAAGCCGCCGCCGTTCATCACGGCGCCCGCAAAGAGTTCCAGCCCGGAGGCCTTTTCCGGCCTGCTCAGTTCCCCGCCGTCTACGGCAAAGGTGATGTTGATGGAATCCTTGTCGAACTCCGTGGGCTTCAGGTTGACGCGCACGCCGTTGGAAAGGGTGAGCTGGGTGACTCCCAGGTCAGCGGCTTCCGCGCGGGCCGTCACCTTGCCGGGTTCCCCGAATTTGTAGGAAAAGTCCTTCCGGCTGTCCGCCTGGTAGGGTTCCACCTTGGAGGCCCGGGCGTCCTGGTACGTCTTCATGATTTCGGCGCTTCCCTGGGCGTTTTCCTTGTTGGAGGTGACGATCACGCGGGGGAAGGCTCCGGTCCAGGCTTCCTTCAGAGCGGCCTGGCATTGTTCGGGCGTCAGGTTTTCCACGACTTCCCTGGAGATGGCCCAGTCTTCCTGCGGCGTGGTGAAGACCTTGTCCTGCGCGGCGCTCTGGGCGATGGCGGAGGCCACGTCTTCCGACTTGACGGTGGGCCAGGATTTGATGGCGTTTTCCGCGGCGGCAGTGATGTTGCTGCGGGCTTCCGCCAGTTCCTCCTTGTTGAAGCCGAATTCGATGGCCCGGCGTAGCTCCTGTTCAATGGCGGTCAGGGCCGGCTTCCAGTTCTTGTAGTCCGCCTGGGTCTGGATGGCGTCCACTTGCGCCGCTTCCATCACGTCCATGCGTCCGCCTTCCGCGGAAATGAAGGGGCAGTCCGCATTCTTCGCCATCTTTTCCAGACGGCGGTTCAGCATGGCGTAAGCCACGTTGAGGGGAATGTCCTCGTTGCGGTTGGCGACCGTGTCCGGCTTCTTCACGTAGGGACGGGCGATGTTGACGCTGACTTCCGTGCTGGTGGCCTCCTTGTTGGTGATCCAGTGGGCGGTGGTTTCCGTAGCCGTCTTGAGCGCTCCCCGGTCCGTCTGGAAGGAGTAATTGTCCTTCTTCATGGAGCCGAAGTATTTTTCCACCCAGGCCTTGCCCTGTTCCGGCGTGATGTCCCCGGCGATGACGAGCTGCATCTGGCTGGGGACGTAATGGGTCTGATAGTAGTTTACAAATTTTTCCCGCGGCGCGGTACGGATTACTTCCAGCGTGCCGATGGGGTAGCGGTCGGGAATCCTGGTGCCGTCAAGCATGATGGAGAAGACCTCCTTCATGACCCGGTAGCCGGCGGAATCCCGCGCCTTGTATTCACTGGTGATGATGCCGCGTTCCGCGTCAATGGCGCTTTCCTCCAGCAGGGCGCCGTCCGCAAAATCCCTCATGATGGTGAAGGCCAGGTTCACGGTGGACTCCTTCATGCTGGGCACGTCCATCATGTACACGGTTTCGTCAAAGGCGGTGTAGGCGTTCGCGTCCCCGCCCAGGCCCAGGCCTTCCTTCTGCATGGCGGGAATCATTTCCCCGCGCTTGAAATGCGTGCTTCCGTTGAAAACCATGTGTTCCAGGAAGTGGGAGATGCCCTGGATGTCGTCCGTTTCATTCAGGGAACCCGTATTGACGCGCAGGCGGATGCTGAACCGGCCCTTGGGCTCTGCGTTCGGGCGGATGAAGTAGGTCAGCCCGTTGGGGAGCTTTCCCTTGATAAGCCGGGGATCCTGCTTGGGAATGCCTGCCGCCGGTTGGACAGCGGCGGCCTGGGTCTTGTTTTCTGCTGCGGCTTCGGCCAGCGAATGGGCCGGGAGTAGGCACGCGGCAGCCAGAATGGAGGTGATGGTAAATGCCTTCATGGAAAAATACTGCCCTCTTGTTTCACACGATTTTCCGGGCAAGTCAAGCGGCCTTCTCTGCATAAAAGCGGTGAATTTCCGGAGAACCTCCGGAAACGGAAGCCATATCAAAAGGATGAGGAAGGCATCCATTCATCCCGCGGGCGCGGCTCTGAAATTCCGCAGATGCGGTCCACGCAACGCTCCCACGCCTCCCGGCCCTGGTAGATCTCCACCTCAATGCGCAGGAAGTAAATGGGAACCTCCGGGTCTTCCTCCGGTTTTTCCAGCCGCACGGCGTCCTTCTCCGTGGTCACGATCATGTCCATGGCCCGGTCCGCGCAGCGGTCGTAGAACTCCTGCAATTCCGCTTGTTCAAACCAGTGGTGGTCCGGGAACCTGCGGCAGATTTCCACGTGGGCGCCCAGGGAGCGCAGGGAATCTTCAAAGCTTTCCGGGCGCGCGATGCCGCTGAGGCACGCCACCCATTTCCCCTGAAGGGCCTCCAGGGGAAGCCGTTCCCCCGTGAACACGTTTTCCAGGTACCGGGGGCCGTGGTCGCTCACGATGATGTCCGCCACGGGATTGTACTTCCTGATGGCGGCGATCAGCTCATCCTGGGGCTTGCCGCCGCATTTGGTCAGAACGATGTAGCTGGCGCGCGCCAGGCTGCCCCTGGGCTCCCGCAGGGTGCCGCGCGGGAGCATGGCCCCGGTGCCGAAGGGCGCGCCGCAGTCCACCAGCACGATGTCCAGTTCATGAGCCAGTTTCAGGTATTGCATGCCGTCGTCCAGCAGCAGGGTGTCGCACCCCAGGTGTTCAATGGCGAAGATGCCGGACTTGATGCGGTTCTTGTCCACCAGAACCGCCACGCCGTCCAGGTTCTTGGCAAGCATGAAGGGTTCGTCCCCGGAATGCAGGGGGCCCAGGTAGCGCGTTTCCCCGTCGCTGGCGATCTTGGGCAGGTTTTCCGGCTGGCGGCCGTCCTTGTCCTTCCACTCCTGGGGCTTGTCCAGGTCCGCGCTCTTGTAGCCGCGGGTCAGGATGGCTACCTTGCGGCCGCGCTGGGTGAGGGTGCGGGCCAGCAGTTCCACCACCGGAGTCTTTCCGGTGCCCCCCACGGTGATGTTCCCCACGCTGACCACCAGCGTTCCCAGCCTGGCCTGCTTCGCGATGCTGGAGTGGAACAGGTACAGCCGCGCCAGCACCACCAGCCTGAACAGCCAGGAGGCCCCGCGCAGGACCATGCGCATCATGGAGGCGCGGAACCCCTTGGCCCGGCCGAAGATGACTTCCGTCCCCCACTCTTCAAACTCTTCCGATCTGGATTTCATGATAAGCCCGGCGGCGCGCCTGGAAACTCCGTCAGTGGAGGATGCGGTGGCAGCTGTCGCAGTAAACGGTTTCGTGGCCGCCCAGCACCTTCATGCGGGCGTTGTCCGTAATGACCATGTGGCAGCCGCCGCAGTGGCCTTTTTCATCCATCGGCACAATGACCGGGACTCCCTTGCTTTTGGTCATCCGTTCGTATTCCCCCAGGGAATCCTCCGGAACGGCGGCGGCCAGGTCCGCGCGTTCCGCATTCAAGTGGTCCAGAAGCTCCTTGTCCGTTTCCGCCGTCCGGTCAAAGCGGGCCAGCGTTTCCTCCATCTCGCGCTGGGCGTCCCGCGCGCGCCGGATTTTCTGCTCCATATCCGTTTTCGCGGTTTCCAGGCGTTCCATCAGCTCCAGCTCGGAGGTTTCCAGGGCGTCAATGGCGGCTTCCGTCTTCTCCACCTCCTGAATGCACATCTGGTATTCCTCGTTTTTCCGGGTGTTGGACTGGAGGGTTTTCATCTTGCCGATGTAGGCGCGCTTGGTTTCAACGGCGGCTTCCACGTCCCGTATGCTCTTCTCAACGCTCGCGACTTCCTGCTTGGCGGCCAGGGCCTTCTGCTTGATGGCCTCCATCTGGCGCAGCAGGCGCGTTCTCTGTTCCGGCAGGGAGGCCAGCTCCTTCCGGAGTTTGGAGATCCGCACATCTTTTTCCTGAAGGATCAGCAACTGGTCTAAATCGGCATGATTCATCGCCTGCCACCCTAGCATGCCCCGGCGGGGTGGAAAAGATTTTTTCTCGGCTCCGGGGCGGCGGCCCTTCCGTCTTTTTACGGTGCAGGGAAGCGGCGTCCCGTGTTTCGGGGGAAAGGAGGTTTTCCTGAGAAACGGCCTCCCGTTTCCCGCTGAGTATTTCAAGCAGGGCCTTCTGCTGCGCCGGAGTGCCGCCCTGTGCGGGCGGCGGCATGGAAAGTTCCGCGTACTGCCGCGCCAGTTTGTCTTTCTTCTGCCGGTTCTGCCAGAAAAGGAAGGCGCACACGGCAAGCACGCAGGCGCAGGCGGCTGCCAGGACCGTGTATGAATGGCGGTTGGAGGGCATGACGGGAGAGACTAGCCGTGCATTGTAGAGAAAGACGCTCCCCTGTTCCAGGTAAATCAACAACGGGGAAAAGAGAGTCTGCCGTGCCGCCATGGGGGCGGAAGCCTTCCGCGGCGGTTTCGGCGGCTCTTAAAACGTCAGGATGGTTTGGAGCCGGAAGACGCTGGCGTTTCCGGTGTCGTCCCGGCCCGCGGGGTTGGAAATCCACAGCAGGGAGGGCTGGATCAGGAACCAGGGAGTCACGGAAATGTTATAGTGGCATTCCATCACCACTTCCTTTTTGCTTCTGGAACGGCCTTCCGCCATGCTCCCGTCGTCCGGGCGGGTCACGGCCAGGGCAATGCCGAACTGGTTGGCTTCCCCCTCCTCGCAGACGCCCAGGTGCTGGAGAGGCTGGCTGCAAACGAAGCCGCCGGACCATTGGACGGCGGCGCCGCAGAAGTTGTCCCGCGTGGAATCGCTCCATCCCGCGCGGCAGAAGGCCTTCCACGGGCTGCCGCCAAGCTGCTGCTCCACGTTCAGGGCGATGCCGGCCACGGTGTGGAGGTTCTTCCTTTCCTCCCCGTCCGGCAGTTCGTTGATGCGGGCCATGAAGGGGGTGAGCTTGACGGCCCCGGAATCATGCACCCACGCCAGTTCCGCCAGGACGTTGAAATTCTTGCCGTCCGTGTGTTTCAGCGGGGAGGCGTTCTGGGGGCAGCTGGTGAAGTTGCCGCCCAGCATGGCGTACCACTGCTCGTGGAACTGGTGCTGGAAGATGACGCCCAGGTTGGAATCCGCCATGGGAATCACCTGGTTGTTGACGAAGGGGGAGGCGCAGAACTGGCCGAAGGAGGAATTGGCGTAGCTGTTGGTGTCAAAATAATTCGTCTGGTTCACCACGCCCGCGACTATGGCGCTTTTTCCCCGGTTGAAGGTTTGCAGGAGCGCTATTTCCGGCAGGAAGAAGATTCTTTCCCCGAAGATGTCCGTATGCGTGTCTCCCGTCAGGCCGATGGCGTCATTCATGTTGCCGCCCCTCCACGTCTTTCCGGTCAGCGCAGTGGAGCCTGAAAGCTCCAGTTTCAGCCACGTTTCCCGGTTGCTGGGCGCCTGGATGAGGCGGTAATTGGCGTGGGCGTGCAGCAGGTACCAGAGCTGGGTGCCGGGCTTGTCCGGAGCCGGGTGGTGGATGGAGTTGTAGGAAAAGGCGTTTTCCACCAGGAATTCCAGTCCCGCGCGGTGCGCTTTGGAGTGGAGGCCGGTCAGGGCCTGCGTAAGGGAATCGTTGGGGATGGGGGCCGTTTCGTCCCCGTAATCCCCGCCCAGCAAATTGATGTCCGCCAGCAGGTGGGCCGGAGGTTCCGGCTGGTCCGGGCGGAGCATTTCGGTTCCTGCCTGTCTGCCCTGGGCGGCGAAGGCTCCCAGAAGGCCGAGGATGATGAGGGGACGGTACATGTTGTCAGGTGAATAGGTAAGTGGTGCAGGGGGCGGAGGGGCCCTATCCTAAGGGATGGGGCAGGAGGAGGAAAAGCGGCAAATCACCCCCGTTGAGTCATGACGCAGCCGGCGGGGCATTTCTGCCGCGGAAGGTCCGGTTCAGGGGGAAATGCCGGAAGCGCGCCGGAAAGACGGGGCCGGTTAAAAGCCCAGGGCTTCCTTCTGCCAGTTCAGCAGGGTGGAGACGCCTTTTTCCCTGTCTTCCGCAATGGCTTCCAGGGAGGCCCGGGTAATCAGGAAGGAGCCTTCCATGCCCAGTTCTTCAGCCTTTTCATCCCTGAGCTTGCACAGGCGCGCCAGATTGGCCTCAAACTGGTCGGAATGCTGGCGGCGCTGGATGCGCGGGCGGCAGGGATAGTCGTCTTCATCCAGCAGGTAAAATTTCTGGAGGGCGTCCATGAACCGGCTGCGCCTGTGGGAGTGGAAGCGGGGCGGAGGAGTCACGGTGCGCTGTTCCTGAAGGGCCAGGCTCCACTGGATGAGGTCCGCGTTGGAGCAGACCATGAACGCGGGCTTGTCCCACGCTTTAGCCTCCGCATCGCGCCATGTCCACAGTTCCCGGAGGGCGGCCAGCCCTTTCCTGTTCAGCTTGCCGCAGCCCTGGATGCGCCAGGGGTCCTGATGGCCGGCCAGATGGCGTTCCCGGGCTCGGTCCATGGAGTGCCTGCAAATCTCTTCAAACCAGCCCATGCGTCCTTTTTCCCGGAGGGCGGCCGTCAGTTTGTCCGCCATGTCCAGCATGTAATTCACGTCGTTCAGGGCATAGGTGACCATGGTCGGGGAAAGGGGGCGCCGCGCCCAGTCCGCCTTTTGGGAGGACTTGCTCAGGGCTACGCCGTGGAAATGTTCCACCAGGGCGGCCAGCCCGAACTGGCGGAAGCCCAGCAGGCGCGCCGCCGTCTGGGTATCCCAGATCATGGCGGGCAGCGTTTCCCAGGCGTTCTGGAAGAGGCTCATGTCATAATCCGCCCCGTGCATCCAGACTTCCGTTTCCTTCAGCCAGTTGTAAAACGGCCCCATGTCTTCAATGGAGAGAGGGTCGATCAGGCAGGAGCCCGTTTCATCCGCGTACTGGATCAGGCAGATCTTTTCCTGATAGCGGTGCAGGCTGTCTGCCTCCAGGTCCAGGACTACCCGTCCCGTGGGCTGTGCGGTGGCGCGCTTGCGCCATTCCAGTAATTCCTCTTTCTCGCTAATCATCTTATTGCAACAGAGCGGGATTGAACCATGTATCAGCACGCCGGGCAACTGGAAATGCAAAAAAAGTGCTGATGGGGCAATCATGTATTGCCTATTTCCCGGAAATAGGGCACGAAGAAAGGCGCATGGAAGAGGAAGCTACAGAAACCGGACGCAACCACGGAGAACAGCCTTTGGACGAATTGATGAAGCGCTGGCATCTGACCAACCACGACCTGGTGGAGATTTCCCCGGAACAGCTTACCCACAAGCAGGTTCAAAAGGCCCGGCAGGGACGCCAGCTTACCTTGAAAATGATGCAGAAGGTGTGCCGCGCCTTGAACGTGGCCATCTGGGAGCGGCTTACCCCCATGCAGAAGGAGCAGTATTTTGAATACATGCACAAGCATGTGTTCAGCTATGCCAAGGGGTATGACCCGGCCTGGAAGGATCCGAACATGGACATGATGGCCTGATTCCGGACCTCTTTTCCGCCGCGGAGGCACGCATTCCCTTTTCCGTTTCTTGTTTCACGCTTCCGGGGGAAACCGGGCTGCGGCAGGGAATTTTTTTACAAGGCTGGCGGTTTTTATGAAGCGCCCTGATGCCCCGTTTTTTCCCGTTTTTACGGGAGATGGGCAGATCGTTCCGGGTATGGTATTGTGTTCCAGCAGGATGGAAAAAACAGACATTCCATTTGACAGCCAGAAAACCAGGGTGTATACGCCGCGCTCCTTTTTATCCGTCATCATGATGAATATTGCTTTTATTACCTGTTTCGTCGGTGTTCTGGGGATGTGTGCGGGAGCGTCCCTGGCCGAGGGCAAGCCGTGGTCCGGAGAAAAAGTTCCGCTGGCGGAGGACGGCGCGGTGGTTCTGGATGACAATGAATACCTGCTGAACCTGGCGGATTATGAAAAACTGGAGCAGGGAGGCGGTTTGCTGGTGCGGTATGCAGCCGGAAAGAACGGGCTCCGGGAAGACTCCGGCGCGTTCTATTTTGAAAACAGCCATGGAAAAATGGTGAGCGCCGCCGTGGAGCCGGTATCCGGAAATGCCGGAAAAACGGAACCGGAGCGTCTGGCCCTGGTCAGTCCCGCTTTCCCGCTGAATCCGGAAGGTAAGTGGAGCCTCAAGCGGAAGAGCAGGCCAGCCGAACTTTACCGGAAGAAGGTGGCCGTCTCCCACATGGACCAGGAATACACGTTCCAGAGCCACGAAGATGCGCAGGTGAAACTGGTGCACGGCGTGCTGGCAAATGCCCTGGTATCGGGAAATAACCGCTCCAAGAGTTATAACTCTTTCAAGGTAAGCCGTCCTACCCCCCCC
>OAWJ01001418.1_pt1 | contig 13423 bp, 10 predicted proteins | sample 1517021 | NCBI WGS metagenome assembly OAWJ01 (sample SAMEA2580121, study PRJEB22360) | human gut metagenome | biome: human gut; feature: human-associated habitat; material: faeces | place: Denmark | collected 2008/2010
TATCCGTAGCCAGCGCAGCAAACGCCATTGCTATGGGTGCAGAGAGCGAAGCTGCTGAAAATGCGACGGCTATTGGCAATAACGCGCATGCAAAAGGGGTGAATAGCATCGCGATGGGCTCCGGGAGCATTGCCGATAAAGTCAATACTATCGCGTTGGGTAATGGCAGCCAGTCTCTGGCAGATAACGCAATTGCTATTGGTCAGGGCAACAAGGCTAATGGCACTGATGCTATCGCTCTGGGTAATGCTAGCCTGTCGAGCGGCTTAAACTCGATTGCCCTGGGCAAGACCAGTGTTGTCACTGGCGATAATAGTCTTGCGCTTGGTAGTAATACCAATGCCAATGGTATTAACTCTGTCGCGCTAGGTGCAGATTCCATTGCGGATCAAGACAATTCCGTTTCTGTCGGCAGTAGCTCATTACAACGCAAGATCGTTAATGTAAAAAATGGCGCGATCAAGGCTGACAGCCACGACGCCATTAATGGCTCACAGCTTTATGCCATCAGCGACTCAATAGCCAAAAGGCTTGGAGGAGGCTCATCGGTAAACCCTGACGACGGTACAGTTAACGCACCAACCTACAATTTAAAAAATGGTAACAAAAATAACGTTGGCAGTGCGCTCACTGTACTTGATGAAAACACCCTGCAATGGGACCAAATCAAAGGCAAATACAGCGCCGTTCATGGTAGCTCAACGACCAGCGTAATCACTGATGTGGCGAACGGTACGATTTCAGCAGCCAGTAAAGATGCGGTTAACGGCTCTCAGTTGTATGACCTGCAGCAGGATGCTCTGTTGTGGAACGGCACAGCATTCAGTGCCGCGCACGGCACCGAAGCCACCAGCAAAATCACTAACGTCACCGCTGGCAACCTGACTGCCAGCAGCACTGACGCCGTTAACGGCTCTCAGCTCAAAACCACCAACGACAACGTGACGACCAACACCACCAACATCGCCACTAACACCACCAACATCACCAACCTGACTGACGCTGTTGACAGTCTCGGTGACGACTCCCTGCTATGGAACAAAACAGCTGGCGCATTCAGCGCCGCTCACGGCACTGACGCCACCAGCAAGATCACCAATGTCAAAGCCGGTGACCTGACAGCTGGCAGCACTGACGCCGTTAACGGCTCCCAGCTCAAAACCACCAACGATAACGTGTCGACCAACACCACCAACATCGCCACTAACACCACCAACATCACCAACCTGACGGATTCCGTTGGCGACCTTAAGGACGATTCTCTGCTGTGGAACAAAGCGGCTGGCGCATTCAGCGCCGCGCACGGTACCGAAGCTACCAGCAAGATCACCAACTTACTGGCTGGCAAGATATCTTCTAACAGCACTGATGCCATTAATGGCTCACAACTTTATGGCGTAGCGGATTCATTTACGTCATATCTTGGTGGTGGTGCTGATATCAGCGATACGGGTGTATTAAGTGGGCCAACCTACACTATTGGTGGTACTGACTACACTAACGTCGGTGATGCTCTGGCAGCCATTAACACATCATTTAGCACATCACTCGGCGACGCCCTACTTTGGGATGCAACCGCAGGCAAATTCAGCGCCAAACACGGCATTAATAATGCTCCCAGTGTAATCACTGATGTTGCAAACGGTGCAGTCTCGTCCACCAGCAGCGACGCCATTAACGGTTCACAACTTTATGGTGTTAGTGACTACATTGCCGATGCTCTGGGCGGGAATGCTGTGGTGAACACTGACGGCAGTATCACTACACCGACTTATGCCATCGCTGGCGGCAGTTACAACAACGTCGGTGACGCGCTGGAAGCGATCGATACCACGCTGGATGATGCTCTGCTGTGGGATACAACAGCCAATGGCGGTAACGGTGCATTTAGCGCCGCTCACGGGAAAGATAAAACTGCCAGTGTAATCACTAACGTCGCTAACGGTGCAGTCTCTGCCACCAGCAGCGATGCCATTAATGGCTCACAGCTCTATAGCACCAATAAGTACATCGCTGATGCGCTGGGTGGTGATGCAGAAGTCAACGCTGACGGAACTATCACTGCACCGACTTACACCATTGCAAATACCGATTACAACAACGTCGGTGAAGCCCTGGATGCGCTCGATAATAACGCTCTGCTGTGGGATGAAGACGCAGGTGCCTACAACGCCAGCCATGATGGCAATGCCAGCAAAATCACCAACGTTGCGGCTGGTGATCTCTCCACAACCAGTACCGATGCTGTTAACGGTTCCCAGTTAAACGCAACCAATATTCTGGTTACGCAAAATAGCCAAATGATTAACCAGCTTGCCGGTAACACCAGTGAAACCTACATCGAAGAAAATGGTGCAGGTATTAACTATGTGCGTACCAATGATACCGGTTTAACCTTCACCGATGCCAGCGCAGCAGGTATTGGCTCTACCGCTGTGGGGTATAACACTGTTGCCAAAGGCGATAGCAGCGTGGCCATGGGTTATAACTCTTTTGCCAAAGGCGATAGCAGCGTGGCCATCGGTCAGGGCAGCTACAGCGGCGTTGATACGGGTATCGCTCTGGGTAGCAGCTCCGTTTCCAGCCGTGTAATAGTTAAAGGTTCTCGTAACACCAGCGTATCGGAAGAAGGTGTTGTGATTGGTTATGACACCACGGATGGCGAACTGCTTGGTGCATTGTCGATCGGTGATGATGGTAAATATCGTCAAATCATCAACGTCGCGGATGGTTCTGAAGCCCATGACGCTGTTACGGTTCGCCAGTTGCAGAACGCCATTGGTGCAGTCGCAACCACACCAACCAAATACTATCACGCCAACTCAACGGCTGAAGACTCACTGGCAGTCGGTGAAGACTCGCTGGCAATGGGCGCGAAAACCATCGTTAATGGTAATGCGGGTATTGGTATCGGCCTGAACACTTTAGTTCTGGCTGATGCGATCAACGGTATTGCTATCGGTTCTAACGCACGCGCAAATCATGCCGACAGCATTGCAATGGGTAATGGTTCTCAGACTACCCGTGGTGCACAGACCAACTACACTGCCTACAACATGGATGCACCGCAGAACTCTGTGGGTGAATTCTCCGTAGGTAGCGAAGACGGTCAACGTCAGATCACCAACGTCGCAGCAGGTTCGGCGGATACCGATGCGGTTAACGTGGGTCAGTTGAAAGTAACGGACGCGCAGGTTTCCCAGAATACCCAGAGCATTACTAACCTGAACACTCAGGTCACTAATCTGGATACTCGCGTGACCAATATCGAAAATGGCATTGGCGATATCGTAACCACCGGTAGTACTAAGTACTTCAAGACCAACACCGATGGCGCAGACGCCAACGCGCAGGGTAAAGACAGTGTTGCGATTGGTTCTGGTTCCATTGCTGCCGCTGATAACAGCGTCGCGCTGGGCACGGGTTCCGTAGCAGACGAAGAAAATACGATCTCTGTGGGTTCTTCTACCAACCAGCGCCGTATCACCAACGTTGCTGCCGGTGTTAATGCCACCGATGCGGTTAACGTTTCACAACTGAAGTCTTCTGAAGCAGGCGGCGTGCGCTACGACACCAAAGCTGATGGCTCTATCGACTACAGCAACATCACTCTCGGTGGCGGCAATAGCGGTACGACTCGCATCAGCAACGTTTCTGCTGGCGTGAACAACAACGACGCAGTGAACTATGCGCAGTTGAAGCAAAGTGTGCAGGAAACGAAGCAATACACCGATCAGCGCATGGTTGAGATGGATAACAAACTGTCCAAAACTGAAAGCAAGCTGAGTGGTGGTATCGCTTCTGCAATGGCAATGACCGGTCTGCCGCAGGCTTACACGCCGGGAGCCAGCATGGCCTCTATTGGTGGTGGTACTTACAACGGTGAATCGGCAGTTGCTTTAGGTGTGTCGATGGTGAGCGCCAATGGTCGTTGGGTCTACAAATTACAAGGTAGTACCAATAGCCAGGGTGAATACTCCGCCGCGCTCGGTGCCGGTATTCAGTGGTAATGATCCATTAACAAATGGGTACGCCACATTGCCTGATGCGCTACGCTTATCAGGCCTACGGGGTGATTCAGCACTCCCCTGTAGGCCGGATAAGGCGTTCACGCCGCATCCGGCAAGATAAGGCGCACCAGATCAACAATCTGAGGGCAATTCTCTGATGGGAATTGCCCTTTTCTTTATTACCTCTCTCCCAGAATTGGCCCTACCAATTCTTCGCTTATCTGACCTCTGGTTCACAATTCCCCAATCAAAACTCACATCAATGTTGCCAATGCATAACATTTAGTTAACTATCCATTGTCATTATCCCTACACAACACAATTGGCAGTGCCACTTTTACACAACGTGTGACAAGGAGATGAGCAACAGACTCATTACACGGCGTGTGTGGACTGCAGGAGACCTGCAATGAATCTCTGGCAACAAAACTACGATCCCGCCGGGAATATCTGGCTTTCCAGCCTGATAGCATCGCTTCCCATCCTGTTTTTCTTCTTTGCGCTGATTAAGCTCAAACTGAAAGGATACGTCGCCGCCTCATGGACGGTGGCAATCGCCCTTGCCGTGGCTTTGCTGTTCTATAAAATGCCGGTCGCTAACGCGCTGGCCTCGGTGGTTTATGGCTTCTTCTACGGGTTGTGGCCCATCGCGTGGATCATTATTGCAGCGGTGTTCGTCTATAAGATCTCGGTGAAAACCGGGCAGTTTGACATCATCCGCTCGTCTATTCTTTCGATAACCCCTGACCAGCGCCTGCAAATGCTGATCGTCGGTTTCTGTTTCGGCGCTTTCCTTGAAGGAGCCGCAGGCTTTGGCGCACCGGTAGCAATTACCGCCGCATTGCTGGTCGGCCTGGGTTTTAAACCGCTGTACGCCGCCGGGCTGTGCCTGATTGTTAACACCGCGCCAGTGGCATTTGGTGCGATGGGTATTCCGATTCTGGTCGCCGGGCAGGTAACAGGCATCGACAGCTTTGAGATTGGTCAGATGGTGGGGCGTCAGCTGCCGTTTATGACCATTATCGTGCTGTTCTGGATCATGGCGATTATGGACGGCTGGCGCGGTATCAAAGAGACGTGGCCTGCGGTCGTGGTTGCGGGCGGGTCGTTTGCCATTGCTCAATACCTCAGCTCTAACTTTATTGGGCCGGAACTGCCAGACATTATCTCTTCGCTGGTATCGCTGCTCTGTCTGACACTGTTCCTCAAACGCTGGCAACCAGTGCGCGTATTCCGCTTCGGTGACTCAGGGGCGTCACAGGTTGATATGACGCTGGCTCACACAGGTTACACGGCAGGTCAGGTGCTGCGCGCCTGGACACCGTTCCTGTTCCTGACCGCCACCGTAACGCTGTGGAGTATCCCGCCGTTTAAAGCCCTGTTCGCTTCAGGCGGTGCGCTGTATGAGTGGGTGATCAACATTCCGGTGCCGTACCTCGATAAACTGGTTGCCCGTATGCCGCCAGTGGTCAGCGAAGCGACAGCGTATGCCGCCGTGTTTAAGTTTGACTGGTTCTCTGCCACTGGCACCGCCATTCTGTTTGCTGCCCTGCTCTCGATTGTCTGGCTGAAGATGAAACCATCTGACGCTATCAGCACCTTCGGCAGCACGCTGAAAGAACTGGCTCTGCCCATCTACTCCATCGGTATGGTGCTGGCATTCGCCTTTATCTCGAACTATTCAGGACTGTCATCAACACTGGCGCTGGCACTGGCGCACACCGGTCATGCATTCACCTTCTTCTCGCCGTTCCTCGGCTGGCTTGGGGTATTCCTGACCGGGTCGGATACGTCATCTAATGCTTTGTTTGCCGCTTTGCAGGCTACCGCCGCACAACAAATTGGCGTTTCTGACCTGTTGCTGGTTGCAGCCAACACCACCGGTGGTGTCACCGGCAAAATGATCTCTCCGCAATCTATCGCTATCGCCTGTGCGGCGGTAGGTCTGGTGGGCAAAGAGTCTGATTTGTTCCGCTTTACTGTCAAACACAGCCTGATCTTCACCTGTATGGTGGGCGTGATCACCACGCTTCAGGCCTATGTCTTAACGTGGATGATTCCTTAATGATTGTTTTACCCAGACGCCTGTCAGACGAGGTTGCCGATCGTGTGCGGGCGCTGATTGATGAAAAAAACCTGGAAGCGGGCATGAAGTTGCCCGCTGAACGTCAACTGGCGATGCAACTCGGCGTGTCGAGAAATTCACTGCGCGAGGCGCTGGCGAAACTGGTAAGCGAAGGTGTGCTGCTCAGTCGACGTGGCGGCGGGACGTTTATTCGCTGGCGTCATGACACATGGTCGGAGCAAAACATCGTCCAGCCGCTGAAAACGCTGATGGCCGATGATCCGGATTACAGTTTCGATATTCTGGAAGCCCGATACGCCATTGAAGCCAGCACCGCATGGCATGCAGCAATGCGCGCCACACCTGGCGAAAAAGAAAAGATTCAGCTTTGCTTTGAAGCAACGCTAAGTGAAGACCCGGATCTCGCCTCACAAGCGGACGTTCGTTTTCATCTGGCGATTGCCGAAGCTTCACATAACATTGTGTTGCTGCAAACCATGCGCGGTTTCTTCGATGTCCTGCAATCCTCTGTGAAGCATAGCCGCCAGCGGATGTACCTGGTACCCCCGGTTTTTTCACAGCTGACCGAACAACATCAGGCGGTCATTGACGCCATTTTTGCCGGTGATGCTGACGGGGCGCGTAAAGCAATGATGGCGCACCTTAGCTTTGTTCACACCACCATGAAACGATTCGATGAAGATCAGGCTCGCCATGCACGTATTACCCGCCTGCCTGGTGACCATAATGAGCATTCGAGGGAGAAAAACGCATGATTATTTCCGCAGCCAGCGATTATCGCGCCGCAGCGCAACGCATTCTGCCGCCGTTCCTGTTCCACTATATGGATGGGGGGGCATATTCTGAATACACGCTGCGCCGCAACGTGGAAGATTTGTCAGAAGTGGCGCTGCGCCAGCGTATTCTGAAAAACATGTCTGACTTAAGCCTGGAAACGACGCTGTTTAATGAGAAATTGTCGATGCCGGTGGCGCTAGGTCCGGTAGGTTTGTGTGGCATGTATGCGCGACGCGGCGAAGTTCAGGCTGCCAAAGCAGCAGATGCGCATGGCATTCCGTTTACTCTCTCGACGGTTTCCGTTTGCCCGATTGAAGAAGTGGCTCCGGCTATCAAACGTCCGATGTGGTTCCAGCTTTATGTGCTGCGCGATCGCGGCTTTATGCGTAACGCCCTGGAGCGAGCAAAAGCCGCGGGTTGTTCGACGCTGGTTTTCACCGTGGATATGCCAACACCGGGAGCGCGTTATCGTGATGCGCATTCTGGGATGAGCGGCCCGAACGCGGCAATGCGCCGCTATTTACAGGCGGTGACGCATCCGCAATGGGCGTGGGATGTGGGCCTGAACGGTCGTCCGCATGATTTAGGTAATATCTCGGCTTACCTCGGCAAACCGACCGGACTGGAAGATTACATCGGTTGGCTGGCCAATAACTTCGATCCGTCCATCTCATGGAAAGACCTTGAGTGGATCCGCGACTTCTGGGATGGCCCGATGGTAATCAAAGGGATACTTGATCCGGAAGATGCGCGGGATGCAGTACGCTTTGGCGCTGACGGAATTGTGTTTTCTAACCACGGCGGTCGTCAGTTGGACGGCGTGCTCTCTTCTGCGCGTGCCCTGCCTGCTATTGCAGATGCCGTGAAAGGTGATATCGCCATTCTGGCAGATAGCGGGATTCGTAACGGGCTGGACGTTGTGCGTATGATCGCGCTCGGTGCTGATACCGTACTGCTGGGCCGCGCTTTCCTGTATGCGCTGGCAACAGCGGGCCAGGCGGGTGTAGCTAATCTGCTAAATCTGATCGAAAAAGAGATGAAAGTGGCGATGACGCTGACTGGCGCGAAATCGATTAGCGAAATTACGCAAGATTCGCTGGTGCAGGTGCTGGGTAAAGAGTTGCCGGCGGCATTGGCTCCGATGGCGAAAGGGAATGCAGCTTAAGGGTTAGACGAATATCTGCTATCCTGCCCCCGCACTAAGGGGGCAGTATGCTAAACATCGTACTTTACGAACCAGAAATTCCGCCAAATACTGGCAACATCATCCGTCTTTGCGCTAATACCGGCTTTCGTCTGCATATCATCGAACCGATGGGATTTGCCTGGGACGATAAGCGCCTGCGCCGCGCGGGGCTGGACTATCACGAGTTTACCGCCGTTACGCGTCATCATGACTATCGCGCGTTTCTCGAAGCAGAAAATCCCCAGCGCCTGTTTGCCCTCACCACGAAAGGTACGCCTGCTCACAGCGCCGTAAGCTATCAGGATGGCGACTATCTAATGTTTGGCCCGGAAACGCGCGGCCTGCCAGCGAGCATTCTTGATGCCCTGCCCGCTGAACAAAAAATTCGTATTCCAATGGTGCCGGACAGCCGCAGCATGAACCTGTCCAATGCGGTGTCGGTGGTGGTGTATGAAGCCTGGCGCCAGCTGGGGTATCCGGGAGCGGTGTTGAGAGATTAAGATGCGGTAGGCCGGATAAGGCGTTCACGCCGCATCCGGCACGATCACAGAATGTCAGATCCCATCACCATACTCAAACGTATGGTTAATGCCGTTGAAATGCTGATCCATATCCATTGACGGTTTATCGCTATCCGGCTTGCCGACAATGCGTGCCGGAACGCCAGCGGCAGTAGTGTGCGGCGGCACCGGTTGCAGCACCACGGAACCTGCGCCAATCTTCGCGCCGCGCCCAACTTCAATATTACCGAGAATTTTCGCGCCTGCGCCAATCATCACGCCTTCACGAATTTTCGGGTGACGGTCTCCGCCAGATTTACCCGTACCGCCAAGGGTAACGGATTGCAGAATCGATACGTCGTTTTCAATCACCGCCGTTTCACCAACGACGATGCCTGTCGCGTGGTCGAGCATGATACCGCGACCAATTTTTGCTGCCGGGTGTATATCAACCTGGAACGTTACAGAGACCTGGTTTTGTAGAAAAATAGCCAGCGCGCGACGGCCCTGATTCCACAACCAGTGACCGATGCGATACGCCTGCAAAGCATGAAAACCCTTCAGATATAGCAACGGGGTTGAGTATTTATCCACCGCCGGGTCACGGGTACGCACCGCCTGAATATCACAGGCCGCAGAGGCGATCATTTCCGGGTCGGCGGCGTAGGCTTCTTCCACCACTTCACGGATAGCAATAGCCGGCATAATGGGCGATGACAGCTTGTTCGCCAGCATGTAGCTCAGTGCACTGCCAAGGTTTTCGTGCTTGAGTAGCGTCGCGTGGTAAAAACTGGCCAGCATTGGCTCACAGTCCGCCAGCGTTCTGGCTTCGGCTTTAATATTGTTCCAGACAATTTCCAGTTCTTCACACGACATTGCTTACTCCACACGATAAGATAATGACCGACCCGTTCTGCGCGGGCCGGGTCATAGTGGTAACAAAGGTTCCCTGGGTTTAGTGGCTGCTGCGCTCGTCCTTGCGTGCACGACCTAGTAAAGTCAATGCTGCCTCGCGCGCGTTTTTTCCGCAATATAATACTTGATAAATTTCCTCGGTTATTGGCATTTCAACGCCGAAGCGATGCGCCAGTTCGCGGACTTCTTTCGTATTGCGGTAGCCTTCCACCACTTGACCAATTTTCTCCTGCGCGCTTTGTACATCCATGCCCTGACCGAGCATCATGCCAAAACGGCGGTTACGCGACTGGTTGTCGGTACAGGTAAGCACCAGATCGCCCAGCCCCGCCGCGCCCATAAAGGTGGCAGGATCGGCACCCAAAGCCGCGCCAAGACGCGACATCTCAGCCAGCCCACGAGTGATCAGCGCCGTACGCGCATTCGCGCCAAAACCGATACCGTCGGACATCCCCGCGCCAATGGCAATGACGTTTTTCACCGCGCCGCCAAGCTGCACACCGATGAAATCCGGGTTGCTGTAAACGCGGAAACTTTTGCCACAGTGCAGCAATTGCTGGAGGTCATCGGCAAAGGTCTGGTCCGTCGAGGCCAGCGAAATGGCCGTCGGTAAACCTGCTGGCTGAGACCCGCCAGTTCTTTCGCAAACGTGGGGCCAGAGATAACCGCCAGCGGAATTTGATCGCCTAAGGCCTCACGCGCCACGTCCTGTAACAGACGTCCGGTTTCTGCTTCCAGCCCTTTGGTCGCCCACACCAGACGCGCATCAGGACGCATCAGCGGTTTAATCTGGCGCAGCACTTCACCAAAGACATGGCTGGGTACGACGACGAGAATATTACGGCTGGCTGCCAGCGCAGTGGCGAGATCGCTTTCAAGATGGAGCGTATCGGGAAAAGGCACATCGGGGAGAAACGCGGCGTTACAGCGGTCGCGTTCAAGCGTTGCGATATGTTCAGGGTCATGGCCCCAGAGGACAACCTCGTGGCCATTTCTTGCCAGGGTAATGGCAAGAGCGGTGCCGTACGAGCCGGCACCGATCACAGTCATTGAAGCATTACGTTGGTTCATCAGGCATCCTGATGTTCTTCAGTACCTTCGCCAGCCTGCTGCTGCAAATAGTTCATGAACAGCGCATCGAAGTTAACCGGCGCAAGGTTCAGTTGCGGGAATGTACCGCGGGATACCATGCTGGTGATGCACTCACGAGCATACGGGAACAGAATGTTCGGGCAGTATGCGCCCAGGCAATGTGCCATCTGGGTGCCTTCGATACCCGCGATGGAGAAAATACCGCCCTGCTGAACTTCACACAGGAACGCGGTTTCTTCGCCCAGGGAGGCCGTTACGGTAACACGCAGTACCACTTCGTAAACGTCATCTGCCAGTTGAGTAGATGCCGTATCCAGATCAAGTTTAACTTCTGGTTGCCAATCTTTCTGGAAAACGTGCGGCGCGTTCGGCGCTTCGAAAGAAATATCCTTGGTATAAATACGTTGGATCTGGAAAGTCATTTCGGTGTTGTTTTGTTCTGACATGTGTAGAAAACCCTTAAGTGTTGTCCTTAAAATACTGCGCAATGTAATGCCAACGTTCACACGTTATTTCAGCAGGGGATCCAGTCCACCACGTGCATCCAATGCATACAAGTCATCACAGCCACCAATGTGCTGTGCGTCAATAAAAATCTGTGGAACCGTAGTGCGACCGCTGCGTTTGATCATCTCTTCACGCTTAGCGGCATTGCCATCGATCGGCAACTCCTGAAAACTCACGCCCTTGCTGCTCAGCAGTGCTTTTGCACGATGGCAATACGGGCAGGTTTCTTTGGTATAGATTTCAACATTGGCCATAAATTAGCTCCTGTTTTTTACCCTGAAATTTCATGTTGCAGGGCGGCAGCAAAATGGAGTGTCCCCAGAAGCTTATATCAATAAGTCGCTGGGGGCCTAATTGCAGCTAACGGCCTGCATCATGAAAAACGGCAGGTAAATTATTTGCCGCGCACCAAAGGCAAGTTTTCGCCAGCCCAGCCAGCGACGCCTTCTTTCAGTACGAATACTTGCGCAAAACCAGCTTTCGTCAGCGCGTTTGCAGGCTCCTGGCACTGCATGCCAGAACCATCTACCACGATAACCGGTTTGTCTTTGTGCTTCTCAAGCTCACCAACATTGTTGGCTTTGATTTCGCTCGGCAACAGGTTGATAGAACCTGCGATATGGCCTTTACGGAAGTCATCACGCTGACGTAAATCCACAACCACAGCGTCTTCTTTGTTGATCAGACGCGTAGCTTCACCACGAGTAATCACCTTCACTTTCGAGGTCAGGCTCTTAAACGTAGTCACAAGAACCGCCACCAGTAACGCGATCCAGGCGATACTCAGTATGGGATGACGGCCAACAAATTGCATAATTTCTTGCATGGGGGGTAACAACTCCCGACGTAGTGATTAAAAAAACCAGGAAAGGAGTATACCTGCGCAGTGCGGCAAATACAGCCAGCGCGTTAACTGGAATGCAATTTTGCGGGGCGCTACGAAAAAAAAGCGTAAATCTGGCATCTGCTTGCCGCGAGCGGTCGTATATTTTGATCTTCAGAGGCTATTTTATCGATTCAGCTGTAGTAAAATTACGCAAATTTTGACTCTTGAGTATGAGGTTGTCGCAATGTCGGTTTCTAAAAAACCTATGGTACTGGTGATTCTGGATGGCTATGGCTATCGCGAAGAACAGCAGGATAACGCCATTTTTAGTGCTAAAACCCCGGTAATGGATGCACTGTGGGCCAATCGTCCGCATACCCTGATCGACGCTTCCGGTTTGGAAGTCGGTCTGCCTGACCGTCAGATGGGCAACTCCGAAGTAGGCCACGTTAACCTGGGTGCCGGCCGCATCGTGTATCAGGACCTGACTCGTCTGGACGTTGAAATCAAAGATCGCGCTTTCTTTGCTAATCCGGTGTTGACTGGTGCAGTAGATAAAGCGAAAAACGCAGGCAAAGCAGTACACATTATGGGTCTGCTCTCCGCAGGTGGTGTACACAGCCACGAAGATCACATCATGGCGATGGTAGAACTGGCAGCTGAACGCGGCGCAGAAAAAATCTACCTACACGCATTCCTTGACGGTCGCGACACTCCGCCGCGCAGTGCTGAATCCTCGCTGAAAAAATTCGAAGAGAAATTTGCCGCGCTGGGTAAAGGCCGCGTAGCGTCCATCATTGGTCGTTACTACGCGATGGACCGCGATAACCGTTGGGATCGCGTTGAAAAAGCTTATGACCTGCTGACTCTGGCGCAAGGTGAGTTCCAGGCCGATACCGCCGTTGCCGGTTTGCAGGCTGCTTATGCTCGCGACGAAAACGACGAGTTCGTGAAAGCGACCGTTATTCGTGCAGAAGGTCAGCCAGATGCGGCAATGGAAGACGGCGATGCGCTGATTTTCATGAACTTCCGTGCTGACCGCGCGCGTGAAATCACTCGTGCTTTCGTGAACGCTGATTTCGATGGCTTCGCGCGTAAGAAAGTGGTTAACGTCGATTTCGTGATGCTGACCGAATACGCTGCCGACATCAAAACCGCAGTGGCTTACCCACCCGCTTCCCTGGTTAACACCTTCGGCGAGTGGATGGCGAAAAACGACAAAACTCAGCTGCGTATTTCCGAAACCGAAAAATATGCCCACGTTACTTTCTTCTTCAACGGTGGCGTAGAAGAGTCGTTCAAAGGCGAAGATCGCATTCTGATCAACTCACCGAAAGTGGCTACCTACGATCTGCAACCGGAAATGAGCTCCGCAGAGCTGACCGAAAAACTGGTTGCGGCAATCAAGAGCGGCAAATACGACACCATTATCTGTAACTATCCGAACGGCGACATGGTAGGTCACACCGGGGTGATGGAAGCGGCGGGGTAAACGGGTGGAGGACCCGGTCACATTGCGGGATT
>OAWJ01001428.1_pt1 | contig 13281 bp, 24 predicted proteins | sample 1517021 | NCBI WGS metagenome assembly OAWJ01 (sample SAMEA2580121, study PRJEB22360) | human gut metagenome | biome: human gut; feature: human-associated habitat; material: faeces | place: Denmark | collected 2008/2010
GAGGGCCGGGCCGAGCGCGGCACCCGCATCATCTGGTACCCCCGATGCCCGCGTAGAGCAGCGGCGTTCCAAGCAGCTCGCGGCGGACGGCGGCCTCCATGTCGCTGCGGTAGGTGCTGGCCCCTTCGGTACCGGGGTTCCACGAGAACGAGCCGACGGTGAAGCCGCCGCCCTCCATGATGCCGCCCGAGCATCCGTACGCGGCGTCGACCTCGCAGGCCGCCATGACCGCGCGCGCCCACTCCTCGGAGCCGTCCGGCTCGTTGGGGAAGATCAGGTCGCGCACGGCTGCCGGGGCGTCGGGGGAGGACCGCCCGTACTCCGCATGAAGGCCGCTGCCCGCGCTTTGAACTCCTCGGCGGACAGCTCCCCGCGCCCGGCTGCCAGGTAGTCCTCGTGGGTCGGGGCTCTAGTTTCCATCGTCCTCGGCCGCCTCGGGCTTTTCCGCCTTGCCCTTGGCGGGCTGCTCGTCTGCGGCCTTCGCCTCGGGCTTTTCCGCCTTGCCCTTGGCGGGCTTGGCCTTCTTCGGGGCCTTCTTCTCGAAGGTCAGTCCAACGGTGCGCATGTCGCGCCTCCTTCCTACGCGGCCTTCATGCCTGCGGTGATGTAGTGCGCCAGGTTCTCGCGCACGCCGCACACGCCGTACTTGCGGTACTTGAACAGGTGGCCGAAGCCCTGCTGGTTGTCTTCGGCGTCGATGACCTTGCCGTGCGCGAAGTTCCAGCGCAGCACCACGGCGTCCTTGTGGACAATGAGGAAGTTCATGTCCACCGCGCCGGTGCCCTTCTTGTAGTGGCCGATCTCCTCGTCCCTGGTGGTGCCGTCCAAGAGGTCGATGGCGCTGTAGAAGCGGGACTGCGGCACCTTCACGATGGAGGAGAAGCCGTCCAGCGCCTCGCGGGACTTGGTGGTGTCCAGGTCCTTCACCATACCCAGCAGGGTGGGGGTGATGAACAGCACGCGGCCCTCTTCCGGCACCTCTTTCTCGTCCATGTCGCACATGGCGGCGTTCAAGCCCTTGAGCATGTCCGCGCCGTCGGCGTAGGTCTTCTGCTCCTTGGTGATGCCGGTGCCTGCGCACAGCGTGGAGAACACGAACGCGTCTCCCTCGGGCACCACCTTGGTGCGGTTGAAGTGCGCGGCGGCGTTGCCGAACGCCAGGTTGAAGGACTGGGCGTCCACTTTCTGGTCGATTTCCAGGATGGTGCCGCGGTCGTAGTTGGCGCTGATGGGCTTCCAAGTCAGGGACGCGCCGCTGTTCTGCGGCAGTCGCCCGTTGGCCTGCACGTCGCCCAGGCCGCCCATGGAGTAGACGGGGTAGTAGAACTCGCCTAGCTGCTCCATCTGCGCGATGTTGCCCTGCGGCGCGGCGCTCTCAAGCACTGCGGTCAGGGATTCCTTGCGGTACGCCTCCATGAGCACGTTCTCGTAGCCCTTGGGCAGTTCGATGTTGTTTGGCATGATTTACTCCTTTGAAGATTCGTCGGTGAGTCCGAAAGCTGCGCGGAAGTCGGCCAGGCCGTCGGAGCCTGCGCCGCCCTTGGGGTCGCCGCCCGCGCTCTCGCGGGGCTGGTCGGTGAACATGTAGGCGTTGTCCTTCTTCAGGGCCTCGAAGTCGATGCCCGTTAGGTTGCCCTGCTCGTCCAGCTTCGCGTCGGCGATGTTCGGGATGATCGCGCGCGCCGCCTTGGCGTTGCGCACCCCCATCTGCGCCAGCTTGGTGTCGATGGCGAAGTCGCGGCGCATGTCGGCCTCGCGCTTCTCGGCGTCGGCCTTGTACGCCTCGTTGTCGGCCTTGGCCTTGTCGAGCGCGGCCTGCAGCTCCTCGGCGTTGCCCGCCTTGGAGGTGAACTCCTCGATCTGCTTGTCGCGCTGCTCCAGCTCGGCCTTGAGGGCCTTCACCTGCTCCTGGTACTCGTCGGTTTCGCGCTTGTACTTCGCGTAGGACACGACCTCCTTCTGGGGCTCGGTCTGCTGGCCTTCGCCGCCCTCGTTTCCCTGGGGCTTGTTGTCTTCAGCCATCGCTTGCTCCTTCCGTGTTTGGTTGTCGCGCTTCCCTGCGCGCTTGGATGGCCCGCCGTTGTCGCCGCGGTCGCGTGCGGGGCCGTTGTCGCCGCCCCATCGCGTGACCGCATCTTCCCCGAGGTGTCGCCAGGCAAAAGAAAAGGCCGCCCGTGATGGGCGGCCTTGATGCCGTGCGTCTGCTCGGTTGTCGCTTGGTCTACTTCATCAGCCCCGCGTCGCGCAGAACCTTGCGGGACTTGGCAAAAAGCTCCTCGCGCTCTTCTTTGGTCAGCTTTTCGGCGGCTTTCGACTCGGAGGCGCTGTCATCTATGACGAGCACCCAGTTCTCTGGCGTCACTTCTTTTTTGTCAGCCTGAACCATTTCGCTTCCTCGTTTCGCTCGTAGAGCATTTCGGTGGCAAGCTGGTCGATAACATCGCCGCCCGCGTTCGGGCACTCTCTTTTCGCCAGCTCTCGCAGCTCCTCGTACGCTTGCACGACGCTGCGGTCGTTCACCTTGATTTCGTAGATTGTACCATCGTGGCACGCCACCACCGAGCTGCGCACCCAGTCGTTTTCCGCCACCGTTCGAATGTCGGTCCACGACGGCGGCGAGCTCATGGGGTGGTTGTGGATCAGCACCACGCCGCCCTTGGTGTGCCTGCACGCCTCCACCTGCTTGGCGGTCAGGCCGCACGCCTGGCTCTTCAGGCCGTGCCCGAAGGTGTCGGTGACGCGCTCGCCCTTCTTCCACGACACGACGGACATGCGTTCGTAGCCCGTGCCGTCGCGGTCGCGCAGGATGCGGCGGCTCTCGGCGTACACGGCCTCGCTTGCGCGCTTCGGGATGGGAAGGGACGCCACCTTGTCGTGGTAGGCCCTGCCGTTCACGGCGCGGCGGCTCACGTCTGCGGCGGTGCCCGCGCCCTTGCCCGGCATGAACTTCTCGCGCACCCAGGTCTTGTCCGTGGCAAGCGGGTAGATGCGCTCCTTCGATTCCACGGCGGCCTCGCGCGTGCGCTCGCGGGACAGGTAGGGATGGGCGGCTATGTGCTCGCGCTGGCGCTTCTGCAGCTTGCCCAGGCGCAGGCGCTCCTTGGTGTTGTCGAGCCCGGCGGCCTCCAGGGCCGTTGCCTCGCGCTTGGCGGCGCGTATGCCGCGCTCAAGCTCGCGCTGCTTCTGCTCCGCCTGGTATCGCTCCTCGCGCTTCTCGTCGCCGCCATCGGGATCGCGCTCGTACCGCAGCTGCTGGCCCTCCACGTAGATGCCGAAGTCGTGCTTGCAGTTCGCGCCGCACAGGCCATCGACAGAGCCGTAGCCCGTCTCGCGGTAGAACGGCGGGTACTTCTTGGACTTGCCCGACAGGCTGAACACGCGGCCCTGCCACTTGGCGTGGCTCTCGCGCGCCCCGCCGTGCGAGGAGGTCTGCACGAGGTCGTGCCCGGTCTCTTCAAGCAGCTCCAGCGTGTTGCGGCTGCCGGCCTGCACCGCCTGCGTGCGAATGTGGCGGCGCATGGCCACGTCGGGCTGCGCCCACGCCCCGCTCTTGTAGTCCACGACGGACACGCCGCGCCGCGCCAGCTTCAGCACGGCCTCGCGGGTGGCCTGCTCGTAGCCCGCCATGCCCGAGTTCACCCGAGCCACGGCCTGCGCCACGACTTCGAGGTAGGCGCGCTGCACGTTGGCGGGCATCTTCAGGTTGTCGCGGCTCACGACGTCCTGCACTCCCGCCGCCGTGGCCCGCGCTGAGTTGTGCAGCCTCCACTGCATCGTCTTGGACAGCGCGCCCATGGCCGTGCCCAGCGTGGCCAGGTCGGCCTCGGCGCTCTTGGCCACGGCCTCGGCCGCAGCCTTGGCAGCCTCGCGCGCGGCTCTGCGGCCCTCCTCGTTCATGGCCTTCTGCACGTCCTTGGCGGCAAGCGCCGCCTTGCGGGCGGCCTGCGAGTAGGCGCTGTCGCCCTCGAAGTCGATGGAGCCTATGAGCGCGGCGTAGATGCACACCAGGCGCAGGGTGTATTCGTCCATGGCCCCCTGCGCCGCATCGGTGAAGTGCTCTATGTAGTCCGGCCCCAGCATCAGGCGAGCCCGTCGCCCAGCATGTCGAACGCGCCGCCCTGCTGCTCGGGCACGTTGGCCTTGGCCTCGTTGCTGGTCTCGCCGTAGAAGCGGCGGCGGTACTCCCACGGGGCCATGATGCCCGCGCCGACCTCGCTCATGGCCATCTCGCGCGCGCTCTGCGTGTCGCTGATGATGGAGTCGTCGAAGTCCACGGTGACGTCGCCGTAGGGCACGGCCTCGCCCTTGATGCTGCGGCACGCGTCGGCCATGCCGTTCACGAGGCGCACGATGGACTTGCGCAGGGCGTTCTCGTGCCGGTGGATGGATCGCATCAGCTGCGAGTTGTCGGCCGCCACCTCCTTGGCGGTCTTCAGGCCTGTGTGCGACTCCCAGGAGAAGTAGCCGTTGCCGAAGCCGCACGCCACCGACAGCAGGCGCAGGCCCGTGTTGATGGCGCTGGCGTTCTCGTCGGCCTTGAGGTCGCTCTGAACGGTCTGAATCTTGGCCGACCCCTCGTCGCCGGGGTTCATGCTGAAGATGGTGTCGTCGGCCTCGCCGAAGGCGTAGTAGGTCTTCGTGAGGCTGCCGTCCGGCCCCTTGTCGGTCTTGGACTCTATGAGGGTCTTGTCCACGAACGTGCGCGGGCGGCCCACGCGAATGTGGTCGAGCAGGGAGGTGGCGGCCTCGTCGACCACCTTCATGGCCCCCACGGCGTTGCAGTACACGCTCGCGCCCATCGCGCAGTAGTCGTAGAAGCGGTTCGACACGGCGGGGCGCACCAGCGCGAAAAGCGGGCGGGTGCAGCGCGTGTCCATGTCGGCGCTGATGCCCTCGACCGCCACCTGCTTGTGCGTCTTGGTGTCGAACAGCTGCGTGAGGATGTGGTAGGTGCCGCCCTTGAGCACGTGGGCCTGGCACTGGTCGTAGTCGCGCCCGGCGACCTCCACGCGGCCCACGAACGCGCACTGCGTGCAGTCGTCGGCGCTCCACGTGAGCGGGACTATCTGCGTGGCGTCGTAGCGCACGATGCGCAGCTCGGCGTCGGGCGTGTAGGCGCTGTCGGTCACGCCTCGCGGCTCGATGACCCACGCGCCCGTGCCCATGGCGAACGCGCGGGCTATGAAGTCGGCGTTGTCCATGGCGAACGATGTGGGCGCGTCGCCGTCCTCTGTCGGCTGCGGCGCGGCCTGGCCGTCCTCGTGCCCCTCGTCGCCGACGCCGCCCGTCGCCTTGGGGTTGGCGAAGTAGCGCGCCATCCAGGCGCGGCGCTCGTCGCTCGTGCTGGAGATGATCGTGCTCTCGTTCATGAGCAGACTGGCCCACTCGTCGGCCACGAGCGCCGCCGGGTGCAGGCTGGCGCGCTCGCGCTTGTACACGCGGAAGCCGCGCCGCTCGCTGTAGTGGTACCAGCCGTTGTTCGCCGCGAACCAGCCGAACCAGACGCCCACCATGCCCTGCATGCGGGTGTCCGGCTGGTATCCCATGCGGCGCAGCCACGCCTCGGCGTAGCCCGTGTTGCCTCGCTTCTCCATCAGAGGTTGCTCCTTATCCACAGTCCTGCGGCGTAGCCCGCCGCGTCTATCGCGTCGTCGTTCACCTTCGGCAGTGTCTCGGTTATGTCGCCCTGCCCGTTCGACACGTACTCGAACTCGGGGAACTCCTTGGCGGCGAGCGGGCAGCGGTCGGGGTCGATGACTATGCGCGTAAGGTTCTGCATCCACCTGATGCGGCTCTTGGGCGCGTTCAGGCCCTGCTTGAGCGACTTCTGCGCGCCGATGCCCTGCTCCTGGTAGTAGAGGATCATGCCGCGCGCCGCGCTGTCGCACCACACGTCGGCGGCGGGGTCCTCGGCCGCCTGCAGCTTGGCCGCCACCAGCTCGGCGGTCTTGACGTCGATGGCCTCGGTTCCCTGGCGGCTCTCCTCGTCCAGCAGGTAAAGCACGCGCTCGTTCTCGTCGTATCCCGCCTCCATGAACACCCACGGGTGCACGCTGCCCGCGTCCACGCCGAACGAGCGCAGGGCGATGGACGCGCGCTCCTCCGCGGTGATGGGGCGTATGTCCAGCAGCTCGTCGGGGAACACCTCGGAGCCCGTGCCGATGACCTCGCCGAGCCATTGCCAGCGGTAGGATTCGGGCGTCTTGCGGCGGCTGCGCTCGGCCTCCGCCAGCGCCGCGGCGCTTATCCACTCGGGGTGCTCGTCTATGACGTCCAGGTACGTGGTGTGGCATATGAAGCGCCCGTCCTCGCCCGGGTGGGCCTCCAGGTCGCGCGCCTCCTTGTTCACCCAGTTGCGAGCCGAGCGGGGAGGGTTGTAGCTGTAGAACACCCAGAACATGTCGCCGCCGCGCAGGAACGTGGCCAGCACGCTGCGCACCTCGTCCATGCCGTCGAACTCGTCTACCTCCTCGAACCACACCACGGCGCAGTAGCCGGTGCGGAACTTCGCGGACTTCAGCTTCTTCGGCTTGTCGCATCCCACAAAGCGTATGACCTGCCCGGTGGGGCGGTACGTCACCTCCATGGGGGACAGGCCGAAGTCGAACAGGTGCGCCACGCCCAGCACGTCGCACGCCCAGCCTATCTGCTCGTACACGGACGTGCGCAGCGTGTTGCCGACCTTGCGCAGCACGACGGCGTTGGCCTCCGGGTTGAGCATGATCAGCAGCACGATGGCGATGGATATGAACGACGACTTGGTGGAGTTGCGCCCGCCCTTGAACCAGTAGTGCGTGAACTCGTGCGCCTTGATAGAGCGCCACACGCCGGCGAACACGGAGGCCACGACGTCCGAGAGCCTAACCGAGGTCGTCAACGATGGTCACCCCCGCCTCCGCCATGGCGGCCTTCGCGCCGTCCACGCCGAACATGTCGTTGAGCAGCTTCACGCTCTCGGTTATGGCCAGGCGCGCGTCGCCGTTGATGCTGCCCTCGGCCGCCTGGCGGCGGAAGATGGGCAGCGCGCCGTCCAGCACCTCGAACAGCGGGGCGGCCGCGTCCTGCAGCTCCCAGCGGCAGTCCTTGGCGGCCGCGTCGCGGATTTCCTGGATTCTGTGCGCGATTCGTGGGTCGCGCATCAGCTTGGAGGCGGCGCAGCTTATCGAGTTGTAGTTCATCCGCTTGCAGTCGTAGGCCGCGCGGTACGCGTCCTGCTGCTTGGCGCGGGGCTTGGCCATCTCGCGGGCGAACGCCTCCTGCTTCGCCGTGAGCGGCTTGTCCTTCTTGGGCACCTGCGGCCTCCTTCCTGATTAGTTTCGCGCTAGCCAAGCGACGCGATCACATCGCGCTCGCGCGGCGAAAGCGCGAAACGCTCTGCGGCTGCACGCTCTGATATGAGGTAGCCGCTGCCGTATATCGCCTTGTTCTGCACGCGCTGCGCGTCGAGCGCCCTCGTGAAGCTGCACTCCTGCGGCCCCACGCGGAAGTCGATGCCGTACTTGGAGTAGCGCGCCAGCATGGGCGCGGTCAGCACCTCGTCCGGGTACTCGTACTTCGGCAGCGCCTTGGCCTTCTCGCGGCGCAGGCGCTCTATCGCGGCATCCAGCTCGGAGCGCAGGTCGGGCGCGCTGCGAGCCTGGGCGGGGTCGAGGTTGGTCACGAACGACGTGTTGACGCTCGCGCCGTTGGCGTACGTCACGCCGACGCCCGTCACGACCTTGCAGCAGTTGCGGATGCCCATGCACGTCAGGGTGGGGGCGAACAGGAAGAAGCCCACGCCGCGCTCCTGGTAGTGCTTGACGATCTTGCTCAGGATGGAGAACGGCGGGTTGTCCACCACCGTGCAGCCTTCCGAGTAGTCCTCGCGCTCATAGTCGCCGCCTGGGTAGAACGGGCGCGCCACCTTCGCCAGGTCGAACCCGTACTCCCGGTGCGCCCACCGCAGCACGCAGTCGTACACCTCGGGCGGGGTGTAGCAGTCGTCCGTCGTCCTCTTCGGCTCGAACTTGGCCGTGAACTCCTCGTATGTCTCGCCTCTCGCCATGCGTCTCCTATCTCTCGGCCCATATGGTCGCAAGCGTGTCGCCGGGCACGGAAAAGGCCGCCCCGAAGGACGGCCCTCTGCCTGTTTCCGTATTCGGTTGCCCCTATCCGCACGCCGCCACGGCCATGGCCATGAGCCCGAGCGCCAGCGCCCTTATGGCGTAGATGGCCGCCGCGTCTATGGCGATTGCCGCCGCTATGAACAGCAGGCACCCCCAGTTGCATCCCGGGCGGTTCATCGCTCCTCCCACTCGACGGTGCCGTCGTCGTACTCGGCCTTGAGCCATTCCAGGTAGTCGGCCTCCTCGCAGAAGCTGGCCAGCAGCCGCTTGCTGGTAGTGCAGCTGCTCATGCGGCTCGTCTCATATACGGCGATGAAGAAGGGCCACGAGTGGAACTCCGTTTCCGTGTGGATGGCCCGCTCGGGCGTGCCGAAAAGGTGCTCCCAGTTCGTCATCGCGCCCCCTCCTTCGCGCTCGGCCCGACCTTGCGGTAGGTGAAGTCCTCGAACAGGTGACCGCACCAGCGGCAGCGGTCGCCGCCCTTGGGCAGGTGGTGCCAGATCTCGCGCATGCCGCACTTCGGGCAGCGCACCTCGATACTGGGTCGGCGCTTCGGCTTCTCGGTCTGCTGCTCCATGGCTACTCCACCGCCATCCGCATGGCCGGCTTCATGGCCTCGCGCAGGCTCTTGGCCAGCTCCTCGGCCGTAACCTCGGCCCTCACCTCCACGTTCACGTCGGGCATCGCGAAACCGTGCGCCTCTTCGGCCTTGAGGCAAGGCATGGCGGCGTCCTGGGCCGCGCCCTTGAGCGTCGGTGACGCTGTCACCCTCGGCTCGCAGCGCCCCAGCCACAACTCGCACTCGTCCAGCTTCGTGAGCGCCAGGGCGCGCTCGCGGCTCGCCTCGTAGGCCGTCTCGATGCCCTTGCGCAGGTTCTGCACGGCCGTCTCTTCGGTTCCGGCGTCCAGCTTTTCGCGCAGTCGGGCGTTCTCGAACCTCAGGTTGCGAGCCTCGCGACGAGGCACTGCTACCGTATGGCTTTGCTGCTCGCCCCAGCAGTCCTCGCACAGCGGCGCGTCTACGCCCATGTTGTCCTGCCCCAGGGCGTCGATATCGCGCCCGCAGGTATCGCAGATGATTCCCATGGCTACTCCCTTCCTTCCGGCTTCACCGCGCCTGCGAGGAACCACGCCCGCAGGCTCTCGGCGCACTCCGGGCACAAGGCCCTTGCCTTGCCGTCGATTCGCGCGCTGTTCCTCAGCACCATCTTGGCGTAACCCGCCAGGGTCGCCGGCACCTCCTTGCCGCAGCGTTCGCATGCGCACATGTACAGCCTCATGCCTGCTCGCCTCCCTTCGGCAGAGCGTCGGCGATTCGGTCCCAGTCGGTGGCCGACTTCTCGCTGGGGTACTCGTAGGCCCCCGCGCACGGCACCGGCAGCACCGCCATGCCGTCGTGCTCGCCTGCGTACTCGTCTGCGTCCGATCTGCTCTCGAACGCCAGCACCACGTCGCTCTCCGTGGCCACCGCGTAGATCTTCTTCATCGTTTCGTCTCCTATTCGAACTCGAAGCACTCGCATGCCTCGCTTGTCTCGTCTACCGCCTCCACGTCGGGGCCGCCGCCCGTCATGGCGTCGCAGGCGCACACGGCCTCGCCGCCAGCGCCCTGCACGCGGCCGCAGAAGCGGCACTCCCGGCACGTGCGGCCCTCCCACGGGTCGGGCCGGTTCCACGGTGCCCTGGGGTCGGACTCGAAGCACCCGGGCGGGAGGTTCCACCCGCTTGAAGGCTCGTACCCGCTCACATGCACCGCCTGCCCCTCGGCAGCCGACCCCAGCCGTCCATGGCCAGGGCATCCGCGTACTTGGTCGGTTCCGGCAGCAGCAGGTACTCCCAGTGCCCCGAGCCCGGCGGGGCGGGGCGGTTGAACCTCTGCTCGGCCCTGACCCAGCGGAAGTGCAGCCGGTTGGCGTGCGCCAGCCCGTGGCAGCCGCCGCCGTTGGCCCTGGCGCACAGGCAGTCGGAGATGGCAGCCGCTGCCGTTGCCGCTGCCGCACAGCATCACCGTGGGCTTGGGAACCTCGCGCCCGTCGCGGAACAGCTTGCCCGCCCCGCGCCTCACGATGTGGTGGCGGTTGAGCGGCCACGGCGCGCCGCACACGGCGCACCTGGGCGTCTCGATGCTCGGCCCCTCCATGAGGGGGCGCAGGATCTCGGGCAGCGTGTCAACGTTTGCCATTCGATAGCCTCCTGTCCTTGCCTTGCAGCTCGTACTTGTCGCACATCTCCGACAGGCGGCTCACGATGGCCACCGCCGTCTCCTCGTCGCCGTTCTTGGCCAGGCGGCGTATGAGGTCGCTCTTGCCGTACTGCGTGGTCACGACCACGGGCCTCATGTTCTCGTACCTGTCGTTCACGACGCGGAACACCTGCCCCAGCGTCCAGTCGGTGGGGGACTCCTTGCCCAGGTCGTCCAGCACCAGGCACCCCACGCGGGAGAGCCTGGACAGCACGCCGTCCTCGGTGCCGTCGCCGCCGTAGGTGCCCTTGATGGCGGCCAGCACGCCCAGCATGTCGGTCACCCTCACGCTGGTGCCGCCGTCCACCAGGAGCCGCGCCACGGCGCTCGCCAGGTGGGTCTTGCCGGTTCCCACGGGGCCGCAGATGTACGCCCCGCGCCCTTGCTCAACCTTCGCGGCAATGCCCTCGGCCATGGGGGAGGCGGCTGTCATGAAGCGGGGCTTGATTCCGGCCCGCTCGTAGGCCCGGCGGCGTTTGGCTGCGGCCTCCTCGGCCTTGGCCCTGGCCTCAAGGCGCGAACGCTCGTCGCGCTCCGCCACGGCACCCGGGCAGCCGCACGGCTTCCAGCCGCAGAAGGTGCGCCGTGGCGCCCCCCCGCGCGGAGAAGGCCGGGCCCCCAGCCAGCACCACGTAGCGGACCTCCAGCTGCGCCCCGCAGTGGGGGCACTCAGTCGTACTCGGCATAGCCGTCGGCCTCCTTCCGGGTCCTCGGGCCGCGGTTCACGTAGTCCTCGAACTTCGGCGAGAACAGCGTGGAGGGCCGCAGGTACTTGGCCATCTTCGGGTCGCCCGCCCACTCGGCTGCCATCGTGTCGATGACGGCCAGGAAGTCGGGGAGGCGGTAGCCCTCGGCCCAGCGGGCGTGTATCAGCCTGCGCGGTGGACGAGCTGGAGGTGCCGGCGGTTCTTGGCGCTGCTTGAGCGGTAGCGGGTGCCGGCTGCCTCGTTGAGCGCATGCACGATTTCGTCAAAGGGGATTAAGGGGTTATCTATATACTCAACCTCAACCTCTGCATTGCCGCAACTCGATGCGCCTGCATGTGCATCCGCATCTGCTTGCGCATGTGCGGCTGCATCTGTATCCGCATAGGCTCCCGCATGTGCTTGCGCATCGGCTTGCGCCCGTGCCGCCGCATCGTCCACCGCGTCTTCCTTCCCCGGCCTGTTGCCCCAGCGGGCGTTGGCCGCCTTCCTTGCGCGCTCGCTCTTCTCGTCGCCCATGTCGAGCCTGCCCTTGAGCACCAGGAAGGTAGGCAGCCACGCGGGGCTGCCCTGCGGCTCCTTGCCCGTGAACCGGTACTCGACGATGGCGTAGATGAACGGCGCGCGCTGCTTCTCGGGCATGGCCTGCGCGGCCGCCCAGAAGTCGTCGTGTATAACCATGCCCATAGTGTCGCCGTCGCCTTCCCTAAAACGGGATATCCTCGTCGTACAGATCGGGCATGGCCTGCTGCTGCGGCATGGCCTGCTGCTGCGGCATGGCCTGCTGTGGCGCGTACGCCTGCTGAGTGGCCGGCTGCGGCGCGTAGGCGGGCTGCTGCGGCGCAGGTGCCGGGGCGGGGCGTCCCTGGCCGTACGTGCGGGCCTGCGGCGCTTGCGGGGCCGCCTGGGGCGCGTACTGCTGCGGCGCGTAGCCCTGCTGCTGTTGCTGGCCGCTCATGAACTCCAGCTCGTCCACCACGACCTCCAGCGCGCTGCGCTTCTGGCCGGTCTGCTGGTCGTTCCAGCTGCGGTAGCGCAGCTTGCCCTCGATGGCCACCTTGCTGCCTTTGGCGAGGTACTGCGCCAGCTTCTCGCCGCGGGTGCCGAACAGCGTGCAGTCCACGAAGTTCGGGTAGTCCTCCCACTGCCCGGTCTGCTGGTTCTTGCGGCGGTCGTTGACGGCCACGCCCATGGACAGCACGGACATGCCGCCAGACGTGGAGCGCAGCACGGGGTCGCGGGTCAGGTTGCCGGATATGCACACGCGGTTGATGCTCATAGATACCCTCCTTGGGTTACGTCCCCGCTGTTCCAGATGCGGGTGATCTGCGCGTCTACCATGCGGATACGCAGCTTGATTACGTTGATGGCCTCCTGCGAGGCCTTGTAGATGGCCTCGGAGCAGTCGCGGCGGCGCTTGGCCTCCGCTATCTGCTCCTGGCCCCGGCACACGTCGCCGATGATGGTGACGGGCGTGCCCTTCTGGCGCTCGTTCAGGATGGCGATGCGCAGGGCCTTGCGGTACTCGGCCTCGTTCTCGGCGTACTGGCAGCCGGACTCCTTGCAGGTCTTCAGTTCGGCCTCCAGCCTGTCGGTCAGCTCGTCCAGCTCCTCGGTGAGCGCCTGCATCTACTCTACCTGCCAGTCGGGGCGCGGGCAGCACGGGCTGTTGGCCACGAACTCCATGTACTGCGGCATGCTGGCGAACTGGTAGCGCGCCCCGCAGCTGCGGCAGTGGGCCGTGAAGGGGCCGTCTGCGGGCGGCTGCTTCTCCTCGGGCGCGGGCTGCTCCTCCATGGCGTCGGGATCGCTCTGCCCGTCGATGGCGAACGCGCCGCACAGCGCGTACTTGCGGGCGTAGCTCGACGCCATGCCGGTCACCTGGGCGTCGTCCGAGCCCTTCTTGTGCTCGTCCTCGCGGGCGTAGGCGCTCACCTGCAGCAGGCCCTCGCCGCCCTCGGCGGGGAACACGCACGCCGTGGACTTCACGTAGTAGCGGTCGCCTATCTGCACCAGCTCGTCGGTCATGAAGAACGCCAGGCCCTCCTTGGCGCACGGCTCCTTCAGCGCGGCCACTATGTCCTCGTAGCTGCGGTAGCTGAACTTGCCGAAAGCGTTGTACTTGGTCTTGGGCACCACCACGGCGCGCTGCACGCGGGCAACGGCCGCCATGAGGTCGATGGACTGCTGTTCCTGGGTCATGCTAGTAGCCTCCGTTCATTCGCTCGTAA
>OAWJ01001437.1_pt1 | contig 13181 bp, 6 predicted proteins | sample 1517021 | NCBI WGS metagenome assembly OAWJ01 (sample SAMEA2580121, study PRJEB22360) | human gut metagenome | biome: human gut; feature: human-associated habitat; material: faeces | place: Denmark | collected 2008/2010
CGTCACCTGTCTTCTCGTTCCGCAGGTATATCGCCAACGTGGCGTCCAGTGAGGTGTATCCGACCTGGGCTGACGAAAACAGCCCAGCGGGGCAGCTAAACTGCCTTCCGACTCAGAAATTCCATTCGATCGTGATTTTTTGTTCTCCGGTAAGCGGATCTTTTGGGCTGACAATAACACGATGAACCAATAATACAACAAGTTCACGGGTCAGCTGCGAAACCTGTGCCAGTTCCCGCACACGCTGCCTCTGCGTCTGGACTCCACCGGTCTCTTCCTGCCGTTGTTCCAGTTCCGTTTCCAATGTATCGATCCGGGTCTCCGCCTTTTTCACTTCTTCCAGAAAGGTCTGGTTCATTTCAGAAAACTGAACGGCATCAATCAAGCCTGACACCTTATCCAGATACAGCTCCTGCATGGCCTTGCGCCGCCGGGCTGCTTCGCTCTTCAACCGCTTCAGCTCGTCACGCCCGGCCTGCTCTCGCTGCCGGATGGGGTCATCCTGTTCTGGAAGGGGAACTTTTTCAGGGTCAAAATAGTCTGCCGCATACGCCCGGATACGTTCCAGTACAGCATTCTCCAAGGCGCTCATATCGGTACAGGTCTTGTTGCCGCACACTTCCGGTGCGCGCTGGTGCATCCGGCAGCGAACATAGCGTCTTTGGGTTCCATCCGCTCCCGGCTGACGGCCAGTCTGCTCCATGATACAGCCGCAGCAGCTGCATACTACTTTCCGTGCCAAAGGATGGATCGTTCCCTTCTCGCCGCTCCGGGTGCGCTCCTGCATCATCCTCTGGACCGTTTCAAACATTTCCCGCTCAATGATCGCTTCATGCGTATTTTCTACAACGATCCACTGCGATTTTGGAAGCCAAATCGTCTTTTCAGACTTGTAACTTATCTTTTTATGCTTTCCCTGCACCATATTTCCGATATAAAGCTGATCATGCAATATTTGATATACGGTGGGACTGCTCCAAAGAGCCGCATTTGTATTCTTCAATGCACTGCGGTAATGGATGCCATGCAGCTGCTTATAGGCCGTTGGGCTTGGAATTTTTTCATCATTCAGGATGCGTGCGATCTTGTGTGCGCCGATCCCGTTAAGAGCCATGGAGAAGATCCGCCTTACCACGTCGGCCGCTTCCGGGTCGATGATGAGTTTTCCTTTTGCATTTGGGTCTTTGCAGTATCCATACCGTGCAAAAGAGCCGATGAACAGCCCCTCTTTCCGCTTGTGGTCAAGCACCGAGCGGACATTGGTGGACAGATCTTCCAGATACCACTCATTGATCAGGCCGTTGATCTGGCGGGATTTTTTGTTCGCGGTATCGTTGGTATCCACATGGTCTACCACCGCAATGAACCGAATGCCCCACTCCATGAACTTTCCGTGCAGATATTTTTCCACGAGCTCCATGTCACGGGTGAAACGGGATTGCGTTTTGGCCAGTACCACATCAAACCGATGTTCGCTTGCGGCTTGCAGCATCGAATTGAATGCCGGACGGTTCCGGTCGATGCCGGAATAGTCCTCATCCGAATAGATCTGGTAAATCTCAAATCCGTTTTCCAGAGCGTACTGGAGCAGCATCGACTTTTGATTCTGAATGCTCTCCGATTCACCAATTTTATCTTCATCTTCTTTGCTCAGGCGGCAATAAATTGCTGCTTTCATGACCTGCCCCCTTCTTTTTGTACACGAGCATCCATCCGCAGCATAACGCATCCCTCCTTCCAATTCAGGGATGCCGCATCAGGCACAGGAGCTTGGAGGAACGGCATTGAGCAATCCATCGATGATATATCGCTCAAATTCCTTTTGAAACCGTTCTTTGCGCTGTTCGTTGTTGTCCGAACGAAATTTTTCGTGCAGAATAAAAGGAGCTTTTTTCATCGAATCCCCCTTTTCGGTCCATCTGGTCGTGATATGGGTCACTTCAGTCTATTTCCAGCCAGCGAAATTCAGAACTTTCCATATTTTTCATGCAAAATATTGCAAGACGTTCAAAATCAACTTGAAACGCCTTTGCCGCAATGGTACAATTATACTGTCATTTTATGGAAACTCGGCGCAAAGCCCCGTGCGGACAGGCCGCAAGCGCCGGAGTTCCTGTGGGATGTGTAAGAATCGCTAAGGCAGCACTGCGCTACTGCACCTGCGCAGTATTGCTTTCCGAAAATGTGAGAAAGTATATTTATATGATGAAAAAGATCTCCCGCCGCTCGTTTTTGCAGGTCTGCGGCATTACTGCGGCAGCGGCAGCACTGACCGCCTGCGGCGGCACTAAGACCGAAACGGCTAAAAAAGACGATGCTCACGAAGCCATCACCTTTATGGCACCTTATAAGGAGATAGAAGCCTTTATTGAGCAGGTACACAGCGTTTACCCGGAAGTGAACATCGAGGTCGTGCCCTACAGCGGCGATAACACCACCACCTGTCTGGAGAATATGTTTGCGGCGGGCGACCTGCCGGACGTCTGCACCTTGACCTACTACGACCCCCGGATCGATCTGGTCTCCGACAAACTGCTGGACCTTTCCGGCTACGATTTTACGGATAACTATGTGGAGTCCCGCCTGCAGGACGTGTTCGACAATGGTGCCATCTACCTGCTGCCCTCGACCTACAACTGCTACGGCATCACCTACAACAAGACCCTGCTGAAGAAATACGGCTGGGAGCTGCCCAATTCTTTCACGGAGCTGGAAGAACTGGCGGCAAAGGCAAAGGAAGCCGGGGTCGATCTCTGTCTGCCGCAGATCCAGTATCCGGGCTACGGTTTCCAGTACCTGTGCAACATTGCGGAAGCCGATTTCCTCGGCACACTGGACGGCAGGCTGTGGCAGCGGGATTATCTGTCCGGTAAGGCAAATGTCAGCAATACCCCCGGCATGATGCATGCGATGGCCTATGTCCAGAAGTGGAAGGACATCGGGATGCTGAACGACTCCGGCGACGCTCTTGACGACAATGTGACCCGGCAGAGGATGGTCGAGGGGAACACCCTGTTTCTGCTCGGAAACACCAACGGCATCGTGGAGGCAGACGGCAACGCCGATAAATTCGGCCTGATGCCGTTTCTCTCGGAGGACGGCACCCAGAACGTTTTTGTGCTGAATGTGAACCGCTTCTACGGTCTGAATAAAAAGCTGGGGCAGGACCCCCAGAAGCTGGAAGATGCGCTCAAGGTGATGCGTGTGCTTTCCACCGTTGCAGGCACCAGCGCTCTGCAGCCCGCAACGGCGCTGAAAAGCAGCCTGCTGCCCTTCAAGGACGCAAAAGCGGACGGCACCTACTATGCCGACATCGCCGATGCCCTGAACGCAGGCAACACCGCGCCCTTTATCTATTCCGGCTGGGAAAACACCGTCGTGACCACCGGCCTTAAAATGCTGGACTTCATGAAGGGCAATGCTGCCATGGAGGATGTCATCCGTCAGCTGGACGAGGATCAGGACAGTGTGGTGAACAACACCCCGGATGTCATCACTACCGTTACGGAGGAGCTTTCGCAGGAGGACTGCGCCATGCTGGTGGGTCGCTGCTTTGCACAGGCCACCGGCAGCGACCTTGCGCTGGTCTCGCTGAGCACATGGATCCCCGGCAACCCCACCGAGCAGAACCACCACGGCGTAGCGGCCAAGCTGTACGCCAAGGATATTACGGATTACGACCTTTCGGTCATTCTGCCCACCGGCTGGAACCGCACCATCCAGACCGTTTCCCTGACCGGGCAGCAGATCAGCAGCCTGCTTGCTTCTGGTTACGATGCCTACGGCAACGGCAAGGGTTACCCCTATGTGCTGGTAAGCCCGGTGCAGCCGGAGGCGGACAAGACCTATCAGGTGGCCATCTGCGGTGTGAGCGACCAGCTGGCTGCGGAGACCACGGTGACAGACAGCGGTGTGGTGGGCATGGACGCCGCAAAAGCCTTCTTTGGCGCATACACCACCATCAGCCGGGCAGATACCGCATGGAGCTAGGGTGCACCTGAAACAAAACGGACAGGAGATACTGGATGTGAACAACAAAATCTATAAAAGGCTGTTTGGCGGCTTCGGCTTTGTCATCATCGTGTCGCTCCTGACCCTTTTTGTCATGAGCCAGACCTACATCCAGAACCTTGTCTACCATGAGCGGCTGAGCCAGATGGAGGAGGTCACCCACCAGATGTTCCGCAGTCTGGATGATGTGATCGACACCCACTGGAGCGATGTGGATGTGCAGTGCAATTATTTGTACAACACCCCGCTGGAAACCGATACCGATCTCTATCGCTATCTGAATAAGCTGTCGGAGCTTTCCAATTACCCTGAAAAACAGACTGAGCTGGTAGCCGTGGATGCGTCCGGACGTTATTATACCGAGCATGGCAGCATGGGGTTGCTGCGAGAAATGGACTATCTGGCAGACTCTCCGCAGCGGGTCAGCTACGTTTCCAACTCGCTGACCGTGAACGATTCCCGGATGGTGTTTCTGGAACAGCTTGCCACCCCCATCACACTGCAAAGCGGAGAAAAAGAGATCACCCTGCGCTACTTTGGTATTTCGCAGAGCATGACCCAGCTGAACGATTATTTCCGCTACGATGCCTACGAAAATAACAACAGCGTCTATGTACTGGACAACAACGGTTTCAAGCTGTTCAATGCCAATGATACCGAACTGCTGAAGGGGCATAACGTATACACCGTGCTCTCCCAGATGTCCTATCTGCACGGTTCTTCCTTTGCGGAAGCAAAGGAGCAGCTTGCCCGCACAGGCTCCTGCTATTCCAACGCCGTACTGGACGGAACCGAGTATTTCTACGCCCTGAGGCAGATGAAAAACGCCCAATGGACGCTGGCATTCCTTGTCCCTGCAGAATATGTAGCAGTGAATACGCAAAAGCTGGTCAACATCGTCATGGGCATCATCATAGGATTTGCCGTGGTGCTTTCGATCACAGCAATTTCCGTTGGCTGGTTCTTCCTGCGGGAAAAACAGCAGCGAGAGCTGCGGGTCGAAAAAGAAGCAAACCTCCGTCTGGAACAATATAACATCCAGCTGACGAAGGCAAACGATGAAATGCGGAAGGCGCAGGTCATTGCCGCCGATGCGTTACAGACTGCCGAGCGCGCCAGCAAGGCTAAGACGGACTTCCTCTCCAACATGAGCCACGACATCCGCACCCCCATGAACGCCATCATCGGCATTACCATCCTGATGAAAAACGAGCTGCATCAGCCGGAAAAGTTGGCCGAGCATCTGGGTAAGCTGGAAAGCTCCGGTCAGCTGCTGCTGGGCATCATCAACGACATTCTGGATATGAGCCGCATCGAGAGCGGCAAGACCACCCTGAATGTGGAAAAAATGAACCTGCCCCAGCAGGTCAGCCAGCTGGACAGCATCATCCGTCAGCAGGCAGGCCAGCGCTGCCAGACCCTTACGGTAAACACCCATCTGCAGCACGAAAACGTACTGGCAGACCCCAACCGCCTGAATCAGGTGCTGATGAACATCCTCTCCAACGCGGTCAAATATACGCCCAAGGGCGGGCATATCCGGTTGGAGGTGGAAGAGCTGCCCCGGAACGAGCACTTCGCCCGGTACCGCTTTGTGGTGCAGGATGACGGCATCGGCATGAGTGAGGAGTTTCAAAAGACCCTTTTTGACCCCTTTACCCGCGAGGAAAAATCCGGCACCAATAAGGTGCAGGGTACCGGCCTTGGCATGGCCATCACCAAGAGCATCGTAGACCTGATGGGCGGCTCCATCAGCGTGGAGAGCGCCCCCGGCAGGGGTACCCGCTTTGAGGTCGTGCTGGAATTTCCCATTGATACGGAGTCGGATCATGCGCAGAAGGTGCAGGCTCTGCCGGAGGAAGCAGAAGAAACTTCTCCCCTGTCCGGCATGAAGTTCCTCTGCGCCGAGGATAACGCCATCAACGCCGAGATCCTGGAAATGCTGCTGGAATCCAAGGGCGCAAGCTGCACCGTCTGCTCCAACGGGCAGGAGATCGTGGATGCCTTTGCCAGCGTCAAGCCCGGCGAGTACGACATGATTTTGATGGACGTGCAGATGCCGGTGATGGACGGCCTGGAGGCCACCCGCCGCATCCGCAATGGCGAAAATCCGCTGGGCCGGATCATCCCCATCCTTGCCATGACCGCCAACGCCTTCCTTGAGGATATGCAAAAGAGCAAGGAAGCCGGCATGGATGAACATCTCTCCAAACCCGTGGACATTGCAGCACTGGAACAGACCGTGAAACGCTTCCGCGTTGCCCCTCCCCATTAAAAAATAGCGGAATCGCACAGTTTCGCAGATGAAACACACAAATGATGTAGAAGAGGGTCAGAACGTGAATACACTTTCCGAGATCGAGGAATATTACAAAGCGCGTGAGCAGCAGCTGTTGAAAAAACTTCATCAACAGGAAACCGCTCTTGCCGCAGCGGAGCAGGCGCTGAAACAACTGACCGAAAATCAGAAAGTATCGGAGGACGAAACAGCCCGACAGCGCGCTGCACGGGAGCAGCAGCTCAAAGACGAGCTTTATCGGGATCCGCTGACAGGAATTTACAACCGCCGCTATTACGAAGAAGTTGTCCGTAAATCCACCGGCCCGGCAGGTGTCGCGCTGATGGATGTGGACGATTTCAAGATCTGCAACGACACCTATGGACATTACGCCGGAGATATGGCACTGAAAACGGTGGCAAACGCTATCCAGTCCTGCATCCGGAAATCGGACCTGCTCATCCGCTATGGCGGAGACGAATTTCTGCTGGTGTTACCCGGCATTCCGGGAGATTGTTTGCAGACCAAACTGGAACAGATCTGCACCGCCGCGCAGATGGCATCTGTACCCGGCTATTCGCATTTCCGTATCTCGCTGAGCATTGGCGGAACGATACAGTCCCTCGCCGACCCTATGGATAACATCGTTCGCCGGGCGGACCGGCTGATGTATCAGGCAAAGTGCCGCAAGAATGCCGTCATGGTGGAGGTTCCGGGGCATGACCTGGCGGCTTTGGAAAAGCTTTTGCAGAACAAGTCACAGATCTTACTTGTGGATGACTCCGCAATGAACCGCATGATGCTGACAGAGATCCTGAGGGATAGTTACCATGTTCTGGAAGCTGAAAACGGACGGGAATGCATGGAAAAATTGCAGGCAGAGGCCGGAAACATTGCACTGGTGCTGCTGGACATCAATATGCCCGTTATGGACGGCTTTGAAGTGCTGAAAGCCATGAATACCAACCACACCATCGAGGATATCCCGGTCATTATGATCTCCAGCGAGGACTCCGATGCGACGATCCGGCGTTCCTATGAGCTGGGCGCAAGTGATTATGTCAATCGCCCCTTCGATGCTCGTATCGTGTACCGCCGTGTGACCAACACCATCAAGCTGTACGCCAAGCAGCGGCGGCTGGTGCAGATGGTCTCTGAGCAGATCCGCGCCCGTGAAAATAATACGGATATGCTGGTGGGTGTACTGAGCCATATCGTAGAATTCCGCAACGGCGAAAGCGGCGCTCATGTGCGGCACATCCGTATCATCACCGAGTTGCTGCTCCGCCGTCTGTTGGAGATCAGCAGCAGATACTCTATCACTGCGGAACAGCAGGATATGATCCCGCTGGCTTCTGCCCTGCACGACATCGGAAAAATCGGCATTGACGAAAAGATCCTCAACAAGCCCGGCAAACTGACCCCGGAGGAATTCGAGGTCATGAAGACCCACAGCATGCTGGGAGCCCAGATGCTGCATGATCTGGATAATTTTGCAGAGCAGCCGCTGCTGCAAACGGCCTACGAGATCGCCCGCTGGCACCACGAACGCTGGGATGGGCGCGGCTACCCGGATGGGCTGAAGGGCGACGAGATCCCCATCAGCGCACAACTGGTCTCGCTGGCTGATGTGTACGATGCACTGACCAGCGAACGCTGCTACAAAAAAGCCTTCTCCCACGAAAAAGCCGTGCAGATGATCCTGAACGGCGAGTGCGGAGCGTTCAACCCGCTGCTGCTGCAGTGCCTGACGGATATTCAGGCTGACCTGAAAGAAGAATTACAGCAGCACAACTGAGCAATGGATGCAATAAAACAGGAGAACAAAAAGCCCAAATGAAACACAGAATCTCACGCCGTGCATTTCTGCGCGGCTGCACGCTGCTGGCGGCATCTGCTGCCGTCGGCAGTCTGACTTCCTGCGGCGGAACGAACGCGAAGGACAGCAGTCTTCCGCAGCTCATTGTGGGAAGCGATACCTATCCGCCCTATATTTATCTGAACAATGACGGCGTTCCCGCCGGGATCGACGTGGAGATCGCCACCGAAGCCTTCCGCCGCATGGGATATGCTGCCCGGTTTGAACCGATCGATTGGGAGCAAAAAACAGATCTGGTGGAAAGCGGTACCATCGACTGCATCTGGGGCTGCTTTTCCATGGATGGGCGCGAGGAGGTATACCGCTGGGCGGGACCCTACATGGTGAGCCGTCAGGTGGCTGCGGTGGATGCCGACAGCAGCATCCGGACACTCGGCGACCTTGCCGGAAAGACCATCGCCGTGCAGAGCACCGGCAAGCCGGAGGAGATCTTTCTCAGCGGCTCCGACCCGCGCATCCCGCAGACCGTCGAGGTGTTCAGCACCGAAGACCGCAGCGTGCAGTATGCGATGCTGGCCTGCGGCTATGTGGATGCCATCGCTGCCCATGAGACGGCCATCCTGCAATACATGAAGGACAATTCCGTGGAGTTCCGCATCCTCGAAGAACCGCTGCTGGTCACCGGTCTGGGCATCGCCTTTGCCAAAAACGACAGCCGCGGGCTGGACATCCAGCTGAACGCTGTTCTTGCGCAGATGCGCACAGACGGCACACTGGAGCAGATCCTTGGCAAGTATCTTGAACATGCTTCGCAGTATCTGGAGGTGGACACCATTGGCACGTAAAAACAAAACCATCTCAGATACATGGAGATGGGGGCTCTATCTGATCATCGGCGTGCTTTTTATGGCCGGCGTCGTTTTTTTCTCGAGTTGGCAGGCACTGCGTGCAACGGAGGCTCGTTTCTGCCAGATCCTTGATTTTGTCAAATCCCAGTCCACCAGCTTTGAAAAGTACAACGATACGGTTGTGGCCAAAACGCTCCGCCGCACGGCGGTATCGGTGCATCAGCTGGCACAGGACCCTGCGCTCGACCTTTCCGACCCGCAATGCCTGAACAGGCAGGCAGAGCTGCTCTGGCTCACAGGTATTTCGGTTCTGTCTCCGGACGGTACGCTCCTGTGCGAATCCACAACGAACGGCATCGGCTATGCCCGGTTTGGGTCGCAGCTCAATACGGTTCTGGACGTTTTCTCTTACCCGCAAAAGACCTATCTGAAGCGGGTCCTGCTGGAGGATGGGTCTGCCGTGGATGTTGCGGCACACCGGGCAGAAAGCAAAGAGGTCATCCTGCTTGCCTACCGCTATACCCCGGCAGAATTTATAGAGGGAACGGCTTTGTCCATCCAGAGCGTACTGGACGGCTACTCGGTTGAGACCAGCGGCACATTGTTCATCGTGCAGAACAATCAGGTCATTGCCTCTAACCGCCCGGAGCTCATCGGGCAGGATGCTGCGGACAGTCCGCTGGTGCGGGAGATCCGCAAAGCCGGGGCTGCCAAAACGCTGACCCATACCCACGATTGGAACGGCTCCGGCTGCTATGTTGGAATGTACTGCCACGGAAGGTCTTTCGATCTCTACGCGTATACGGATGAAAGATCCGTCTTCCGTGAATCGTTTCCGTTGATTTTGATGGCGCTGGCCGGTTACATCCTGCTTGTAATGGTCCTTCGGGTGCTGCGCAGACGCTCCGTGCAGGAGATGGAGCAGCAGAAGAAAGAGCAGGAGAAGAAGTATCAGGCTCAGCTGGAGGAACAGAACCGCAAACTGGAGATCGCACTCCAGCACGAGGGTGCGGCAAACCGTGCCAAGCGGGAGTTCCTGTTCAATATGAGCCACGATATTCGCACCCCCATGAACGCCATCATCGGCTTCACCTCGCTGGCTGCGACCCATATTGATAATAAGGAACAGGTGCTGGACTACCTGAAAAAGATCTCTACCTCCAGCCAGCATCTGCTTTCCCTCATCAATGATGTGCTGGATATGAGCCGCATCGAGAGCGGAAAAGTAAAAATTGAAGAGAAAGCGGTGCATCTGCCGGACCTCATCCACGGTGTGCGCTCCATCATCCAACCCGATGTTTCGGCAAAGCGGCTGTCGCTTTTCATCGATACCATGGACGTGGAGAACGAGGACATCATCACCGACCCGCTGCGGCTGAACCAGATCCTGCTGAACATTTTGTCCAACGCCATCAAGTTCACTCCCACAGGCGGTACGATCAGCATCCGCATTGCCCAGAAAAACGGTGCGCCCAAGGGCCGTGGCTGCTATGAGTTCCGCATCAAGGACAATGGCATTGGTATGAGCGAAGCGTTCCAGAAGCACATCTTTGAGGCGTTCAGCCGGGAGGAAAGCTCCACCGTCAGCGGCATTCAGGGTACCGGCCTGGGTATGTCCATCACCAAGAACATTGTGGATATGATGGGCGGCACCATTGCGATCAAAAGTGAACCGGGCAAGGGCAGCGAATTCATCGTAGATCTCTGCTTCGCACTCAGCGGACAAAAGGTGGAGCCCAAGCAGCTCCCGCAGTTGGAAGGGCTGCGCGCATTGGTAGCAGACGACGATACCGACACCTGCCTGAGCGTCAGCACCATGCTGTCCAAGATCGGGATGCGGCCGGAGTGGACGATCTCCGGCCGGGAAGCGGTGATCCGCACCCGATACGCCATGGAGCAGGGCGACGAATTCAGCGTCTACATCATCGACTGGCTCATCCCCGATATGAACGGCATCGAGGTCGTGCGGCAGATCCGCAAGGTGATCGGGAAAAGCTGCCCTATCATCATTCTGACGGCCTACGATTGGACGGATATTGAAGAGGAAGCCCGCGCTGCCGGAGTGACCGCCTTCTGCGAAAAGCCGCTGTTCCTTTCCGAACTGCACAGAGTGCTGGCAGAACCGTACGGTGCAGAGCCTGCCTGTAAGCCCTCGCAGCCGGATGCCTCCGAGCTCAAGGGAAAGAAACTTTTGCTGGTGGAGGACAATGCCTTGAACCGCGAGCTCGCGCTGGAGATCCTGAAGGAAGCGGGCTTTGCGGTAGACACTGCTGAGGATGGCGAGATCGCCGTCCAGAAGATAAAGCAGGCGGCTCCCGGGCAGTACGATTTGATCTTAATGGACATCCAGATGCCCAAGATGGACGGTTACGAGGCGACGCGGCAGATCCGCGCCCTGCCGGATGCTGCAAAGGCAGGCATTCCCATCTTTGCAATGACGGCAAATGCCTTTGAAGAAGACCGTCAGAATGCATTGAAGGCCGGTATGGACGGCCACATTGCAAAGCCGCTGGATATTCCGCATCTGCTGCAGGTCCTCGCAGATGTACTGAAATCATAACGGCTGCCAGCCGACAAAAGCAAAAGCACCCGCAGCAGGCTTCGCAGAGGCTCTTGACCTCTGGAAGCGAATGCTGCGGGTGCTTTATTTATTATTTTTTGTCTGACAGGCGTTTGGCTCACAAAATTTTGTGCAGCTCCTGCATAAGGTCGCCGATCACGATGGGCTTGGACAAAAAGCCGTTCATGCCGCTTTCCAATGCGTTGCGGCGGTCCTCGTCGAAGGCGTTGGCGGTCATGGCAAGGATGGGGAGCTTTGCCCGGGCAGGGTCATCCAGTGCGCGGATCTTCCGGGTGGCGGTGTAGCCGTCCATCACCGGCATCTGCACATCCATCAGCACCAGATCATAGCTGCCCGGCGCTGCGGTGCTCACCTTTTCCACCGCCACTTCACCGTTTTCCGCCGTATCGACCCGGAAGCCGTACTCGCGCAGGATCTCCTGCGCGATCTCGCGGTTCAGCTCGTTGTCCTCTACCAGCAGGATGTGTCTGTCCTTGAAGTCGGCGTTCTTTTCCGGCAGAATCTCCTGCGACGCATCTGTCAGCTTCTGGCCGAGAGCGCTCATCAGGGTCTCGCGCAGGTCGGACAAGAACATGGGCTTGGAGCAGAAGGCGGTCACACCGGCGGCCTTTGCCTCCACCTCAATGTCAGACCAGTCATAGGCCGTCAGGATGATGATGGGGGTATCGTCGTTCAGACTGCGTATCTGGCGGGTGACCTCGATGCCGTTCATATCCGGCAGCCGCCAGTCGATGATATAGGCGTGGTAGACATCGCTCATCTCGATGGACTGCCGCGCGCGCAGCACCGCTTCCTTGCCGGAAAGGGTCCACTCCGCGCGCATTCCCACCTTGACCAGCATCTTTGTCACGCTGTCGCAGGTGTTGAAATCGTCGTCCACCACCAGAGCCTTCAGGCCTTCCAGCTCGGTGATCTTTTCCACCGGGCGGTGCTCTGCCTGCACCCGCAGCGGCACACGAATGATAAACTCGCTGCCCTTGCCCTGCGCTGTCTGCACCTCGATGGTGCCGCCCATCATATCCACGATGTTTTTGGTGATGGCCATGCCAAGGCCGGTGCCTTGGATACGGCTGACCGTGGAGGTGCGCTCCCGCTCAAACGGCTCAAAGATTTTTTTGGCAAATTCCGGGCTCATGCCGATGCCGTTGTCCTTGATGCGGAACTCGTACTGCCCGCAGCCGCGCACCTGCCCGGCAAGCTGGCGCACCCGCACCGAGACCGTGCCGCCCGCCGGGGTAAACTTGATGGCGTTGGACAGCAGGTTCAGCAGGATCTGGTTCAGCCGGGTCTTATCGCAGTAGACATCCTCGTCGGTCACATCCATCGCGTCCATATAAAGCTCCAGCTGTTTTGCGTAGATCTGCCCACTGACAATGGTTTTCAAATCGTGCAGCACATCCGAAAGGTTGACTTCCACCTCTTCCAGATGGAGCTTTCCGCTTTCGATGCGGCTCATATCCAGCACATCGTTGATGAGGGAGAGCAGATGGCTGCTGGAAGCAAGGGTCTTGGCCAGATAATCCTTCACCCGCTCCTTGTCGTCGATATTGCTGATCGCCAGTGTGGTAAAGCCGATGATGGCGTTCATGGGGGTGCGGATGTCGTGGGACATATTGGAAAGGAAGGTGCTCTTGGCGCGGTTGG